>Ga0209075_1000663_pt1 | contig 33528 bp, 28 predicted proteins | sample Stecom2011_FD_187523 | JGI IMG/M metagenome (GOLD analysis project Ga0209075, IMG submission 187523) | Agricultural soil microbial communities from Utah to study Nitrogen management - Steer compost 2011 (SPAdes) (version 2) | ecosystem: Environmental > Terrestrial > Soil > Agricultural land...
GCAGCCACGACAACTCCAACAAGGACTACCGTTGCCAGCCGGAAGTGCTGAAGTCAGTGGTGGAGAAGATTCAGGCGGGAGATCGCAGCCTGTTCGCGGTGATGCTGGAAAGCCACCTGAAAGAAGGCAAGCAGGCGCTGGAAGGCAAGCTCGACCCCCATTGCTCGGTAACCGACGGCTGTATTGGCTGGGAGACCACCGAACGTCTGATTGGCGAGTTATACGAGGCGCTGTAAAAGACGAGATGTTGTAAAGGCGAGATAGCGGTAGGGGAAGTGGAGCGCGGGAAAGCCCGCCCTTTCCCTGACTGGGAGAGGGCGGTGTAAACGACTTACTGGGCCTGCTCGCGGGCAATGGCGCGATAGGCGATATCCTTGCGATAGAAGGCGCCTTGCCACTGGATCTGGGCCGCCCGGGCATAGGCTTTCTGCTGGGCTTCGGTGACGGAGCGCCCCAGAGCGGTCACGCAGAGCACACGTCCACCGCTGGTCACCACCTGGCCATCCTGCTCCCGGGTGCCGGCCTGGAAGGTTTTGACGCCTTCGGGCTCTGCCGTATCCAGGCCACTGATGACATCCCCTTTGGCATAATCACCGGGATAACCGGCTGCGGCCATGACCACGCCGACAGAAGCGCGCTCGTCCCAGCGGGACTCCACCTGATCCAGACGACCCTCCACCCCGGCCAGGCACATGGCCACGAGGTCGGATTGCAGTCGCATCATGATGGGTTGGGTTTCCGGATCACCAAAACGGCAGTTGAACTCGATCACCTTGGGAGCCCCATCAGGCGTGATCATCAGGCCGGCATACAGGAAACCGGTGTAGGGATTGCCTTCAGCCGCCATGCCCTGCACGGTGGGGTAAATCACCTCGTCCATAATGCGCTGGTGCACCTCGGGGGTGACGACCGGCGCCGGGGAATAAGCACCCATGCCGCCGGTATTGGGGCCGGTGTCATTATCGCCCACCCGCTTGTGGTCTTGGCTGGTGGCCATGGGCAGCACATTCTTGCCGTCCACCATGACGATGAAGCTGGCTTCCTCGCCTTCCAGGAACTCCTCGATGACCACCCGATGGCCGGCGGAACCGAACGCGTTGCCCGCCAGCATGTCGGTGACGGCCTCTTCCGCTTCCTGTTGGGTCATGGCCACGATCACGCCCTTGCCCGCCGCCAAACCATCGGCTTTAACCACGATGGGAGCGCCTTTCTCACGGATGTAGGCCAGGGCTTCGTCCACGTCGGTGAAGTTCTGGTAGTCCGCGGTGGGGATCTTATGGCGAGCCAGGAAGTCCTTGGTAAACGCCTTGGAGCCTTCCAGTTGGGCGGCGGCTTGGGCCGGGCCAAAGATCTTCAGGCTTTTGCTTTGGAAGTGGTCCACCACGCCCGCCACCAGGGGCGCTTCCGGCCCAACGATGGTCAGGGAGATGCCTTCTTGCTGGGCAAAGGTGCTCAGGCCTTCCAGGTCCAGCACGTCAATGTCCACATTGCGGACACCGGCTTCGTGCGCGGTGCCGGCATTGCCAGGGGCCACGAATACCTGTTCCACCTGAGCGGACTGGGCGATTTTCCAGGCCAGCGCATGTTCGCGTCCGCCGCTGCCGATAATCAATACTTTCATGTTTACTCCCTGAACTTAGTGGCGGAAATGACGCATGCCGGTGAAGACCATGGCGATGCCATGCTCGTTGGCGGCGTCAATGACTTCCTGATCGCGGATCGAACCGCCCGGTTGGATAACCGCCGTAATCCCCGCCTTGGCGGCAGCATCAATGCCGTCGCGGAACGGGAAGAAGGCGTCGGAGGCCATCACCGAACCGGGCACTTCCAGGCCTTCGTCTTCGGCCTTGATGCCGGCGATCTTGGCGCTGTAGACCCGGCTCATCTGGCCGGCGCCAATACCGATGGTGCGGCCGTTCTTGGCATAGACGATGGCATTGGACTTGACGAACTTGGCCACTTCCCAGGCAAACAGCAGATCAGCCAACTCCTGCTCGGTGGGCGCCCGTTCGGTCACCATTTTCAGTTCGGACAGATCCACCATGCCCAGGTCGCGCTCCTGGACCAGCAGTCCGCCATTGACCCGTTTGAAGTCAAAGCCCGGTACCCGCTCGCCGGCGAAATCGCCACAGGCCAGCAGGCGGACATTGGGCTTGCTGGCCACGATGTTGACGGCTTCCTCGGACACGCTCGGGGCGATGATCACTTCCACGAACTGGCGGTCGATAATGGCTTGGGCGGTGGCTGCGTCCAGCTCCCGGTTGAAGGCAATGATGCCGCCAAACGCGGAGGTCGGGTCAGTGGAGAAGGCTAACTCATAGGCCTGCAGAATATCGCTGCCGATGGCCACGCCGCAGGGGTTGGCATGCTTGACGATCACGCAGGCGGGGTCGGCGAAGGGCTTGACGCACTCCAGAGCGGCATCGGTGTCGGCCACGTTGTTGAAGGACAACTCCTTGCCCTGCAGCTGTTTGGCGGTGGCGACTGAGGCTTCCTGGGGCTGACGCTCCACGTAGAACGCTGCCTGCTGGTGGGGGTTTTCCCCGTAACGCATATCCTGCGCCTTCACCAGATTCAGGTTGAAGGTACGGGGGAAGAGGTCGGAGTTGTTTTGCGGAACCCGCAGGCCCAGGTAATTAGCAATGGCGCCGTCGTAGGCGGCGGTGTGTTCAAAGGCCTTCACCGCCAGGTCGAAGCGGGTGTCGAAGCTCAGTGCACCGTTGTGCTGACGCATTTCGGCAATCAGTGCGTCATAGTCGGAAGCGTTGACGACAATGGCGACATCTTTGTGGTTCTTGGCGGCGGAGCGCACCATGGTGGGGCCGCCGATGTCGATGTTTTCAATCGCGGTGGCCAGGTCACAGTTCGGGTTGGCCACGGTTTGTTCGAAGGGGTAGAGGTTGACCGCAACCAGGTCGATCGGCGCGATGTCATGCTGTTGCATGACCGCGTCATCGGTGCCGCGCCGGCCCAGGATTCCACCGTGAATCTTGGGGTGCAGGGTTTTGACCCGACCGTCCATCATTTCAGGGAAACCCGTATAGTCGGCCACTTCCGTCACGGCGATGCCGTTATCCTTGAGCAGCTTATAGGTGCCGCCGGTGGAAAGGATTTCCACCTGGAATTCTTGAAGGGCGCGAGCAAAGTCTACCACGCCGGTTTTGTCAGAGACGCTGATCAGAGCGCGTTTGACGACGATAGCCGATTGAGTGTCTGCCATGATTGCGGATACCACACGTTTGAAAATGAAGACGGGAGCCTGGGCTCCCGCGCTGGTCAATAATTAGCTAATGTAATGCGAATGGCTCTTACAGCAAACCATACTGTTTCAGCTTCTTGCGCAGGGTGCCGCGGTTCAGGCCCAGCATGGTGGAAGCTTTGGTTTGGTTGTTGCGAGTGTAGCGCATGACCTGCTCCAACAGGGGCGCCTCGACTTCGGAAAGAACCATTTGGTAGACATCCGTGACCGGTGCGCCGTCCAGTTGGGCAAAGTAGTTCTGCAGGCTGTTTTCCACGCTGTCACGCAGCGTCTTGGCCTGGCTGGTCCCCTTGTCGACAGTGAGAGTACGGGCCGTCTCAGTGGCGATGTGAGCAGCTACAACGGATTCAGTGGTCATGCGGCGAATTCCTCTACATTGATCAGGTGCTCGAAGTAAGTGGCCAGTGCCTCGACCTGCTGGGCCGGGTCTTCGAGCTGATTAAAGTCACGTTTAAACTGTTCCCCACCCTGATGAGCGCTTAAGTACCAGGCGACATGCTTGCGTGCGATGCGCGGGCCCATAACGTCTCCGTAAAATCCATGCAGCTCCTGGATGTGAGCCAGCAGGATGTCACGAATCTCCGCAGTCGTCGGCGACTGGAGCATCTCACCGGTGGTGAGGTAATGGTGGATTTCCCGAAATATCCAGGGTTTTCCTTGGGCTGCGCGACCGATCAGCAGTCCGTCGGCGCCCGTCTGTTGCAGAACCTGCTTTGCCTTGAGGGGCGAATCAATATCGCCATTGGCAAAGACCGGAATCCGCACCGCCTGTTTAATGGCGGCAATGGTGTCGTACTCCGCCGCGCCCTTGTATCCGCAGGCGCGGGTGCGGCCATGCACGGCCAGCGCCTGGATGCCGGCATCCTCGGCGATGCGCGCAATGCGCACGCCATTACGCTGCTCGGGGCTCCAGCCAGTCCGTATTTTCAAAGTAACAGGAACCTTCACTGCCTTGACGACGGCATGCAGAATCTCCGCAACCAAGGCTTCGTCCTTTAGCAAGGCGGAACCCGCTGCCTTATTGCAGACTTTCTTGGCGGGACAACCCATGTTGATGTCGATGATCTGCGCGCCCTGAGCTTCATTCAGGCGTGCGGCTTCTGCCATCATCAGGGGTTCGCCGCCGGCAATCTGCACGGAGCGGGGTTCCTGCTCTCCCCGGTGATCCAGACGGAGCCTGGATTTGCGGGTATGCCAGAGGCGGTGGTCTGAAATAACCATTTCCGATACGGCAAGCCCAGCGCCCATCCGTCGGCACAGGCGTCGAAACGGGAGATCCGTGACGCCGGCCATGGGGGCCAGAATCAGACAGCTTTCCAGGGTGTAAGGACCAATCTGCACCATCTAAAAACCTGTCGGTATCGTATCAAACACGGTCTGTAGCCCGCGATTCAGCGCCCAAAAGGCAATGAAAGTGGGAGGCTACGGTCTGTGCGGGTTACTTCAATTAATGGGTCAACGCCTGTCCTATCCGTCTCAGTCTGGTGGTTGAAACGGGGTATCGGAACAGCCTGTCAGGGGTCCCGATTAATAGGGGGGCTTATGATACCCAGTTGGAGGGGGCGGATAAAGACTTGAAAATTTCAAAAACTGCATGTTTTTTGTTCTTTTTTGACACTGCCTCCCATGCCGGCCGATTGGTTGACAAACGACCGGAATGGGCAAGGGGGTCGACTAGCCCGACTGGGGAAGGGGAGGCAGGAAGTCGATCACGTAGTTCCGGTGCTGGGCGCCGGGGTCCAGGATTTCCAGGGCGATCTGGATGGGCCGGTTGGCGGGGAGTCGCTGCAGGTCGCGGGCCTCGCCGGAGAGATATTCGGCGGGCGTAAAGATCCGCTGGGCGACCACGGTGCCGTTCAGGTCGGAGAACTGGAATGACAGGCGCGGCAGAGGCTGGTCGAAGGGAGCCTCGTTCACCATGACCAGGTTAATCACCAGGGCGTTGGCAATGCTGGGATGCTCGTGCACGGACAGGTGACGGCTGCGGATCTTGCTCAAATCCTGCAGGGGGGCCAGCTCGCAGCCAATCCAGTTGCACAGGGTCTGGTAGAGCGGACGTAACTGCTCGTGGTGGGCGAGTTTGTCCTGATGGAACCAGGCCAGCTGACCCAGCAGGGCGATGAGCAGCAGGCTGTTGGCCAGCAGCCAGCCCAGGGTGCGCAACCCACTGCCGCGGGGTTCGCTTTCACTCAGGGCGATCGGCTCGGGGCTGAGTCGGTCGTAGGTGCTGGTTGCGGCAAACAGCGGCTCCTGGCTGGGAGCGGGCTCGGGCTCGGGTTCTGGCTGGGTCGGGGAGGCGCTGAGCTGCGGCTCGGGCGCCACTTCCGGCTCGGCCCGGTTGGCCTCCAGTTCATCCAGCATTTCTTCGGCCCAGCTTTCATCGGACTGGGGCTCTTCATCGTCTGCCACGTCACCAAACTGAGAGGTGGCAAACGCGGGCTTATCCAGATCCTTGAAGCTGTCACTGAGCTCGTCGTCGGGAATCAGCCCGCCGGCGTAGTAGTTTTCTTCTTTGTCTTCGTCCGGATTGTCCTGGAACAGGAATTCCTCGTTGTCTTCCAGAAGGGCGGTGTCCGGGGCGCTCTCGGGCTCGGAGTGTTCATCCAGCGGGATTTCGGCCAGGATGGCATCCAGCTCGGCTTCGGCCGCCGACAGGGCCTGCTCATCCAGTTGCTGGTAGGCTTGGAGTTCGCTATCCAGGTTGAGGTCGCCCAGGGCGTTCTTTAACTCTTCATCTTCTTCCAGCAGGCTGTCGAGGCTGAAGTCCTGATAGTCCGGCGCCAGCTCTTCGTCTGCGCTCTCCGTGGCCGGGTGTTCCCGCAGGGCCGCTTCCAGCTCGGCGAGCAATTCGGCTTCGGTAGGTTCATCGCCGCTGAAGGATTGCCTGTCCGCTTGCTCATCGGTCTCTGGCTGGAGCCAGGATGAGGCTTCATCAGAGGCCTCAGTCATGGAGTCCGCCGGTTCGGTGTTGGCCGTCTCGGGCTCTGTAGGCTGAGTCTCCGGGGCCGGGCGGGTGTCTTCTGAAACCGGCTCCTGCCCGGTCGGGGCGGAGGACGGCTCCTCGGGCAAGGCGGGCTGTGCCGGTTCGTCAGGGCCAGGCGCGGCGGCCTTGTCTGGCGAAGGAGTCAGGTGTTCAAGGGCATTGAAGATGTTTAGGCAAGCGCCGCAGCGGACTTTTCCCTTGGCTGCGTTCAGATGTGCCTCAGTCACTCGAAAGGTGGCGTCGCAATGGGGACAGCGCGTGAGCAAGGTGGAACTCCTGATGCTGTACTAAAGATCGGGTGGTGATGGCCCGGCTACTGGGCCGGGAGAGCTTGGCTGGGCTCTTCCGGCACCTGTGGTAAAGGTTGGGTCAAGGCAAAGTTCGCCATCTCTGCCAGTACTTACACACCCCGCCAAACGGTCTAAGTGTAGCTGCTTTTCTGAAACCGTGGGAAGTGTCGTGGCTTGGGCGACAGGCCGGTTAGGAGGCCTTCCGTCTGCCGCTGACCCGAACCCAGTCTTCTTGTTGTTCGACCGATTCGATCTCGAACCACTGCTGGTAGCATTGCACGATCTGTTCGGCCTGCTCCTGCAGAATGCCGGACAGCGCTAACAACCCGCCAGGGCGAGTCAGTTGGGCCAGGCGCGGAGCCAGTTGCAGCAGCGGCTGCGCCAGGATATTGGCGACCATCACATCAGCCTGCCGCTCAGGAACTTGATCGGGCAGCACTGGAACGATCCGCTCCTGTACGTCATTGCGCTGCGCGTTGTCCCGGGTGGCAGTCAGGGCCTGGGGGTCGTTGTCGACCGCCAGCACTTCCTGGGCGCCCAGTAGCAGCGCGGCAATTCCCAGAATGCCGGAGCCGCAGCCATAGTCAATGACCTGCTTGCCCGTCAGGTCTTGCTGGTCCAGCCATTGCAGGCACAGGGCCGTGGTCGGATGGGTGCCGGTCCCGAACGCCAAGCCGGGGTCGAGCTTGAGGTTGACCGCATCCGGCTCCGGCGGCTCGCGCCAGCTGGGGCAGATCCACAGCCGTTGGCCGCACTGGATCGGATGGAAGTTTTTCATCCACTCCCGTTCCCAGTCCTTGTCTTCCAGCAGCTCGGCGCGTACGTAAAGGGGTTCGGGTTCGGCTTGTTCCTTCAGCCAGGCAATGGTGGCCTCGCTGTCGATTCCCGCCTGGAACAGGCCAACCACCCGGGTATGGTCCCACAGGGGCGTGGCACCGGGGGGCGGCTCAAACAGGGGTTGGTCGGCGCCGTCTTCCAGTGTCACCACTTCGGCGCCGGCTTCCAGGAGCCAATCCTCGCACTGGCTGACCTGATCGCTGTGAGCGTCAATCTTGATTTGAATCCAAGGCATATCAGTCGTCGCTCAGCAGTTGTTCCAGGTAGTGGATGTTGTAGTCCATGCGGCGCACGCCGGCGTCGCGAACCAGCCGGCGATGCAGGGGAATGTTGGTCTTGATGCCTTCGACCACGGTTTCATCGAGAGCGACCTTCATCCGGTTCAGTGCCGTTTCCCGGGTTGAGCCGTAGCTGATGATCTTGGCCACCAGGGAGTCGTAAAACGGCGGGACCCGATAGCCGGTATAGAGGTGCGAGTCGACCCGGATCCCGTTGCCGCCGGGCGGGTGGAAATAGCTGACCTCGCCAGGGCTTGGGGTAAAGGTGCGCGGGTCCTCGGCATTGATCCGGCATTCCACGGCATGGCCGCGGAAGGTGACGTCCTCCTGCTTGATGGACAGGGGGAGACCGGCGGCAATGCGCAGTTGCTGCTTGACGATATCAATGCCGGTGATCATTTCCGTCACCGGGTGCTCTACCTGAACCCGGGTGTTCATTTCAATGAAGTAGAACTGGCCGTCCTGGTAGAGGAACTCAAAGGTGCCGGCACCCCGATAGCCGATGTCCAGGCAGGCCTTGATACAGGCGTCGTAGACGAAGCGGCGGGCTTCCGGATCGATGTCCGGCGCCGGGGCTTCTTCCAGAACCTTTTGGTGGCGGCGCTGCATGGAGCAATCCCGGTCGCCCAGGTGAATGGCATTGCCTTTGCCGTCGGCCAGCACCTGAATCTCCACGTGGCGGGGCCGGTCCAGGAACTTCTCCAGGTAGACGGTATCGTCCCCGAAGGCGGCCTTGGCTTCCGCTTGGGTGATATGGATGGCGTTGAGCAGGGCCGCTTCCGTGTTGACCACCTGCATGCCCCGGCCACCGCCGCCGGCGGCGGCCTTGATGATGACCGGGTAGCCGATTTTTTGGGCAATGCGCAGGGTTTCCTGCGGGTCCTGGCCGACCGGGCCGTCAGAACCGGGCACGGTGGGTACCCCGGCTTTACGCATCGCCTGCAGCGCGGAAACCTTGTTACCCATGAGCCGGATCACGTCCGGGGTTGGACCGATGAAGATAAAGCCGCTCTTTTCCACCTGTTCGGCGAAGTCGGCATTTTCCGCCAGAAAGCCATAGCCGGGATGGATGGCCACCGTGTCGGTGACCTCCGCCGCACTGATGATGGCGGGAATATTGAGGTAGCTGTCCTTGGGGTTGCTGGGGCCGATGCAGACCGACTCGTCCGCCAGCCGCACGTGCATCAGATCGCGGTCGGCCGAGGAGTGGACGGCAACGGTCTTGATCCCGAGCTCCTTGCAGGAGCGCAGGATACGGAGCGCGATTTCGCCCCGGTTTGCAATAAGAACCTTATCAAGCATGTCGAACCTGACCGTTAGACGATCGTAAACAGGGGTTGGTCGAACTCCACGGGCTGGCCATTCTCCACCAGGATCGCTTCAATGACACCGGCCTTGTCGGCCTCGATCTGGTTCATCATCTTCATGGCTTCCACAATGCAGATGACGTCTCCCACCTTGACACGCTGACCGGCTTCCACAAAGGCCGGGCTGTTGGGAGTCGGGGCCCGATAAAAGGTGCCGACCATGGGGGAGCGAACCACGTGTCCGCTCAGCCCGGTCTCGCTGGCTTGCTGCGGGGCCGCAGCGGGTTCGGCAGGCTGGCTGGTGGGCGCGGCCTGCTCCACGGGGGCCATTGCAGTGGTCATGACGGCTTGGGGCCGGCGCCGGCTGATGCGAACGGAGTCGTCGCCTTCCTTGATCTCGATTTCCTCAATGTCGGACTCTTCGATCAGTTCAATCAGTTTTTTGACTTTACGGATATCCATAGCGGTTCTCTATGATTTTCTAGACGCGTTTGTTTTTTCCAGATAAGACACGGCGGCCTGTAGGGCCAGCTCGTAGCCTTGGCCGCCCAGGCCGCAGATCACGCCAACAGCAATATCTGAAAAATAGGAATGATGGCGAAACGGCTCTCGGGCATGGACGTTGGACAGATGCACTTCAATAAAAGGAATCGCGACTGCCAGTAGGGCATCACGCAGGGCCACGGAGGTGTGGGTAAAGGCGGCGGGATTGATGATGATAAAATCCACGGGCTCCCGCGCCGCGGCGTGAATGCGCTCGATCAGTTCGTATTCCGCGTTGCTTTGCAGCGCCTGGAGCTGATGTCCGCCGGCGCTGGCCTGCTGGCTCAGCCTCTGGTTGATATCATCCAGGGTGTCCCGGCCATAGTGGGCAGGCTCCCGCAAGCCCAGCATGTTCAGGTTGGGGCCATGTAAAACGAGAATGGTTGCCATGCGTTGAGTCCATGTTGATCATTTGCCAGACAAGACCAGGAGCAACTGGTCCCGGGCTGACATTGCCGCACCCTGCCGCCCTGAGCTCTGTTCAAGGTTGGGTTATTTCGGGCAGAAAGCGTGAAAATCCACGAAGTTTGCCGCTTTCGCCAGCAAGATTCAACAAATAATAGGCAGCCGGGCAATGTAAATCTTGTTGAAACCTTCCCTGGTTCAACGGATTTTGGCAGCGTGGAGGTGGGAGTCCTATCCGGAATGCTCCGGACTGTCGCGACTGACACGGACGCAGTTACGGCCCGCATGCTTGGCTTCGTAGAGCGCCCGGTCGGCCCGTTCGGAAAGGGCCTGGGCGCTTTCTCCCCGGGATTGCGCCACACCACAACTGAAGGTCACCCGGAACTCCTGGTCGCCAGCGGGTTGGCGCAAGTCACTGAAGCGTTCCCGGATGTCATTGAGCATCTGTTTGGCGTCGGACTCGGTGGTGTTGGGCAGCACAATGGCAAACTCCTCGCCACCGTAGCGCCCGATGTGGTCGGTTTTGCGCAGGCGCTGCTTGAGGAACAGGGCCAGGCTTTTGAGGACCCGGTCGCCAATGGCGTGGCCATAGGTGTCGTTGATCTTTTTGAAGTAATCGATATCCATCATGACAAAGGTGAGCGGGCTGCCGCTCTTCTGGGCCTTGAGGATTTCGGTTTCCAGCAGGTACAGGGTGTGGGTATGGTTATACAGCCCGGTCAGGCTGTCACGGATCATCAGCGCCAGCAACGAGCGGGCCCGGCGTCCCCGGTTGTGAATGGTGGCCACCAGGTGACGGGGATTGATGGGCTTGGTCAGGAAGTCATCCCCGCCCAGGCTCATGGCATGCAGCTGCTTGTTGATGTCATCTTCCGCGGACAGATAGATAATCGGTACGCTGACGAACTTGTCCTGCTGACGGATCACCTTGGCCAGCTCCATGCCGGTGCAGCCGGGCATGTACATGTCCATGATGATGATTTCCGGTGAAAACTGTTCCAGGGCAATCAGCACCTGCATCGGGTCGGTGATGACTTTCGGAACCATGCCGGCTTTTTTGAGGGCGTTCTCGATATACACCGCCTGGGCCCGTGAGTCGTCCACCACCAGGACCCGATAGGGCTCTTGTGGGTTGGCCCGGGTGTAGGATTCGATCTTCTCCACCAACTGGCCCGGGTCCACGGTGCAGGTGAAAAATTCCTCGCCGCCGGCGCGCACCGCGTGCAGGCGGGTTTCAATATCGCCCTCGTCATCGCAGACAAAAATCACCGGAATCGGGGTTTCGTGATTGCTCTGGATCTGCTTGATCAGGTTGATGCCACCCATTTTGGTTTCACCAAAATCCACGTCGATGACGATGGTTTCCGGCTTGTGTTTCAGGGTGGCTTGCAAAAGCTCCTCGGGGGTTTCGAATTGCTGGCCACGGAATCCGAAAAAGTCCATCTGCTTGATGATGCGACAGGCGGTTTCGTATTGGTTGAAGGCCAGATAGACCGGTGAGCGCAGGTAGGTGCGTGGGGACTCCTGGGCGTCCCGATCTGTTTTGCGGATGATGGATTCGGCCAGGCTTTCCATTAAACCGGTCAAGTGCGCCTGGGGCTCGGGCCCCATGGTCTGATCACGCAGGCGCAGCTCCTTCAGGGCGGTGCTGATCTTCTGGGCAATCGACAGTTGCTGCATCATATCGAAGCGGGCGGCGTATTTGCCCAGCTTCTCGTTCGCTTCTTCTAGTTCTTCCAGCCAGCGGGGATCGGCAAATTGCTGATCCAGCCAATGCTGCCAAGCGTCCAGAACCACGCGGGCCTGGTTGGTGACACGTTTGGCAAAGTGGCGTTTGAGCTGTTCGCGCTGGTCTTCAGATGATGACATGGTGGCCCCCCAGCTGTTTGGAAGAGTGATCTGAGAGCAAGGCTGGTAATACTGGCGTCACGCACAAAGTCATGATTGTTCGGTCTATGCCTCGGTTTTGTTATTTGTTGTCGGCTAAAGTATGCAAGAGTATATGATCCGCCTGCAGCTTAAATATAGTCGCTAAATGTCAGTCAATGTAAAAAATGCAAATTGTTACCGAATAGGGCTGAAAACAGTTAGTGCCAACTGGCGATTGGTAAGAGAGCATAGCACGATGAACGGGAAAGGAGGTCGGCAATGAAGGGAGCTGAGAACAAAACCAGCGCCGGCATGACATTAAGGCGTCTGCTGGAACTGGCGGTAAGTGGGTTGTTACTGCTGTTGTTGCTCGGAACCCTGTCGTCCAACCTGTATAACCTACGCCAGTATATGCAGTCCCAGTTGCAGTCCCATGCTCAGGATGCCGCCACTTCGCTGGGGCTCTCTTTGTCCACCGCAGTGGATGCCCGTGACCTGGCGGTGGTGGGGTCCATGATCAATGCCATCTACGACAGTGGTTACTACCAGCGTATCGTGTTGTCGGATCTGGAGGGACGTCCCTTGGTGGTGCGGGAGTCGGAGCTGGCGCTCGAAGGGGTGCCGGGCTGGTTTGTGAGCTGGATTGACCTGACCGCGCCAGAGGGCGTGGCAGACGTGGTCAGCGGCTGGAATCAGCTGGGCTCGGTGACGGTGGTGAGCCACCCCGGCTTTGCCTATCGGGACCTGTGGCACCTGATCCGCGCGCAGCTGATCTGGTTTCTGGTGATTGCGCTGCTGGGTTATGTGGTGGTGCGGGCCGTGGTGTATATGATCCTGCAGCCCTTGCACCGGATTGAAAAACAGGCCGATGCCATTCGCCAGCGGGACTTCAGCGCCCGTTCGCCGCTCCCCAGAACCACCGAACTGCGTCAGGTGGCTATTGCCATGAATGACATGGCAGAGCGTCTGGAGCAGATCCAGCAGGAACAGTTGAGCCAGATCGAGGCGTTGCGGGAGCAGACCTATCGGGATTCCCTGACGGGGCTTTCCAACCGCTTGGAGTTCGACAAGCGGCTACAGACCAGTTTGCAGTCAGAACCCCACTTTGCGGTGGGCACCCTGATGCTGATGCAGGTGAGTGATTTTGCCGAGTTTAACCAGGAGTTTGGGCGGGCCGAGGGCGACCATCTGCTCCGGGAGGTCGCCCAGGAACTGCGGCGGGCCGCGGAGCCGGTGATCGGGGCTTTGGCGGCGCGACGTTCCGGGGCTGATTTTGCCCTTTATCTGCCCGGGGTGCTGGAGGAACAGAGTGACCGCTTTGCCGATGAGCTGTTGAAGCGGCTGGCCAGCGTGCCTTCCATCAAAAAGATGTGCCGTAACGATGTGCTGCATCTGGGGATGACCTCCAGCTTGCATCAGCGGGAGGGAGAGGCCCTGTTGGCCGAGGCGGATATTGCCCTGCGCAAGGCTCAGGCAACCGGTGCCAATGGCTGGCAGCGCTATTGGGATGAGGATCGGGCCCAGTTTCCCGGGCAACATGCCTATTCCGCCTCGGAATGGCTGGGCATCTTGCGACAGGTGCTGGCGGAGCGGTCCTTGCAGCTTTATTTTCAGCCGGTGGTCAGCCTGGACCGGCAGACCATTTTGCACCATCAGGTGCTGTCCCGGATTCAGGTGGCGGGGCATACCCTGGTGGCCGGGTTGTTTTTGCCGATGGCGAAGCGTTTCGGCTTATCCCGGGAGTTTGACCAGATGGTGCTGGAACTGTTGCTGCAGCACATTGGACAGCGCCCGCAGACCGGTGAGCGCTATGCCCTGAGTCTGTCGCCGAGCAGCCTGGCGGAGCAGGGCTTTGTGGAATGGCTTTTGGCCCGGCTGGAACAGCAGCCCCGGGAGCGTCAGCGACTGGTGTTGGAAATTCCCGAGTATACCCTGCATTATGCCCAGGCCGAGGTGGGGCAGTTGACGGCCCGGGCCAGTGAGCTGGGGTATCAGGTGGCCATTGATCGTTTCGGGGCCACCGCCATCCCCTTTGGCTATTTGCAACATTTGCCCATTCATTTCATTAAAATCGATCAGAGCTTTATTCGCGACTTGCATCAAAGTCGGGAGAATCAGTTTTTCCTGCGCTCCGTTCTGCAAATTGCCCGGGGTTTGGGCGTGAAGGTCGTAGCTATGGGCGTCGAGTTTGAGGAAGAATGGCGTTTGGTCGAGCAATTGGGATTTGATGCCGCCATGGGCTACTACCTGTGCAGGCCACAGGCATTGCCCTGGGAAGCGGTTGAATAATCGAAACGAGATAAGGCGATTTCAAACCATGAGAGAGTTTTGGCAAGGTCAGCGGGCACGTCTGCAGTCCCTGATGGGGCAGGGCGTGCTGCCGAAGGTGCTGTTGAGCGCCCTGGCGATCTATCTGGTGATAGTGATTATTCTGGGGCTTTACTGGAGCAATGAGCCAGATCTGTTCCCGGTGCAGGAAAATGCCGAGCAGATGGCGTTGCGCAATAATCAGCAACTCGTCACGGGTTACGTCACCACCGCCACCTTGATCACCTTGGCCCAGACCCTGCTGGACAAGCCCGGCGGCTACCTCACCAACGATGTGATGCCCCCGGGGGTGTGGCTCGATAACATGCCCAGCTGGGAGTTTGGAGTGCTGGTGCAGGTGCGGGATATGGCCCGTTCCATGCGAAATGATATCAGCCGCTCCCAGAGCCAGTCGGTGGAAGACCGGGATCTGCGGGTGGCGGAACCCCAATTTAACTTTGATAACGGCAGCTGGGCGATTCCGTCCACCGAACGGGAATACCGTCGGGGGATCGAGGCCCTGGAGAGCTATCTGGCCCGGTTGGCGGACCCTAGTCGTGCCGACGCCCAGTTCTATGCCCGTGCCGATAACCTGCGGAACTGGCTGGCCAACCTGGAAACCCGGCTGGGCAGCCTGTCCAACCGGTTAAGTGAAAGTGTCGGCAAACCCCGGCTCAATCTCTCCCTGGCCGGCGAGCCGGTGGTCCAGGAGGGGGAGGCGGATCTGACCGCGGAACAGGTGACCACCCCCTGGCTGGAGCTGGACGATGTGTTCTATGAGGCGCGGGGAACCACCTGGGCACTGCTGCATCTGCTGCGGGCGGTGGAGGTGGACTTTCAGCAGGTGCTGAGAAACAAGAATGCCCTGCCCAGTTTGCGTCAGATTATCGTGGAGCTGGAGGCCGCCCAGACACCGATGTGGAGTCCGGTGATTCTCAACGGCAGTGGCTTTGGGGTGCTAGCCAATCACTCCTTGACCATGGCGTCCTATATTTCCCGCGCCAACACCGCCATTCGTGATCTGCGCACGCTGCTGGCGCAAGGCTAAGCGGGGCGCACCCAACCGAGCGACCATAAAAAAAGCCGAACCCCGGGTTCGGCTTTTTTGTGACTCGGCTTCTGCCCCAAGGCATCGGCTGAGGGTCGGCTTAGTTGCCTTGGACGGCAGCCACGGCTTTCTCGATGGCCTGGATGGCAGCGTCGCGGCCTTCCCATTTGTCCACCTTGACCCACTTGCCTTTTTCCAGGTCTTTGTAGTTTTCGAAGAAATGCTCGATTTGCTTGATCAGCAGCTCGGGCACATCACCGATATCCTTGATGTCATCATAAATCGTGGTCAGTTTGCTGTGGGGAACGGCCAGCAGCTTGGCGTCCTGACCGGCTTCGTCGGACATGTTCAGCACGCCCACGGCACGGCAGCGGATAATGGCGCCCGGCACAACAGGATAAGGAGTGATCACCAGCACATCCAGCGGGTCACCGTCTTCAGACAGGGTGTTGGGGATAAAGCCGTAGTTGGCCGGATAAAACATCGGGGTGGCCATGAAACGGTCAACCATTACCGCGCCCATGTCCTTGTCGACTTCGTATTTGACCGGCGAGCTGTTGGCCGGAATTTCAATGACTACGTAAAAGTCTTCGGGGAGGCTTTTTCCTGCCGGAATTTTGTCGAAGTTCATGTCGCGGGTTTCCTTGAGTTGAATTGCCAAAAAGTCGGGCGCCCCGTGACTCCGGAAGGGAGTGTGCCGGGGCTGAAAAAAATAAAGGCGGCAATTATAGGGAATTTTGACTGCGCACTCTAGCAACACTGTGATAGGGGATTGTCCGGTTTGGTGCTTTGCTGGCCATTTTGGTAAACTATACGGGTTTAACTTTCTGCAATGGCCGTATCCAGTTTGTTGGCCAGGCCCCTCCTCATCACTGGGTGATGAATCAGATCCCGGGGACGACCCCGGTGCATCTTCCTGTATTTCGGAGACGACTCCGTGTTTCCTGTTGGGAGAGTATCATGGCGTGGCTTGTGCTTTTTATTGCTGGCCTGTTTGAGATCGGCTGGGCCATTGGCCTCAAATATACGGAAGGTTTTACACGACTTTGGCCTTCGGTGGGCACCCTCGCCGCCATGGTGGTCAGCTTCGGGCTGCTCAGCTATGCCTTGAAGTTTTTGCCGGTGGGCACCGCTTATGCCGTCTGGACCGGGATCGGAGCGGTCGGCACCGCGGTGCTGGGCATTGTGCTGTTTGGCGAGGCGGCAACGGTGGCACGGATTCTCTGCATTGTGCTGATTGTGTCCGGAATTGCAGGGCTTAAGTGGCTGTCTTAGTCGGTGTCTGATGTCCGGTTGGGGGCAGAGACGTGGGAACTTAATCTGAATCAACGGCGAGGTAAGCAAGAGCGATGAAACAGCCTACCTTTGTGATCAAGGCCGGCCCGCAAGCCCTGGCCCGGATCCGGTCCGAGGGCATTCGTCCCGACCAGTTCCGGGTGATGGTGGGGGCCTCGGGCGGTCCCAAATGGTTTATCCTGAGTGGCCTGGACCGCTACCTGGCAGGTGAATTCTTTAAGGGGCGCCAGCAACCGCTGCATTTGCTGGGATCTTCCGTCGGGGGCTGGCGGATGGCCGCCCATGCCAGTGCTGATCCTTACCAAGCCTTAACCTTCTTTCGGGACCATTATCACAACCTGCGCTACGCTCCCAAGTCGAGCGCTAGCGTTATTTCCCAGTCCAGCCGCGACATGATCGCCTCGTTTATTGGTGAGGATGGCGCCCAGAGCATTTGCAACAACCCAGTGTTCAAACTGCACCTGATTACCGCCGGCTGCCGGGGCTGGACCGGCCATGAGGCCAAGCCCTTGCAGTTGTCGGGGCTGTTCCTGGCGGCTACCGCCAACGCCATGAACCGGCGCTGGCTGTCCGGCTTCTTCCATCGCTCGCTGTTTCATGTGCGCGACAGCGATGCCCCCTTTCTGAACCTGCAGGATTATCCGACCGAAAAGGTCTCACTGACCCCGGACAACCTCCCCAAGGTTTTGGAGGCCACTGGCGCCATTCCCTTGGTATTGGAAGGAGTCAGGGACATTGCGGGGAGTCGCCACCCGGTGCATCGTGATGGCGGCATCGTGGATTATCACTTTGACCTGCCGTTTGCGCCCCAAACCGATGACCTGGTCTTTTATCCCCATTTCTACAGCAAGGCGGTGCCTGGCTGGTTCGACAAAGGGCTGGCCTGGCGGCGACCGAAAGCGGAACACTACAGCAATGTGGTGATGATCGCGCCCAGTCCGGAACTGGTGGCGGCACTGCCTTACGGCAAGATCTCCGATCGCAAGGATTTTGACGAGTTCGACGATGATACCCGGATTCGCTACTGGCAAAAGGTGATTGATGCCAGTGAATGGCTGGCGGAAGAGTTTGCCGAGCGTTTCGAGCATCAACGTTGGGACGACGTGCTAATCGCCAGCTAACTCGTTATCTCCATTGACACCCATCGCCTGGTCGGCCACCACGGAAGAGGCCGGAACCGGGCAGCGTTGTCACGTCTGCGACTTCTTCCAGATCCTTTCATCCAGGGTGTCCCCGTCAGTTGTGCGCCACCCCGCAGTCATCAATGTCCAGAGCCCCTCGTCGTCCCGATGGCGCGCCTTGAGTATGATGGAATTTGCACAGTCCACTAATCAGAAGGTGCACTCCCTTGAAACGAAAGTTTGCCGTGATCGGGCTCGGACGTTTCGGCAGCACCATTGCCCTGGAGCTGGCTCGGCTGGGCAATGAAGTGTTGGGCATCGACTCGGATCGGCGTCGGGTTGACGAGATCGCCGATCATGTGACCTATGCCGCACTGGCCGATGGCGAGGATGAAAAGGCCCTGCGGGAGCTGGATGTGGCCAATTATGATGCCGTGATCGTGGCCATTGGCGAGAACATTGAAGCCAATGTGCTGTGCAGTCTGGTGGTCAAGGGGCTGGGGGTTAAGCAGGTGTGGGCCAAGGCGGTGAGCCATAACCATCACCGGATTCTGGCCAAGCTGGGCGTCAACCGGATCGTTCAGCCGGAGTTCGAGATGGGCCAGCGGGTGGCCCAGGCGCTGAATTATCCCATGGTGCTGGATTACATCTATCTGGGTCATGATCAGTATGTGGTGGAGGTTCGGGCCACGGAGCGGATTGCAGGACAGACCTTGGGCAAGCTCGATTTCTACGGACGTCTGTCGCTGAAGCTGCTGCTGGTGAAGCGGGACCGGAAAACCCTGGCACCACCGCCGGAGGACTGGCTGGTGCAGGAGGATGATCAGTTCCTGTTCGTGGGGGCGTTGGCCAATTTGCGGCTGCTGGCCCTTGAGCTATGAGGGAGTGGCTGCCCTGGGTCCGTCCCCCGCAGTTGCGTCGGCTGCAGCAAGGCATTATTGACCTGTCGCCGCCGCGGGTGCTGGCCCTGGCCTTTGCCCTGTTGGCGCTGCTGGGGATGGTGCTGCTGAAAACGCCGTGGGCGACCCGGACCTCCCTCAGCTGGCTCGATGCGCTGTTCACTGCCATGTCGGCGGTCACCGTGACGGGGCTGGTGGTGGTGGATACGGGGACGGTGTTCACCCTGTTCGGCCAATCGGTGCTGCTGGTGCTGATTCAGCTCGGCGGGGTCGGTTTCATGAGCTTTGCGGTATTGATCCTGCAACTGCTGGGCGGGCGCATTGGGCTGCACCAGCAAATCATTCTGCGCGAGGCGCTCAATCACACCTCACTGGGCAGCCTGATGCAACTGGTCAAGGTGCTGCTAGCAATCTCTCTGACCATGGAGGCGGTAGGGATGTTAATCCTGACGACCCAATGGGTGCCGGAGTTTGGGCTCTGGGAGGGGGTATATCGCAGCCTGTTTTATGCCGTGTCAGCCTTCAATAACGCAGGGTTTGCCCTGGATGGAGACAGTCTTTCCAACTATGCGGGCAATCCCGTAATCAACCTGTCGATCACGGTTCTGTTCATTACCGGCGGGTTGGGGTTTGCCGTCTTGGCCGATTTGTATCATACCCGGCGGTTCCGGTCGCTGAGTTTGCATACCAAGTTGATGCTGACGGGCAGCCTGATCCTGATCCCGGCGTCAATGCTATTGATCCTGCTGCTGGAGTGGCGCAACCCCGGCACACTGGCCGGTATGGAAAGCTGGGGAGAGCGGCTCTGGGCCGCCTGGTTTCAAGCTGTCACCCCCCGTTCGGCGGGCTTCAATACGCTGGATATCGAGGCCCTGCATCCGGCAACGGTCGCTTTGCTGACCGGGCTCATGTTCATCGGGGGAGGCAGCTCCTCCACGGCCGGTGGCATCAAGCTCACAACCTTTATCGTCCTGATTCTGGCGACACGGGCGGTGCTCAGGCAGCAGTCTGAACCGGTGGTGTTCGGGCGCGCGATCGGCCCGGAGACCGTGCTACGGGCGCTCGCCATCACGGTGATCTCCTTGATGGCCGTGGCGGCGGCCACCTTCCTGTTGACGATTACCGAGGCCTTTCCTTTCCAGGATATCCTGTTCGAAGTCATGTCGGGCTTTGCCACGGTCGGGCTCTCCCGAGGCCTGGCGCCGGAGCTTTCGGAGTTTGGCAGGGGAGTGATCATTGTCTGTATGTTCGTGGGCAGACTGGGACCCCTGACCCTGGCCTTCATTTTGACGACCCGTCGCAAGTCCAGTGTTCAGTACTCCCATGGTGAGGTCTATATCGGCTGACGCTTTTGTAATGCCGGAAGGCCAGGGTTGTTTTCCTGGAGGCGACACTTCACAACCTTAATAAGGTTGTCTTTAACGTGATCGCAAGGACGGCGGTACTGACATCTTGGATGTGTCGACAAGATGAAAGGGGTGTCGTTATGAATTTACCCATTCCCAACCGGCGGGCGGCAGGGCGCACGCTGGCCACCTTTCTCGAGTCCTATCGCCACCACGGTGGTGTTCTGGTGCTGGCTCTGTCCCCAGATGCGGTGCCCGTCGCCTATGAAATTGCCAGTGGCATTGATGCGGGGCTGGACTTGTTTCTGGTCCGGGAGTTGCCGGTTTTTGAACGGGCGGGGGGCTCTCCGGGAGCCGTGGTCAGTGATTTTGAGCCGGTATTCAACGAGGGCGTGTTGCAGGAGTACCCGGTCGGTAAATCCCGCTTGGGCGAAGCCGCGCGCCGTGAGCAACGGGCCTTATCCCTGCGAGAACAGACCTTACGGGGCGCGCGGCCTCGCCCAGAGCTCAAGGGGCGTTGTGTCATTCTGGTAGAGGATTGCTTGGCGAATGGCGCCCTGATCCGGGCGGCGGTCCGGGTGTTGCGGGATCATGATGTCGCCCGTTTGGTGGTGGCGGTGCCCGTGGCTTCGACCCGGGTGATGGATGAGGTGCAGGCTATTTCCGATGAGATTGCCTATATCGCCACCCAGGAGCCGTTTTTGGGGCTCGACTGGTGGTATGAAGATACACAGCCGGTGCCAGATGAAGAAGTGCGTGCCTTGCTGGAGCGTATCCCGCCCGGTCAGTGGAGTGGCACCGAGGGGGCCACGGACACCGGTCGCCCCTTATCAGTCTCCAGTCATGCCCGCCGTGAACCGGAAGTCTGGACCTGAACCGGAAGTCTGGACCTGAACCGGGGCGGCACTGCTGAGCCGCCTTGCGGTCTACCCCAAATGTCAGATCGTCGCTGAGTCGCTTTTTTGATGCGGGAGGGCTGTCGGCGCCTGCCCCGGCTCATTTCTGTGACGTTTCTCACTATAAGTAAACAATTCATTCTGTTACTTGCAGGGGCTATTCCTTAGACTCTGAAGGATTGCCCCGGTCTCCCCTGTAGGGGGGGAGCAACTTATTGATGAACAGTTGGGGATTACGTCAGTGCTTGACAAGGAATGTGGTCTGATCCAGGCGACGGGCGCGAGCGAGCAGCTTTCAGACGTCCGTGAAGAAACCAAAGTCGAAATTGAGTTGCGAGCACAGGAGGAGCGGCTGACCGCTGCCTTGACTGCCTCTGGAGCGGGCACCTATTACTGGAATCTGGCTGACGAAATCAAGATTGATGCAGCCTTGTCCCTGTTAATGGGGTTGTCCGCCGAGCCACGTTTGCTGACCCTGAAAGATTTCTGCGAGTTTGTCCATCCGGATGACCGGGCATTCTTTTGGGAAGAGAACCAGCAATTAGCCCGGCAGGAAGGTGAGTTTGAGTCCGAGTATCGCCTGTTGCTCGCGGACGGCACGGTCCATTGGCTGTTTGATAAAGGGCGAGTGGTTCGGGGGCCGGATGGTCAGCTTCATCATATGACCGGCACTTGTGTGGACATCACCTCCCGTAAAAAAATGGAGGAGGAGCTGCGGGCTAGCCAAGCCTGGCTACGCAACGCCTTGTCCGTCGGTCGGATGGGAACCTGGCAGCTTCATCTCGACACCAAGATGGTGGTGGCCTCGGATGGCACGGAACCCCTCTGGGGCTTCGACGTGCAACGAGTTCGGCCTTTGGAGGATTATTTGAGGCTGATCCACCCCGATGATCTGCTCCTGGTGAATGAGGTTCTGGCGAACCTTCCGCCCCAGTTTCGACTGGAGTTCCGGGTGCGCCCGCCGGGTCGGGAAGAGATGATCTGGCTGGCGGTCCAGGGCGAGCGGGAGCTGGATCCACAAGGCCGGCCCCTTTCTTTGATGGGCGCGGTCTCGGATATTTCCTCCCATAAACACACCGAGCAAATGCTACAAAACCAGACGCTGGAGCTGGAGGCCCGGGTTCGCGAACTCAATTGTCTGCATGCGGTTTCCCGGTTGATTCAAGCCCAGGGTACCCTGGACCAATTGCTACAGCAGGTTGTTGACGTCATCCCGGCCGGCTTTGCTCGTCCCCACAATGTTCAGGTGCGCCTGACCTGCGAAGGTAAGGTGTTTCAATCGCCTGGTTTCAGGCCGGGTAGGGCGAGCCTGTCGCAGGAACTTCGGGCCCAGGAACAGGTCGTCGGTCACCTGGAGATACACCGCGTGATGCCGGAAGCCAAGGACGGCGAAGTGGAGTTTGGCTACGGAGAGCAGACCCTGCTGCCGGCCCTGGCCAAGCCCTTGAGCCGGGCCATTGAAAAAGCCCAGGTGCTGCGGGCGCTGAGTGAGAGCGAGGATCGCTGGCGGACGATGATGGGGGCCCTGGCCGAGGGCGTTGTGCTCTTTGACCGTGACGGCAGGGTGCAGGTCTGGAATCGGAGCGCGGAGCGTCTGCTGGGCTGTGAGCTGATGAAGGGGCAGTCGTTGGAAGGCATCCTCGGGCTCGTCCTGCGGGAGGATGGCACAGCGTTTCCGGTGGCCGATTTTCCCGCCCAGGTGACGCTGCGTACGGGAGTGGCCTGTGACGATGTCGTGGTGGGGCTAACCCGCCCCAGCGGCCTGATTTCCTGGTTGTCGATCAATTCCCGCCCCCTGTTTCGAGGAGAGGATCAGGAGCTGTATGGCGTGGTGGTGTCCTTTACGGAGATTACCGAGCGCAAGCTGACGGAAGAGACGATTCGCCGGGAGGTGGAGGCCAAGGAGCTGGAGCGCCGTCGACTGAGCGCGGTGTTGGATTCTCTCCCCGTCGCGGTCTACATCGCCGACCAGAATGGCGAGCTGCTGCAAGCCAGCACGGCTGCCGCTGAACTTTGGGGAGAAGTGCCGCTGCCCACGAGTCTGGCCCGTTACCATTTGGATTATCCGGCCTACTGGGCCAAGACTGGACTCCCGGTCGGGGCAGGGGAGTGGGGGCTGGCCCGGGCGGTACAGCAAGGCGAGGTGGTTCGCGCCGAAGAAATGGACATTGCCCGTAGCGATGGCTCACGTCGGACCATTATCAATTACGCGCGCCCCATTCATAATCAGGATGACACCATAGTTGGCGGCGTGGGCGTGAGTGTGGATATCACCGAGCGCAAACAAAGCGAGGTGGAGCGGGCTCACCTGGCGGCCATTGTCAAAGCCTCGCCTGATGCCATTGTCAGTACCGACCTGGAAGGACGGATCACCTCCTGGAATGGCGGCGCGGAGCAGATTTATGGCTACTGCCCGGAAGAAATCCTGGGGCAGAGCATTGCCGTGCTGATGCCGCCGGAGTGTCAGGATGAGCTGGAAATGATCCTGAAAGCCATTGCCCGCGGCCAGGGGGTGACCTACTTCGACTCGGTGCGCCTGAATAAGCAGGGAGAGCGAATCGATGTGTCCGTCGCGGTCACCCCGATCACCGATGGCACCGGTAAAGTGATGGGCGCGGCCAAGATCGACCGCAACATCTCCGAGCGTAAGCGTCTGGAACAGCAACTGCAATACGATGCCTTCCATGACCGTCTCACTGGAGTGGCCAACCGCTCCTTGTTTATGGATCGCCTGGAACATGTGGTGGCACGGGCCGAGCGGTTTGACGAGCGGTTTGCCGTGTTCGTGATGGACATGGACAACTTCAAACTGATCAATGACAGCTTTGGCCATCTGCTGGGAGACAAGCTGCTCTGCGCCTTCGTCAACCGGATCCAGGAATTGTTGCGCCCGGTGGATACTTTATCCAGGTTTGGCGGTGACGAGTTCACCCTGCTACTGGAAGAGATCGAAGATCAAACGGCCGTGGAGCAGGTCGCCAGCCGTATTCTGGAAGCCTTGCAGCGCCCCTTTATGCTGGACGGCCATGAAATCCTGGTCGGCTCCAGTATCGGCATCATGCTGGGGGATGCGGCCTGTCGCAATGCGGATCAGGCATTGTTGGACGCTGATGTGGCGCTTTATGAAGCGAAACGTCAGGGTAAAAACCAGTATGTGGTTTTTGATGCCCGCATGCGGGGCGAGAAGGTGTCCCGGTTGTATCTGGAAGCGGAGTTGCGCCGTGCCCTGCAGGAAGTGGATCTGACCGTGCAGTATCAGCCGATTATCAACCTGCAGACCAATCAGGCCGTCGGCTGTGAGGCCCTGGTTCGCTGGGTGCACCCGGTAATGGGGGAGGTTGATCCGTCCCGGTTTATCGATGTGGCGGAGGAAACCGGGCTGATTTCATCACTGGGGCGCTTCGTGCTGGATCGGGCCTGCGCCAGCTTGGCGGAATGGCTGAGCACCAAAGCTTTTCCGGCGGATTTTTATGTCAGCGTCAATGTGTCGCCCAAGGAGTTCTATAGCCGGGATCTAGTGCCTTTTATTCAGTCGATCCTGGGCAAGCATCAATTGCAGGGCGCCAATCTCCGTCTGGAGGTCACCGAAAATGTCATCATCCGCCATGATCGTGAAGCAGCGGCTATCCTGCGCCGGCTTCAGAGCATGGGGATTCATACCTGCCTGGATGACTTTGGAACCGGCTATTCGTCCTTGAGTTACCTGCACCAGTTGCCGTTCAATATCATCAAGGTGGATCGTTCCTTTATCCAGAGCCTGACCGAAAAGAGACAGAGTCGGGAAGTGGTGCGCTCTATCCTGGGGCTTGCCGAAGCGTTGGAAATGCAGGCGGTGGCTGAAGGAGTGGAAACCCCGGAGCAATTGGCCTACGCCCGGGCGCTGGGGTTTCGCTGGGTGCAGGGCTACGTGTTGCACCAGCCTTTGGAGCGGTCCGAGATGGTTTCGTTGTTTGAGAGTAGTGCCTGATAGTGAGTTCTGTAAAACGGCTGCTGATTCTGGCCCATGCGCCTTCCCCCCGGATTCAGGCGATGGTGGAGGCCATGCTGCGTGGAGCGCGCCACCCGGAGATTAGCGGTGTGGAGGTACAATGGCTGGCGCCCTTGCGGGCCGGGCCGGATGATGTGCTGGCCGCGGATGCCATTATTCTGGGAACCCCTGAAAACCTGGGGTACATGAGTGGTGCTCTCAAGGACTGCTTTGACCGGATCTATTATCCCTGCCTGGAACATACCCAAGGCAAACCCTATGCCCTCGTCATCCGTGCCGGACATGACGGGACTGGAACCCGGCGCGCGGTTGAAACCATCGTCACCGGGCTGCGCTGGCGGGCGGTACGTGAGCCTTTGATTTGTCGGGGCGAGTTCCAGGAGGCATTTTTGGAGCAGTGTGAGGAACTGGGGATGTATATGGCGGCAGGTCTTGAAGCAGGCATGTTTTAGATCAGGGCCTGTAGCCATAATGGCGTGAAATCGCTTCCTCGGACGGTTCAATTCAGGGCAAATGACCTGTAGGCTGACACAATGCTCGAGGCTTTGATTGTGACCGGGTTAATAAAGGATTCCCCTGATGAGCAGAGACCTATCCCGATGGCGGCGAATGCTCGCTGTAAACCTGTGGTGTGTGATGGTGCTGGCAACGTCCGTCTTTGCGGCAGAGAGCAGCTCGCAAGCCCCGGCTGTGAAGCAGATAAAACTGGCAACCCTGGAGTGGCCGCCCTATGTTGGCAAGAAGCTGAAGCAGCAAGGTTATGTGCATGAGGTGGTGGTCACGGCGCTAGAGCGGGTCGGATATGAGGTGCAGATCCAGTATGTCCCTTGGCCCCGTGCGCTGCGTGAAGTCAGCCTGGGCGAAGTAGATGCCATCTTTCCAACCTATTACACCCCTGAGCGTAGCCGGCAGCTTGCGTTTTCCGAACCGTTCGCCGGAGGGCCGGTCGGTCTGTATAAGCGTCGGGACACGCCCGCGACTTATCCGGTTGACCCGCGCTCCAACCCGGTGGCGGCCCTGCGTGGCGTGCGTGAGTACTCCGTCGGCGTCGTGCGGGGCTATGCGAATCCCCTTGCCCTGGAGAATGTCGACTTCCTCACCCAGGAGGCGGCCAAGAATGACCTCGTCAATTTACGCCGGTTGTATCACAAGCGGGTAGACCTGATTGTGATCGACAAGTTCGTGGCGGACTACTTGCTTGAGACGAGCCTCAAGGAATATCGGCCGGAGCTGGAGTTTATGCAGCCGCCCCTGGAGATCAAATACTTTTATCTGGCGTTTTCACTCAAGGACCCCAATCACCAGGCCAAGCTGAAAGCCTTCAATCGGGGCTTGGCGCTGATCCGGGAAGACGGGACGCTGGATCGGATCTATGAGCGGCACGGCATGCGCTCGGTGCTTCACTATGAGCATGAGTTGTCTTCTACCGGGCTTCAGGAAAAAGCGGAGCCAGCCAGCCCCACAACGGCTCCCTGACTCCACCTCGGTGGCTTGGTTGTCTCCCGAAGAATGGGAGATTAGAGTGTGGGAATAACTGGATTGCTTTTGAGCCCGAGGGTTCAGGGTTGGTTCCAGGCCCCAGGAGCGCCATGATGCTCGACCGCTTTCCCTTGCTTTGTCTCTTGATCTGTTCACTGGCCCTGACTGCCTGCAGCAGTGTGCGGGTGGTGCAGGATTATGATCCCAATGTGGATTTCACCGCCTTGTCAGGCTGGCAATGGCTGCCACCCCCGCAGGCTGACCAAGCCAAGCCCTATAATTTGACCGAACGCCGGGTCGCCAAAGCCCTTGAGGAAGTTCTTGCGGCCAAGGGCTACGCTCCCGTTCCGGATAGCCCTGACTTTTATGTGACCTTTCGTACCCGAATCGAGGAAGAAGTGAATGTCGATTTCTTCTATGACTCCTTCGGTTATATGTATGGCCCCTGGTGGCGGGGGTACGGGCCGATGTGGGGACCACGGGCGGTCGTGACGGAGACGGAAAAGGCCGTGATTGTGATTGATCTGGTACAACCGGGTCGCGCGGACGCGCCTCGGGAGTTGATATGGCGCGGAGTTGCCAGCTATCTCTGGCAGGATGGCGCCACGCCGGCCGAACGCATGGCCAGGGTGCGTGAGGCGATCCAGAAACTGTTTGAGGAGTTTCCGCCCCCCTCTTAGCATCCTGTCGCAAAGGCCTCATCATGCCCCAGCAGCCGCCTGACATGTTGGTGAATGAGAATCCCGCCGTCGATTTCGGTCCGTTGCGGCTTTACGCCATTGTCCAGGGCCAGCGGCCGGCCCGGCCGCGCTGGAACAACCAGTACCCCTTCAAGCATCGGCCGCAACCCAGTAATGCAGCGGTTTGTCCCAAGTTGTGGCGAGGCTATCTGGCTTATTATCGGCTGACGGAGGAGGGGCGCTTGATGCTGGAGCGTTACGAGTACCCTTTTGATCAGACTCAGCCGGCGGATGAGGTGAATGAGAGGCTGGAGGGAGACTTTTGGCTCCTTATGAAAGAATCCTTTTATGGCAACTGCACCTTTGTTCCTTTTGTGAACGGCCAGATTCAGACCGAGCGCCAGCTGTGGCAACAAGCCCCCAACGATTTGGGCGTGGAAAAGCCCCGGAAGCTCAGGCCTCGGCGTCCCCGGGTGTTTTAGTTGATCCACCTTCAGTAGCCTTTAAGCCCCCACGCCTTCGCCCCGGCGTTGTTCACTGATGGTCACTTTCTCGATGCTGGCTTCGGGGTGATGCTGTTTGATCAGAGCGGTCACCTGGTGTTCCCGCTCGGGAGGAAGATCCACCAGCATCAGCAGGGATCCCTTGTTGATGTCATCCTGGTATTTCTTTACTTTGACATCCTGTACCGACACACCAATCAGGGTGCTGGACCAGACCCCAAACAGGGCCCCGAAAACGGTCAGGGCGAGCACCGTGGCGGCAATGCTAAAGGGTTGATCCACCGGCAGGAAAATTGATGCCACAATACCGGCAACAAAACCAATCGGCGCACCATACATCAGGCCACGTTTGCTGGCCTGCACCAGGTCGCTGGTCTGGCGTACGTCGGCCTTGTTGAGGTCCAGCTTGTCCAGCAGAACCTGATTTTTGCAGACAATCCGGATGTGTTCTTTCCGAATGCCCAGATCATTGAGCTCATGGGCAATGGAGACGGTGCTAACCGCATTAGGGGTGAGAAAGTACAAGCGCTGCATGCGGGGCCTCCTCAATGGTGTGGGTTAGGGATTCACTCCAGGGCTGCCTCAAGGTTTGCGGTACTCAGAGCTACCTAGAATACAGTAAAAAACAATTCATCCGCAGGAGAAGCGAGCATGCAGGAGTGTGAGGCACCAGCGAAGTCCGAGCTGGACCGTGGACAGCGTCCCTTGACTGGAGCGGGCTCTGGTCGATCAGGTCTTCCAGCTGGCTGGGCGGAAATCTGGCGCTGGTTGATGGGAGTCCAGTTTTTCGTTTTGACCGCCATTGCCACTTATTTATCTCTGGTTCCCAAGCCGGGCGCTGTGTTTGAAGCTTCTCCCGACAAGTTCTTGCACCTGTTGTGCTGGGGCGTGTTACTGGTGTCCTTGTGGCTGGCCTCGGGGATAAAGGGCTTTCGGCTATGGATGATCCCGGCGTTGTTTGGCTATTCGGTGTTGGTGGAGATTGGCCAGATTTGGGTGCCCAACCGGTTCTTTTCCTATGCTGACATTGTCGCCAACGGAGCCGGTATCCTGCTGGCCTGGCTCGGGACCTGGGTGGTTACCCGAGTTACAGGAAAAAACCATTTCTGACAATGTTTTGCGATGCTCTTCGGGGCTGGTGAAGTAACATTGCCCAACAGTGTCTCTGATGGGCGCCAGTGCGCAATGGTCTGGGCTAGAGGACTGTTCCGCACGATCCTGCCTGATGAAAAGGAGCTGCCACCATGAAGGTGGCCAGCTCGGCAGCCTTTGTTCTCCTACGGTGGAAGCAGTCGAAATCCAGGTCCGGTGTGCTGATGTTTCTGGACCCTGATGCGTTCGGCGAAGAGAAATACATCAATGCAATATTCAACAAAGTGGCTCGCCAAGTGGTGTTTGGCCATATGGGTTGGCTTTTTCGGTGCGATCTTGCCACTGCGGGCGGATCCGGCAGCTGCCAGTCTCCTGGATGACTGGTACTGGCATGCTTTTTTCAGTCAGGGATTGGTTTATACCTCCGACAATCATTTTGCCGGCCCGTCGGATGACGATATTTCCACGGACTTCACGGAGGTGGGGCTGATTGTCGGCGGCCATCTCTCTGATGAGGTGCAGGTGGTTGCCCAAGTCTTGAGTCACAACCTAGGTGCCATGAGCGATGGCAGCTTGCAGCTCGACTACGGCTTTGTGAGTTATCAGCTCCTGTCAGACTGGGACCGCTCTGTCGGTGTGAAAGTGGGAAGGGTGCGCTCACCTTATGGTTTTTTTAATGAAACCCGAGACGCCGCCCATACCCGTAACAGTATCCTGTTGCCGCAAAGTATCTATATGGATCGGCTCAGGAACCTGATCTTTGCCCGGGATGGGGTCCAGCTGTTTGGCAGTGTCCAGTCGGGGAAGAGTTTACTGAGCTGGGATTTGGTCTATGGCGAAATCCAGATCAACGAAGAGTACCTGTCCGAGGTGACGCGGGATCAAAGGCTGCCCGGGAAGGTGGACGTACCCTATCAACCCATGGCCCGGCTCATCTGGGACTGGGATGCTGGGCGAGCCCGGTTGGGAGTGACCTACCATCCGCTGAAATACCGTTACAAGGCGGCTGTGACCGATCTCTACAACAGCGGCATGCTGGAGTTTGGGGGCTGGATATTTTCCGCGGAATATAACACGGCGGCCTGGACCCTGATCGGGGAGTATGCGATTACCAAGAGTGAGCTGGACGAGATTCTGAGCGAGCAGTCACCGAGGCCATTGTTTAACAACAGGGCCCATAGTTATTACCTGCAGGGGATCTATCGGTTTATGCCGGGCTGGGATGTTTTTGTCCGATACGATGGAGCAAGGGTCAAGCTGGATCAATCCGGAATGCGGGATATCCGAGTCGAAGGGTTTTCCATGGGCGTGGGCTGGAAGCCGAGCCCCCGTTGGCTGCTACGAGCGGAGTGGCACAAGATGAATGGCATTATCTGGCTGTCCACCCGGGAAAACCCGGAAGGGTGGCTTAACCCGAGCTGGCAAATGGTGCTCTTCCAGGTGTCATACCGGATCTGACGATTCGGAAGCTGGCTGCGGGCATGCTCGGTAAAGGGAGTGTGAGAAGTGGATACTGAATCTCACAAAGCTTTACAAGACTCCCTCAGAGAAAGGGGGCATGGCGCCCGCAGCCAGAATTTATCCGTCTATACTTCGCTGCATGACACAATAAAAAGTTTTAATTCAATGAATCCATGGGTGGTGTATTTTCATGGCTTCTGTCATGGCTGATACCGCTTATCAATCGGTGGCATCTGGGACTGAGCCGAAGGAGCGACGCTTGCTAAGATCCAGCCGTCGCAATTGGCTGCTGTCCGGGCTGTGCAGTTTTTTCTTGTTGTTTGCTGAGTGCGCCCAGAGTGTTCAGCTGATTGCTCATGAATCCGTACCCGTGACGCAGTTGAGTCTTAAGGAGCTGCGCGCGATTTACACGATGCGTATGGATCATTGGGACCAAGGCCTCAGGATCCAGGTTTTTACATTACCTCAGCGAAACGAGGTCTATCAGCGTTTTTGCAAGAGTGTGCTGCAGGTGTTACCCCATCAATTGCAGGCCACTTGGTATCGATTGGTTTTTTCCGGCATGGGGCGGGCTCCGGTCGAAGTCGGGGATGAACAAGCCATGATTGAGCAGGTACGTACAACCCCTGGCGCTATTGGATACCTGGAGAAGGACTATGCCCTGTCTGATGAACAACAGATTAAAGTTATTCAGCTCCAGCTTGAATGACCGTGTGTTGGTGAGTGTAAATCCTTGCTTCATCCCGAGTGATGCCTCTGAAACCGTTGAGGGACGGAACGCTCAGGGGCTGTATCAACCCTTTTATTGTTTTTAATCAACGATCATGCCATCTGTCTCTTCTCGCAGCCCCCGTTTTTTAAGTCTCAAGTGGAAGGCCTTTTTTTCGATCGGGCTCCTGCTGGCTCTGGTTTTTATTGGCTTCATTGTGTTCAGCTCTGCCTACCTGCGTGCCCAGTTTGAGACTACTCGAGACCGGTTTGCACAGATTCATATCCAGCAACTGGAAACCGTGGCGCAGCTTTCCATCACGCAGATGCGCCAACTGTTGTCGGGCGTCGGGTCCGGGGCGAGCCTGCGTCAGGCGATCAGTTTGAACGATCCGGAACAGTTTGAAGCCTCCCTCACCGAATTTTTCTGGGCGATGCAGCTGGAAACCAGCATCAATGGGTTTGCCGTCTATTCCGATCAAAATGAAAAACTGGTGGCATTAGGGGAGCCGGTTCAGGCCGCGTCGCTCATTGAGTTGGCGAGACGGGATGAGCACCCCCATGCGGATATGGTGTGCAGCATGGATGTTTGCCGGCAGGTGATCGCCATGCCAGTGTTGATTCTGGATCGGATCTTCTTCCTGGTGGCCAGTGCTGCCGTGACCGATATCATGATCCAGTTCGCCGAGATGACCGGGGTTGATCTGGCGGCCTTGTTTCCCAAGGAGCATCGCTCTGAGGAGGTTGAACGACAGTTGATGAACTGGCAGCGCAGTGTCGCCATCGTGACGCGGGCGGAACACAATCTGGCGTTGCTGCAGGAAGTCAGTAACCAGCATTCACTGGCTGCCATGCTGGAAGCCCCGTTGATTCTAAAGGATGGGGGGCGCACCAAAGAGTTGCGGACACTGCCCTGGCGCGGCATGGAACTGGTGTTCATCGAGGATGTCAGTGAGTCAGCTGACCGAATCCGTGCGGCCATTTTTAACAGTCTGCTATACGGTCTGGTGGCGCTGATGCTGGCTGAGCTGCTCCTGCTGTGGATTTTGTGGGGGCCAATGACCCGGTTGCGCCAGATTAGTTCTTATTTGCCGTTGCTGGCGGAAAACCGCTTTCAGGAAGTTCAGAGCCGGCTGCCCAAGCGCAAGGGGCGGCGGCCTACCAAGGATGAGACTGACGTTCTGCTGTCTACCGCCAAACGACTCGGTCGTCAACTGGAAACCATGGGTAACCAGCTCCAACGGCACAACCAGGAGCTGGCAACCCGGGGGATTGAGCTGAAGAACGAACGGGATTTCGTGCAGCAACTGCTGAATACCATTCCGGCCATGGTGATGCTGCTGGACCGCACCGGTCAGATTTCCCTGATTAACCTGCATGGCGCGGAAATGACGGGCTATGCGCAGCCTGAGTTGGAAGGGGCGGCGGTGGAGTTGTTGATCCGGGATGGCAGTTGGAGCAGCGAGCTCAAACCGCAGCTGGATGACTTGCTGGAAGAGCGGGTGCATAGCCTTCAGTATGAAGGGGAGGTGGTGTGCTGGGATGGTCGCGCTCTCCATATGTCCTGGCACTTTGCCCTGGCCTTCAACCCGGTGAATCAGGAGCACTCGGTGCTGGCGGTGGGCATTGATATTACCGCGCGCAAGCAGGCGGAACAGCAAATGTCCTGGCTGGCCAGCCATGACGCCTTGACCGGGCTTTACAACCGCCGCAGCTTCAGTGCTGAGCTGGAGCGGGTTTTTGAGGCGGCGAGAGCCAATGACACCCTCAGTGCGCTGATATTTTTCGATCTGGATCAGTTCAAGGATGTCAACGACACCAGTGGACACCAGGTGGGCGATCAGTTGCTGAAGCGCATCGCCAGCAAACTGATGGAAATTGCCCGCACGGAAGATTTTGTGGCGCGTCTGGATGGGGATGAGTTTGCCGTTATCCTCAAGGAGGTAGAGCCTGAGCACTTGCCCGCTGTGGCGGAGCGATTCTCCCGCGCCCTGTCCCAGGTCCAGGTGGAAGGTCGTGGCCACCTCCATCGCTGTACGGCCAGTCTGGGTGTTGCCCTGATCCCCTGGCATGGTGATACGGTGGAGGATCTGGTCGCCAATGCGGATCTGGCCATGTATCGGGCCAAGGAAGCGGGCCGTAACCAGTGGCAGATGTTTGATCCCAAGGAGGATACCACCGAGCGGGTCAGGGAGCGGGTGTACTGGAACGAGAAAGTGACGCAGGTTCTGAAAACCAGCGACTTCCAGATCCACTTCCAGCCGATCTTCAACTTGAATGAAGGGAGCGTCTCCCACTACGAAGCCCTGTTACGGGTCTATGACGGGGACGGACAGGTCGCGACAGGGCTGTTTATTCAGGCCGCGGAACGGAACGGCTCAATTCACGTGTTGGATGAACGCATTATTGAACGGGTGATGCAGCACCAGGCGGAACTGGTCAGCCGGGGGATTCGGGCCAACATCGCGGTGAACCTGTCAGGGGCCTCGTTCCAGAATCCGGAGCGCCTGCTGGGCCATATCAAACGTCTGCTGGAGCAATATCAGGTTCCCCCGGAGCTGCTGATTTTTGAAATTACCGAAACGGCGGCGGTGAAGGATATCAGTGCCACCCGTCACCATATCATCCAAATGCGGGAGCTGGGCTTCAAGTTTGCGCTGGATGACTTCGGGGTGGGCTTTTCCTCTTTGTTCTACCTGAAGCAGTTGCCGGTCGACTTCGTGAAAATCGACGGCTCCTTTATTCGCAACCTGTGCCAGGAACCCGATGATCAGGCCCTGGTGCAGGCCCTGGTGCAGGTGGCCCGGGTTTTCCGACTCCAAACCGTGGCGGAGTTCGTGGAAACCCAGGCGATTGCGGATCTGCTCCGTGAGTTCAAGGTGGACTACGCGCAAGGCTATCACTTTGGCAGGCCGCGCTCGTTTGAAGAGACC
>Ga0209075_1000664_pt1 | contig 33518 bp, 32 predicted proteins | sample Stecom2011_FD_187523 | JGI IMG/M metagenome (GOLD analysis project Ga0209075, IMG submission 187523) | Agricultural soil microbial communities from Utah to study Nitrogen management - Steer compost 2011 (SPAdes) (version 2) | ecosystem: Environmental > Terrestrial > Soil > Agricultural land...
TTTAGTGCATCAATTCTTTGATAATTTTGTTTTAAGTTTTCGGCTCCATTCACAACCATAGTTTTAAAAAGGATGCCATCAATTTTATTTATTTGCATTGGAATGCCCCCGTTTTACTAAAATTTTTTATTATACTATTTCAGCCGTATACATTTACATATTATATCATAAGATATAAATCTACGCAAGAAAAATCGACTCTCCTAGAGATTTGTAAAAAGATATGAAAGTTTGAGTTTATTTTTTACTTGCGTGTTATATTATTATATGGTATAATAGATAAGGTATTTTTATAAAGGAGGTATATCATGGCTCGCAAATGTTATATAACTGGCTTAGGTTCAACAGCTGGTAATAAACGTTCCCATTCCTTACGTGCAACTCGTAGAACTTGGAAAGCAAACTTACAAAAAGTAAGAATTAAAGATACAGACGGAAAAATTAAAAGAGTTTATGTATCTACTCGCGCTCTAAGATCTGGATTGGTAGAACGCGCATAGTTATTAAGAAACAGGGCTTGAGAAAAAGGCCTTTTTCTTTTTAAAAACACATCCCAAGTTTAGGGATGTGTTTTTTTATCTAAAAGTTAAAACCAACTATATCTGATACAGGAACTGAAAAACATAATGCTTTAGTATCTGTACTTAAACCGTGTTTATCACTTACAGCTTTCATTATATTAGTTTTCTTATCTTTTGTAGTTACAATTAATAGCAATTCTTTTTCTGGTTGAATTTTAATCCCAAAGAATTTCACTGCTTCTTCGTTTGTTGCACTACGACCATGAATTACAGTTCCACCACGAGCGCCATTTTCCTTCGCAGTTTCCATTATCTCATCAGTATGTCCTTGATTGCTAATAATAATTATTAATTCATATTTATAGCTACTCATCTTTTTCCTCCAATTGTTTTATGAATTCAAGTGTTTTTCTGCCAATTCCATCTACTGGAATAGTAAATGCAACTGCACCATGATTTTTAATAAAGTCAAATTCACCTAAGCTAGCCATTACTTCTTCTACCATTTCTTGATTTATAAATGATAAAACTAGCTCTTTTTCAGTTTCAGCTAAACCAAAATAAGATAAGATTTTTGAATTAGCTGTACCTTTTGCATAACAAGAAATGTGATAAAACACATTCATTTCATCTAATAGTTTTAAGATTTTTTCCGTGAGATTACGATCACATATCACTACTAATACTTTCATATCATACCTCTTTTAATTCGATAATTTCATCTTCAGTTGTATCAGTAACAACATCTTTAGTTTTAACTTTGAAGATTAATCCGAGTACTTGGATTGTAATTAGTGGTGCAAGTAACACAAAGGCAATTACACCAAATCCATTTAATAAAATTTTTGAACCTGTCGCATCACCAGCATATATTACCTTTGCAGCACCAAGCGCAAATGGAACTAAGAACGTTGATGCTAATGCTCCACTTACTGCAGCTCCTGAGTCAAAAGCAATTGCTGTAAAGATTCTTGGAACAAAAAAAGTTAATACTAAGGCAATTAAATACCCTGGAATTAAGATCCATAATATACTTATATCAAAAACAATTCTTAACATTGCTAGACCAATCGCTAAACTTACACCAATTGATAGTGCTGGAACCATAACTTTCTTACTTATTCGACCATCCGTTACTTCTTGAACTTGGTTAACTAAGACAATTACTGATGGTTCAGCAGAGACAATTACAAAACCAAATAATAATCCAAACGGAATCAATAACCATTGATTATCAAAGTTGGCAATAATGTCACCTAACTTACTAGCTACAGGTAAGAAACCTAAATTAGCACCTGCTAGGAATATAACCAAACCTATATATGTTAAGATAAATCCAATAAAGACTCTAATTACACGATTTTTTGAAAATTTAAACGCAAATATTTGAAATATAGTAAAGAATATTGCAAAGGCTATGATTGCTAAACCAATAATTGCAAAATCAAATAATAGGGATGCATCGCCACTTTCCGTTGAAAATGATGGATTTGGATTTAAAAGTCCAAGAATTAAAATGGCAAACACTGGCCCTAGTGAATTGATCCCAAGCATTCCAAAACTGTCTTCTTCATTACGACTACCACGACCTGATGAAATACCAATTCCTAAGGCAACAATAAATGGTACTGCCATAGGTCCAGTTGACAGTGCACCTGAATCAAATGCTACTGGAATATACTCTCCCTCAACAAAATAAACAAACCCAAATAAGATTATAAATATTGTAATTAATACAACATTTAATTTAACTTGGAAAACAATTCTTAAAAGTGCAATGACAATAAAGATTGCAACCCCTCCAGCAACCGCAAATACTAATGTTGCTTTAGGTACCGTACTTGAAAATTGTTCTCCAAGAACCCAGATACCAGGTTCTGAGACAGTAATCAAGAAACCTACAATTACCCCAACAAAAATTAAGAGGAATAATTTCCTTTTTCTAGTAATATGCGAACCTGTTTCCTCAGCTAAAAAGAGCATCGATTCATTGGCACCAATTCCAAACAAAACTAATCCTGCCATTAACATCACAGCTCCTAAAGCAAACATTGCAATTTCTTTTGCACCTACTCCAAGAGCTACTAAGACAATTAAAACTACAAGTGTTAATGGAAGTACAGCTTGAACCGATTCTTTTATTTTTTCTACTAATACTTTATTCAATATCTTACTCCTTTTCTTCTATATTTTTTTATTTTTAGAACATCTATTTTTTCAAACTATTATAACATACCTAATAGTTTTTTCAAATAGATATAATTTTAAGTTGTATCATAATTTAAAAAAGCCTGATTAGTTAATAAATCAAGCTTTTTTTGTTTTTCCGCCACCAAATAGTGCTAAAATTTTACTTACAATAAATGATAAAAATCTAGGTAATCTTATTACATAAAATCTCATATTCATCCCTCAATTCTATTTTATTATATGAGATTAAGTTAAGATTTAGACTATTTAGTTTCAAACAAAAATAATCGCTTGTTATTTAATTCTATTTCGCCATAGTTTTCAAGGATTTCATTACTTAAACCTAAGTTTTCATATTTGTTTAATAAGTAATTATTTAACTCATATTTAAATCCTTTTAGAGTTATTCTTACACCATCATCAATTGCAAAGAACGAAACATAATCATAATCACTCTTTTCAACTCTAAAGTTTTCAGAAATTACTCTAATACGGTTTTGTTTGTTAATTACCCAAATATTCAAATCACTATACTTAGCAAGCACATTTAATATTGCTTGGTAATGATCTAATCTTCCCCCTGTAGCGTTATAGATTTCAATTCTTTCAAAGTCTAAATCTTTTATTTCCATTATTGCTAGTTCTAAATCACCGTAATCTTTTTCCTTTGGGAAGACCCGAATCTTATTACAGTGCATTACAACCTCTTCAATATTACAAGAATCAAAATCACCAACAGCCAAATCTACTTTTTTATCTAATCTTAAGATTTCATAGATTCCGCCATCCACACCTACTAACATTTCATTTTCATCTGGTTTATATAAATCTTTAAATTCATTAAATCCAGAACATACAACTTTTATTATCATAAATTTAATAATCCTTCTATTGTTTTAGATCGATCCTTGGAAGCAAAAATATATGTCCCTGCAACTAATACTTCAACACCAGCGTTCACACACTGTTTTGCAGTTTCATCATTTATGCCACCATCTACTTCGATTAAGTACTTATAATTATTTTTCTTCTTTTTATCACTTAAATACTTGATTTTTTCTAAAGCACTAGGAATAAACTTTTGCCCACCAAAACCTGGTTCAACACTCATGACTAAAACTAAATCTAGTAAAGAAAGATACTCATCAAGTACTTCTACTTTTGTATTTGGTTTGATTGAAATTCCAACTTTACAACCTAAACTTTTTATATGATTAATTACATCTTTTACATCTTCTACAGCCTCATAGTGAAATGTAAGATAATCAGCACCAGCATCAATGAAGGCTTTTGCATAAAACTTTGGATCACTAATCATTAAGTGAACATCAAAAACTGCATCTACTTTACCTTTTAAGTTTTTATATATTACTGGTCCTAAAGTAATGTTAGGAACAAAATGACCGTCCATAACATCGATGTGTAAAAATTGGGCTCCACAATCAACAACTTCTCTTGCTTCTTTTTCCAAATTTGAAAAATCACAAGCAAGTAGGGAAGGAGCTACTATCATTAATATTTCCTCCTAATATCTATTTTTTATGTTTTCTTCTACTTCTTTTTTAAATAATAAATAATTATCATATCTGCTTTTTAAAATCTTTTCATTTTCAACTAAGCGCTTAACTTCACATCCAGGTTCATTAACATGAAGGCAGCCTTTAAATTTACAATTTTCACTTGCCTCAAAAAACTCAATGAAGGAATGAGAAAATGATAATAAATCTTCAAACTCAAAATCGACATTTCCAAAACCTGGTGTATCTGCTATCCAACCATCTCCAATTCTATGTAATTCTGTATGCCTAGTGGTATGTTTTCCTCTACCTAGGGCATGAGAAATTTCTTGGGTTTTTAATTCTAAAGTTGGATCAAATAAGTTTAATAAGCTACTTTTTCCTGCACCACTTTGCCCAGCAAAGACAGAAATGCTGTTTTTAAATTCGTTAAGTAAATTACTATTATCTTGAAATTTACTTGTTTTATAGACTTTATAACCGATTTTTTGATAGTAATTACTAATCTTTTCAAACTCGCTTAAATCATTAAGTAAATCAATTTTTGAAAAGACAATAATACTTTCAATTTCATTATACTCTAAGATTGCAAGCATTCTATCTAATAAATTTAAATTTAAATCTGGTTCTTTTACAGGAAAAATCAAAAACATTTTATCGACATTGCTTACAAATGGTCGAATTAGATCGTTCTTCCTTGGCAGTAGTTCCATTATTATTCGGTTTTCAGGATCAATAATAACCCTGTCACCAACCTTTGGAGAGATCTCATTTAATCTAAAAGTCCCCCTAGGTTTACAAACATATGTTTGCTTATCTTCAGTAACTACTGTATAGTCGCCACTTATTAATTTAATAATTAAGCCTTGCATCGTACCTCCTTTAATCTAAGTTGACCACAAGCTGCATCGATATCATGTCCTTGTTCTTTTCTTAATGTTACATTAATTCCATTTTTCTTTAAATAATCATAAAATTTAAGAGTTTGTTCTTTTGTAGAACGCATAAAAAAATTTGTATCATTATACGGAATTAAGTTAACATAAGCATTTTTATTTTTTATTAATTCTACTAAATTATTAGCATCTTCTAAAGTATCATTAATATCTTTTAATAATATATATTCAAATGTTATTCTTCGGTTAGTTTTTTCAATATAGTAATCAAGAGCATCCATTAAATCCTTAATGTTATATGCTTTATTAATTTTCATATATTTACTACGCTTTACATCATCTGCAAAGTGTAAGGAAATTGCTAAGTTAACTTGCAGTGGAAACTCTGCAAACTCATATATCTTTGGAACAATCCCACAAGTTGAAACTGTAATATGACGACTGCCAATTTGTAAACCTTTAGGATAATTGACAATCTTTAAAAACTCAATTACATTTTCATAATTATCAAATGGTTCACCAATTCCCATTAAAACAATATGACTTACTCTTTTACCTTCTTCTTTTAGTCTTCTATCTACTTCTAAAACTTGTAAGACCATTTCAGCGGTAGTAAGGTTTCTTTGTTTTTTGATTAAGCCGCTTGCACAAAAGCTACAGCCCATATTACAGCCCGCTTGAGTTGTAATACAAACAGAGTAACCATAATTATGTTTCATTAACACTGTTTCAATTAAAACCTTATCTTCTAAACCAAATAAATATTTAATTGTTCCATCAATAGATCTTTGTTCTCTAACTACATCTAAACTAGAAATGGAAAAGTCTTTACTTAACTCTTCTCTTAATTCTAATTTTAAACTAGTTATTTCAAAGAAATCTTTTACTTGTTGTTTATATAGTGCTTCAAACACTTGGGTTGAACGATATTTTGTTAACCCTTTATTTAAAAAGTATGTATCTAATTTTTCTCTTGAATAATTATAAATTGAATTCATCAAATCTTCCTCATCTTACAAATATAAAATCCGTCACTATTATGTTCAAACGGTAAAATTGTTCTTTCATACACAACTTCTACATCACTTCTATTTTTCAAAAACTTTTGGATTTGCTGTTCGTTTTCTTCTTTATTTAAAGTACAAGTTGAATATGTATAATAGCCACCTGGTTTTAGTAACTCCCAAGTTGAATTTAAAATTTCACTTTGTAATATTTTAATTTCTTCAATTGATTCTAAATTCATTTGGTACTTTAAATCAACTTTATGCCCCATAACACCTAAACCTGAACATGGGACATCTGCTAGGATATAATTAAAACTATTAATATATTCTTCTTCATTTTTTAAAAGTCTTGCATCAATTATTTTAGTTATTATATTTTTATTTCCATTATTTTTAAATAAATTATCCATTAATTTTTGTTTATGTTTATGTATATCACAAGCTATAATAGTTCCTGTATTATTCATAATTGCAGAAAGGTGACTACTTTTTCCACCTGGTGCAGCACATGCATCTAAGACTTTAGCTCCTTCACTTGGGCCGACAACCTCACTAACTAGTTGGGCAGCTAAGTCTTGAATAACAATTTTACCAGTTTTAAATAGCTCATGGTCTAATATATTTCCATCAATTAAAAGTCCATTTTTAACTAAGTCTGATTTTTCAAAAGTTATTCCATCTTGAGTTAATCTTTCCATTACTTCTTCGTTGGTAGTAAGGAGGGTATTAACTCTAACTGCAGTTTTCTTTACCTTTGCAAATTCAATTAAGATCTTTTCAACAACCTCATAACTATAATCTTTTAAAAGGTAAGCAATTAGCCATTTGGGATAGGAATATTTAATACTTAATGTTTCAATTTCATCAAGTCCACTAAAATCTCTTAAGTCATTTCTTAAGAAATTTCTTAATACTGCATTTACAAAGCCCCCAATTGAACGATCTTTTAAATTGGCTATAGATACTGCTTCATCAACTACTGCATAATTTGGAGTTTTTAAATATACTAACTGATAAATAGAAACATATAGTAAATATTTAACCCAAGGTTTTTGACGTTTCTTTAAGAAGGGTTCTAAATAATATTCGATTGTTAATAGATTTTCAACTGTGCCATAGACAAGTTTTGTAAAAAAGCTTTTATCTTGATCGCTTAAAATAAACTTTCTTAAATATTCATTTACTACAATATGCGTAAAGCCCTTTTTCTCAACTATTTTTTCTATAGCTTCAATTGCAAGTTTTCTAACATCCATTTACTTCACTTCCAATTTATTTAAAAATATTTCTAAATCCTCTCCGCTTAAAGTTACATCACCAATATTTCCATGTTGTCCATCATCAAAATCATGGAAGTCACTACCTGCAGTTATAAATAAATTATATTTCTTTGCTAGCATTCTATAAACTTCTTCATCACCAGATTTATTTCTAGGATAAACTGCTTCGATGCCATCAAATCCTAATTTTACTAATTCTTCTATATTATTTCGTCTAACTAATGTTGGATGTGCTAAGACAGCATAGCCTTGATGTTTATGAATTAACTTTATTGCATCTTTTGTATCTAGTTTAGTACTAGGATAATAAGCAGGCTTACCTTCTCCAATCATTAAATCAAATATTTGTTGTTTAGTATAAGGATGGCCTTGTTTGATTATTTCGTTTGCAATGCTACCTCTAGTTATACTATAAAGTTTTTCACTAAAACTCATATCAAGGTCAATCTGAAAATGTTCATAAAGTGCATTTTTAATTTTTTCAGCACGCACCTTACGCATTTGTCTTTGATCAGCTAAAAATTTATCAAGTTCATCTAAATTATCGGCATTTTTAAAAAAGCCTAAGACATGAATACTTTCACCATTTCGATCAGTTGATAATTCAATACCGACAATAATTTTTAACTCATCACTATTGTATTTTGTATAAGCTTCACGACTACCAATTAAAGTATCATGATCGGTTATGCTTATGTAGTTTAAGTTTTTAGATTTTGCTAAATTGATTAGTTGTTCTAATGGATAAGCTCCATCAGAATAAGTTGTATGCATATGTAAATCTGCTTTTTTCATTTTCTCATCTCACTATGTATTAACATTAAAATATATCTTGTTTCTAATTCATCATATAGTTTTTTGAATTTTAAATAATCAAATAGTTCTACTTTTGATGCAGTCCGCATTACGTATTTGATTTTTGTAAAAAGTTCTACCCATTCAGGAAATGAAAAGGCAACAACAAAATCTGAATCCAAAAAGTAATTATATTTATACATTGATTTTAATTCTTCGTTATTAGAATTTTCAATGCATTCCATTAATGCCTTAACTGTATCAACAATTAGTGAACCACTATTATAATAAATAAAGTCATAAGCATCATTAATGTTTTTGTATTCAGAAATAAACTGATTTATGTTTTTATTTATATTATCTAATTCTTGATAGGATTTATCACTACAAATCCCAAAAGAAGTCATTTTTAAATGTTTATAGTATTTTGTCTTAACTTTGTTTATTTCTTTATTTAAATCATCATAAAAATTAAATAAAGCATTAAGACTTGAATTAATTGTTTCTAGTTCGTCTTCATTTAAATCAACATATTTGATTAAGTCACTTTTACGCTTATAATCTTCATGTTGCTTTTTTATCCGATTAATACTTTTATCAATTAAAATCATTTTCTCATTGAAATATTTATCCTTATCAGCAGCCTTGGCAAATAGTCTTAAGAAACTATAAGAATGATACAAATCAGTAACTTTCTTTTCAAATTCTTCTTGTCTTTCTTTTAACTTATTTTTCTTTCCTTCAATTCCTTTAATTTCGCTCAGACTATATTGTTCTTTGACTTCTACTCTTTCATAGTAAATTTCTTCGTCTTTTGCTACATTTTGGGATTTATGTACTGGGCCCTCAGGAATATCAATATCAATGACCTCTTTTTGCTTTTTCAAAAAAGAAAATAATTTCATTTGTCTATCCTTTCCCTTTAAATATATTATAACAAAAATTTCCAACTTTTTAAATATTTACTTTATTTAATTTATTTCCCTTGCTTAAAGAGGTAAAATTTGGTACAATAAATGAAAGAGTTTTCATCGGGAGGGAATCATGCAAAGCTTTACTTATGAAGAGTATCGTAAAGAACTCAATCGCTACAACGATATCGTTGTCTATGCCGTGGTTAGAAAAAACTTTTTACATGAAGATGATCACGATCCTCTATATTCTCTAGATATAGATGTTGAAATTTTACCGAAAACTGATGAGGAAATGGAAAAAACCATTACTAGTAAACTAATCAAGTCTTCTGACTTTGATACTATTATTGAATGTTTCAACAAAATCGATTCTATTATTTCTTAATTACTTTTTATTACAAAAAAATGGCATTTCTATTTTAGAAATGTCATTTTATTTTTTTAATTAAAAACCTCTTAAAGGTATACTTATTTACTTTAAGAGGTTTTATTAATAAGTTGGAGAGTCTTACTTTTTAAGATCTAAATTATAGAAAGCATCTAGACCACTATATTTACCAGTAGTTCCTAATTCATCTTCAATTCTTAATAACTGATTGTATTTTGCAATTCTATCTGTTCTACTTGCAGAACCAGTTTTGATTTGACCTGTATTAAGCGCTACTGCGATATCAGCGATTGTAGTATCTTCTGTTTCACCAGAACGATGACTTACAACTGCAGTATAGCCTGCTCTTTTAGCCATTTCGATTGCTTCGAAAGTTTCAGTTAAAGTACCAATTTGGTTAACTTTAATTAAAATTGAGTTACCAACACCCATTTCAATACCTTTTGCTAATCTTTCAGTGTTTGTAACAAATAAGTCGTCACCAACTAATTGTACTTTATCACCTAAAATTTCAGTTAGGTATTTCCAACCTTCCCAATCATTTTCATCTAATCCGTCTTCAATTGAGATAATTGGATATTTTTCAACTAATTCTTTATAGAAGTTAGCTAATCCTTTTGCATCAAATGTTTTTCCGCCTTCACCAGCTAAAACATATTGTTTAGTTTTCTTATCATAGAATTCGCTTGATGCAACGTCCATTGCTAAGAATACGTCTTTTCCTGGAACATAGCCAGCTTTTTCAATTGCTTCGATAATTACTTTAATTGCTTCTTCATTTGATTTTAAGTTAGGTGCAAATCCACCTTCATCACCAACTGCAGTATTTAAGCCCATACCTTTTAATACACTCTTTAAGCTATGGAATACTTCAGTACCCATTCTTAGAGCTTCACTAAATGTTTCAGCACCAACTGGCATAATCATAAACTCTTGGAAATCAACGTTGTTATCAGCATGACTTCCTCCGTTTAAGATATTCATCATTGGTGTAGGTAATTCTTTTGCATTAAATCCACCTAAATAATTGTAAAGTGATAATCCACTTAATTCGCTAGCTGCTTTTGCAACTGCCATAGAAACACCTAAGATTGCGTTAGCACCTAATTTACCTTTGTTAGGTGTTCCATCTAATTCAATCATTAATCTGTCGATTCCAACTTGATCAAAAACGTTCATTCCAATAACTTCTGGACCGATAATATCATTTACGTTTTCAACTGCTTTTAAAACACCTTTTCCAAGGTAACGGCTTTTGTCTCCGTCACGTAATTCAACTGCTTCATGTTCACCAGTAGATGCACCACTAGGAACCATCGCTCTTCCAAATGCTCCACTCTCAGTATAAACTTCAACTTCAACAGTTGGATTACCACGAGAATCTAATACTTCGCGAGCATAAACTTCTGTAATAAATGGCATAATTTTTCTTTTTCCTTTCTTATTATTTTTTTATTAAACTTTTACCAGTCATAATTGCTGGTTTTTCAAGTCCTAGTAAATCTAACATAGTAGGAGCGACATCCGCTAAAATCCCACCATCTCTAATTTCAATACCTTCTTTTGTGATAATACATGGAACCGGATTTGTTGTATGAGCAGAGAATAATCTACCTTCTTCATCTAGTAACTTTTCCGCATTCCCGTGATCAGCTAATACGATTAATGTACCATTAACTTTTCTAACTGCTTCATAAACTTTTCCTAAACATTCATCAACAACTTCAACTGCTTTCTTTGCAGCTTCGAAAACTGTCGTATGACCAACCATATCTGGATTTGCATAGTTAAGAATGATTGTATCAAATTCTTCACTATTAATTGCATCGACAACTTTTTCAGTTACTTCATAAGCACTCATTTCAGGCTTAAGGTCGTATGTTGCAACTTTTGGCGATGGAACAAGGATTCTAGTAGCACCTTCGATTTCCTTATCTTCGCCCCCATCAAAGAAATATGTTACGTGAGCATATTTTTCTGTTTCCGCAATTCTTAATTGCTTTAAGCCATGTTTAGAAATAACTTCACCATAAGTATCATTTAATTCTTGTAAATTGAATACGATTCCATCCGCTTTTACTGTTTCACTATAAAGCATCATTGATACAAAGTGTAAATTATTAAATTCTTTTTTTGTATCAATATCAACTAATGCTGGATTAGTTAATGCTGTTGATAATTGAATAGCTCTATCTGGACGGAAGTTTGCAAAAATTACACTATCTCCATCATTGATGTTTGTGTTCTTTTCTACAATAAACGGAACAACAAACTCATCAGTCACACCTTCAGCATATGACTTTTCAATACCTTCTTTATAATCATATAAAGGTGCATCGTTATAAACTAAAGCATCGTATGCTTTTTTTGTACGACTATAGTTTTTGTCTCTATCCATCGCATAATAACGACCACTTACTACACCGATTTTACTATTTCCAACTTCTTTAATTTTTGCAGCTAGTTGGTCTAAATATGGAAGTGCACTCTTAGGTGGAACATCACGTCCGTCTAAAAAGGCATGGACTACTACTTCTTTAATTCCACTTTGTACACCACGCTCTAGTAAGTATAATATGTGGTTAATGTGTGAATGAACTCCACCATCGCTTAATAATCCCATAATATGAAGACGGGAATTATTTTTAAGCGCATGTTTTACAGCATTGTCGATTGCTGGCATTTTAATTAGTTCATCATTTTTAACTGCTATATTTACTCTAGTTAAACTTTGATAAACGATTCTTCCAGCTCCCAAGTTTAGATGTCCAACTTCACTATTACCCATTTGTCCTTCTGGTAAGCCAACTGCTTCACCACTTGTAGTTAGGGTTGTATTTGGATATGTTTTTAGTAAGTGATCCATTGTTGGCTTATTTGCTGCCATAACAGCATTTCCTTCAACTTGTTCACTTATTCCGTAACCATCTAAAATTGCAAGCATTACTAAATTTTTCTTACTCATTATTCATTTAGCTCCTTACATTCTTTAACTTTATTATACTATTAATCACGGTCTCTTTCAAGAATGGACCTATTGAAAATGTATTCACTCATTTCAGTTAAAATCTAACTGGATTTGTTTAAACCTTACAATAATTTCTCTTGTAGCAAGAACTAAGATTGGAAAACGTAAGACTAATATAATTAATCTTCTTGGCAATCCTGATGCTACATAGATCCAGTCATTACCACCTTCAACTAACATTGCAATCGAATTGATTGATGTTTCTAACAGTGAAGTTAGTAAAATAATTAAAGCGAATTTCCACCAGTTTAGTTTTGCAATTCTTAAGATATATCCACTTACGCCCCAAATCATAGTAGATATAGTATAGATACTCCAAATAGAACCAAATGGAGACATTAAGATATACACAGTATCAGTAATAAATCCAACTGCTAGTCCATACCATGGTCCTAAATAATAACCCGCAAGCAATAATGGAATTGCAAACAGGGAAATTCTAAAATCACCAAAATGAAGAGCATACATTTTCAAAATTGATGCTATCGCAGCAAATAGCGCTGCAAACACTATATTTCTAATATCTTTATTACGCATATTCCCACCTCAATTTATTACAGTTTATTATACCACAATATAAAAAAAATTGAATATTTTTTAAAATAAAAAAGTAGTCGCTTACCAACTACTATTGTTTATAATTGAATATTGTCTTAAGAGCATTCTTTTCTAGGCGGGAGACTTGTGCTTGAGAGATACCTATTTCATTAGCAATTTCCATTTGTGTCTTTCCTAAATAATATCTTTCCCGAATAATATTTCTTTCTCTTTTTGAAAGTCGCTTCATCCCGTCTTTAATAGTTAACTCTAAAATCTTTCTATCTTCTGAGTTTTCATCATCTTTAATTTGATCAATTAAATAAATCTCATCGGTACCATTATTATATATAGGTGTATAGATAGAAATAGGATCTTGAATTGCTTCTAAAGAAATAATAACATCAATTTCTTCAACTCCTAATTCTTTCGCTATCTCTTCAGTTGTTGGTTCTCTTTGATGTTCTTTTAAAAAATATTCTTTATATTGGAGTGCTTTATAAGCGATATCTTTAAGTGATCTACTAACACGAACTGAAGAATTATCCCTTAAATATCTTCTAATCTCACCAATAATCATTGGTACTGCGTAAGTAGAAAATCTAACACCGTGACTTAAATCAAAATTATCAATTGCTTTAAGTAAACCTAAACAACCAACTTGAAATAAATCATCTAAATTTTCACCACGATGTTGAAACTTCTTTATAACAGATAAAATAAGTTTCAAGTTACCTATAACAAGCTCTTCACGGGCGTTATCATCCCCTGCATGACTAAGTTTAATTAATTCCATCATTCTTTCATTTGGAATGGTCTTTAATTCTGACGTATTCACACCTGTTATTTCTACCCGATTACGCATAAAAAATCCACCTCCATAAAATATATTCATATATTATCTTGGTGAATTTTTATAACTTTTATGCATTTTTTCATTACAAAATTAATTAAATAGCTGCTTTTGATTCTATTTCATGTCGCATCTTATCAATAATCCTTTTTTCTAGTCTAGAGATGTAAGATTGTGATATTCCAAGTAAATCAGCAACTTCTTTTTGCGTTAAAGGTGTTCTATCATACAAACCAAAGCGCATAATAATGATTTCTCTTTCGCGTTTTGGAAGCTTATTTAACGCTTCATAAATTTCTCTTCTATCTTCATCTTTAGTCATTACACTTAATGCTTCTTCTTCGTTTGCAGCAAGTATATCCGCAAGTATCATTTCATTTCCTTCACTGTCTACATTTAATACTTCATCAAGGGAGATTTCTTGTCGCATTTTATTTGTTTTTCTTAAATACATTAAAATTTCATTTTCAATACAACGCGATGCATATGTTGCAAGCTTTATATTTTTTTCTAATTTAAAAGTTTGAACACCTTTAATTAACCCCATTGAGCCAATACTTATTAAATCTTCAATATTAATTTTTGTAGATTCAAATTTCTTGGCAATATACACTACTAGTCTTAAATTATGAACAATTAACTTATTTCTAGCCTCCATATCCCCATCTCTTGCCTTAATTAAACATTCCATCTCAGCCTCTTCATCAAGTGGCGGTGGTAAAATGTTTGAAGAATTTATATAATAACAAGATCTAGGTGATAATAATCGTTTGAAAAAATTCAAAATCCTTATAAACATACATCTATCCCCCTCATAACAACATTTTTACATTCATTAAACAATCAACACTTTTCAAATCACAAAATACAACTAATACTTTAATTTCTTTCTTTTTCCTGCCAACTTCTATAATGCAACTAACAGGTTCATAAGCTTTTAAGTTTGAAGTTGTATTTACTGTTGCTATCCTTACATCTATATAATCTCTAAATAATAACTCTTTAGGATAATATTTACTACTTACATAAATTATTGGATAACCATCATACTCAGAAAAATTGCCAGTATCCAAATACCCCACTAATCTTAAGGATGTCTTATGGAAATTAACAATAATATTATATTTTAGTTGATTTAAAAATATGATTAAATTTTTATTACTTTCTACAAGGTAAAGCAAAATAATTGCCGTTAGACCAAAAAATACCAAGTAATGAGTATTTATCTCAAACGCTTGAACAAACCCAACAGAAGCCAAATTTAGCGTGTAAAACGACGAATATTTGGCTATATTTCTAAACCCTTCAAGCTTTTCCATTCCAACTACACAAATAAGGATTCCACCAAAAATTTTTAGGTACAAGTCAAAATTGTTATAAAACAAACTAAAAACAACAATAAATCCCCCTACTAGGCCTCCAAATACAACTTTCATCTTTTTAATCTTACTTTTATAGATTGTCTCAATTACAACTAAAAAAACTAGATTAACAAAAAAGTTAAACAAGAACAACAAGTCCAAATATATAGTCATCCTTCTCCCCCATAACTAAACCTATTATATAGATTCAAAACAGCAAAAAAAGTAGAAAGATGAGAGAAAAATATAAAAAAAATAAGTAGTAAACACTACTTATTTAAATCTATTTTTAAGCCAAGATGGAATTGTTGGGTCACCTTTTTGACGTTCAACTTTTTTAGGTTCTTCTTCAACTGTACTAGCTTCTCCAACAAATATTTCTCTATCATCTAAATCTGGTACAACATTTGGTTTTGGTTCTGTAGGTTTATATTCAGGGAATCCAGTAGTAAATTCAGTTTCAACACTTTTTACTTCATCACTACCTTGATCAAACCCAGTTGCAATAACTGTAACAATTAATTCTCCTTGAAGATCAATGTTAAATCCAGAACCATAAACGATATCTATTTCTGATGAGGAAGCATTTTGAATTTCTGTAATTACTTCTACAACCTCATGCATCTTAATTTCTACATCACTTGTAATAAAGACAATAGCATCAGTAGCACCGTTAATATCAATTTCAAGTAAAGGACTTCTAATTGCTTTTCTAGCCGCTTCAATTGCTCTATTTGGTCCAGATGCAATTCCAATACCCATTAAAGCAGTACCTTTATTTTTCATAACATTTCTAACGTCTGCAAAATCGACATTAACTATACCTGGTATTGCAATAATTTCCGCAATCCCCTGTACACCACGACGTAAAACATTATCTACTTCTCTAAACGCCTCTAACATAGGTGTGTTTTTATCAGTTAAGTATAATAATTTATCATTCGGAACAACAATCAATGTATCTACTAGAGGTTTTAATTCTTCTAAACCTTTAATTGCTTGAACCATTCTTTTTCTACCTTCAAAAGAGAAAGGCTTAGTTACGATACCTACTGTTAATGCACCTAACTCTTTTGCAATTTTTGCAACTATTGGTGCAGCTCCAGTACCAGTACCTCCTCCCATACCTGCCGTAATGAAGACCATATCGCTTCCACGTAATATTTCGCGGATCTCATCTTCAGACTCTTCAGCAGCTTTTCTACCAATCTCAGGGTCGGCACCAGCACCTAGTCCCCTAGTTAATTGTTTACCTATTTGGAGGCGTGTTTCAGCTTTTGCAAGACGCAATACTTGAGCATCAGTATTGATAACAACAAATTCTACACCTTTTACGTCGTTTTCTATCATTCTATTAACAGCGTTTCCACCACCGCCACCTATTCCTACTACTTTTAAAATTGGTTTTTCCTTAAATGCATCTTGACCGTACATTATATCCTCCTATAATAGTTTCAAAATTTCTACGTAATTTTTTATATTATAACATACTTTATTTTAAAAATAAATAGTTTTAACTTAATCTTCACACAACTTATGACCTAATTATACTAATATTATACCAAAAAAGCAAAAAAAATATTTAAAACTAATATAAATTTTAAAACACATTTTAACTTTTTTTGGTTAAAATAAAGTCTATACTATAAAAATACTAAACAATTATTTCCTATTGTTTAGTATCTTTTCTATCTCTTCTATAAACAAATCTTTTGCATCAAACCTTACATTAAAACTTAAATTATTAATTATTTTACTTCTTACATCATTATTAAAATATAATTTTTCTATTTCTCTAAATAACTTTTCTTCATCTAGTTCAGCTTCATTAAACATTACTGCCCCACCAAATTTTGTAACTTGCATAGCATTTTTAGTTTGATGATCACCAGTAACATTCGGTGACGGAATTATAATACTTATCTTTTTTAATGCTAGTAGTTCAGATAAAGTTGTTGCACCAGCCCTACTAATTATAAGTTTTGCGTTAATTAATAGTTTTGGTAAATTATTTGAAAAAGGAATTATTTTAAAATAACTACAATTTATTTTTACTAACCTTGCTTCGTTTTCTTCATAATATTTATTTCCCGTAATTAAGACAGCATTAATTTTTGCATTTTTTAGTCTTTCTTTTATATTTATAATTAGTTCGTTTATTCTCTGTGCTCCTCTACTTCCACCAACAACAAGTAGATAGTCTCCTAAGTTTAAGTTTTCATTTTTATATAATTCATACACTTCACTAATTCTTGGGTTACCTACTACTACACTATTTTTTAGATTTTTAATTGGATATGATAATAATATTTTATTAACCTTCCTTTGTACAACCCTATTTGCAAGGCCCAATACAGCATTTTGTTCGTGGATTAAGGTTTTAAGTTTTAGGCTATTTGCAGCTATAATAGTGCTAGCAGAGATGAAACCACCCATACCTACAACTAAATCTATTTTTTCTTTTTTTAATATACTTTTAGCTTTTTTTATATTTCTATAATGTTTATAAATTACAATTATATTTTTTAAACTTAACTTACGCTTTAAACCTTCACTATCAAAGTAATATGTCTTAGAAAATAAATTACTTCTTTCAATGAAATCTTTCTCTAAACCTTTAATAGTACCTATAAAATATAGTTTATGGCCTTTCTTTCTCAATTCTTTTACTACACACACTAAAGGGTATATATGACCTAGTGTTCCCCCACCACTAAATAAGATCTTTATATCCCCACCCCCTACCTGTAATCATAATTTCGATATTTACTACTACTTACAATAATTGCAAGTGAGACAATAGTAAGTAATAGTGAGGACCCACCATAACTAAAAAGCGGTAAAGTAATTCCAGTAACAGGGAGTAAGCCGATTACAACACATATATTTATAGTAACTTGTATTGCAAGTGAAATAATTATACCCATTACATAAAACTTTAAAAAATTATTTTCAACTGATAGCGCAATCAAAATACTTCGGTAAATTATTATAAAATATAAGATTAAAACTATTGCACCACCAATTAACCCAAACTCTTCGATTAGGATAGCGAAAATAAAATCATTTTGAGGTTCAGGTAAAAAGAAATGCTTTTGCATACTCATATTAAATCCATGGCCAAATAAGCCACCTGGAGTAATCGCAAAAAGTGATTGAATACCTTGGAAACCACTTCCGAGTGGATCTTCCCAGGGATTAATAAAAGCAAGGATTCTTTCAATTCTATATGGAGCACTTAAGATTAATAGACTTGCACCAACTAGGCCAATCGTAATAATTACAACAAAATATTTATTAGGCACACCAGATATATAGATCATAGCTGCTGCAGATAAAACAATTACTAAACCTGTACCAAAATCAGGTTGTAACATAATAATTAAAAATATTACTCCAGCAAGACTAAATAACATAATAAAATTTTTTAACTTTTGTAAATCTTTATGATGCTCACTTAAATATTTTGCATATAAACCAACTAAACCAAGTTTCATAAACTCTGATGGTTGAATTGAAAATCCACCAATTCCAATCCAACTCCTAGCTCCACCTCTTACTAATCCTATACCTGGTATTAAGACAAGTATTAGTAAGGAAAGACAAAATAAAAAAATTATATTTATATAATTAGTAATTTTTATAATATCACTTTTTATAATTATAAACATTAATATATAACCAATAACTAAATATAATAATTGACGTTTAAAATAATATAAGGAATCATTAAATTTTTCTTTTGCAACAACATTACTAGCGCTATAAACCATCATAATTCCAATGAATGATAAAATTATTATTGCAGTTAGTATTATATAATCAATTTGTCTCTTTTTCAAAGTACTTCACCATTAAATTTTATTTAATTAAATAGATAATTATGTTAACTAAAAAAAACACTTACTGGTTTTAACCAATAAGTGTGAATTTTTATAGTTTTAAGCCATTATAAAGTGCTTCAATTAAAGTTCCTGTATTATCTCCACCATATTGCCAATACATAACTCCTGCAAGATTATTCATTCTTACAAATTCAGCTTTAAGATATGCTGATTCATTATTATCATAAGATATAAATTCAGTTAAATCATTTTTCAATAAATATGGAACCTTACTTACATTATCAAAGTAATATGTATATTCATTATTATTTAAATAATTATTTAAAATATTATGATAAAGAATAGTTCCGCTAGCTGTCCAATTTGACCAAGAACCATTATTAAAAGTTCTTGTTTGCCTTACACCATAGAAAGGCATTCCGATTATCATCTTTGAATAAGGAACACCATAGGTTGTATTAAATAGTTGGACTGACTCTTCTATAGATGCTGAAGTAAGAGTTGAACCAGCATTTGCAGTCGGATTATCAAAGCCTGTACGTTTATAAAGTGGACTTTGATATTGGCCATTATTTCTACTCATATCATAAATCATCATATTTATATAGTCGATGTATGCAAGTGAATTATTTAGGTCATAACGTGCAACTTGCCACATGCCACCAGCAATTGCTGTTGTAACAAGGTGATGTGGATTGTTAGCTTTCACTTTTGTATACACTTTTTGCATTAAAGCAGTGTAAAGAGTTGATTCACTACTAGTTGGTGTTTCCCAATCAATGTCTACACCATCAAAACCATATGTATTTATTAACTCAACAATTTTGTCGCTAAACAAATCAACCTTTGCTGGGTTAGATGCAATTGCTGACCAATCAGATTCTGGTGCAACCGACATTATAACCCATGTTCCAGTTTCTTTTGCTTTTGGAATTATATAATTACTTACATCATTAAAATAATTTGGATAATACACTTTGTTGAAGTTGATATTGCTATCCGCAACAGCAAACGCAACATTAACAATTTCATGATAATCATAAAAATCATCTGATACATTATTAAATCCTAAGAACACATAACTAGACATTATGTTAGAATCTAACTTTTTGTATCCGACTGTAGGAAGTTCAAATTCTTTATAAAATATTACATCATTTATTTTAATTTCAGCAATTAACTTAACTACTTCTTCTTGATATGGACGATTAAACATCCCAAACTCATTTAGAACTTCACTCTTTTCACTATCCCAAGCTATTGTATATCCTAGATATCCTGTTGGAAGCATAATATCTTCTTCAATAATTTCAGGAAGGATTGTATCAATATAGTTTACAGCATCTGTAAAATCCTCAAATTTTGCATAAAGAACTATATCTTTAGCAGTACCCGGCTGAATTACTTCAACCGGAGAGCCACTAAAGTTTTCAGTTTCATACCAACCAATAAAGATCGCATTTGCTTTTTCAATATTAGTCGGAAGGAATATTGTATCATCAATTGTAAACGTATTGGGATAGCTGATCTCACTACCCCCGTTAAAAACTAACGTTAGTGAGTAGGAAGTTCAATTATTTGCTTCCCATTTAGCGTAGTAAGTAATTTCTGTTACATTGTCATCTTCTTCAAATCCTGGATATTCAGTAACTGGAGAACCAGTGAATTCAGGATTATCATACCAGCCAGCAAATGTATAGCCTTCCCTTACTGGAGTGATTGCTAAAGGAGTTTCAATAACTAATTCAAATGTAACATTATCAGTTGCTGCATTTGCAGGCATAAAGTAGATATCAATACTTGTATCACCTGTAACTGCTGGCGGTAGCCACTCGATAACTGCTAGTGAACCTACAACTGCACTTTGATAATAAGATATTATAGTATCTTTATAAGGTGAATTAATAGAATCATGATAGCTTATATAAAGAGTTGCCTCTTCATTAGTATAGCCAGTACCTTTTCCGATTAATTCATAAACACCTTCTACATCTGTAGGTTTAAATGCCATAACATACCAGAATTGACCACCTCTTGCTGTACCTACAGTTATTCTATTACCAGCAGGATCACCTGCAGTAGAATATCTAGTAGCTTCAATATATATAGAATCTCTAAATTCAATCATATCAGAAGAATTTAGTTTTCCACCATTTAAATCAAATGTAACCTCTACTTCTACAAAACTAATTTCTATTACTTGCGCATAAAATACTTTATTGCCTGTAGTACCTTGTGGGATTGAAGTGATTGGATTACCAGTAAAGTCTGGATTATCAAACCAACCCATGAAGTAGTGACCAGATTTTTCATACATAGGAAGTGTAATTGAATCTAAGTGTGTATATTTATTTGGAGTTAATTCAACTAATTCATCGCCATCATAATATTCAATTGTATATTCAATTACTGCATATACAGGAGCTAAGACAACTTCCTCACCAACTACAACTTTTTCACCCGGTTGATAAGTATTTTCTCCATCTGTATAGTGTAAGAAATTATAATTTTCAATCTCAGCAGCTTCAGGAACAGTTATTTCAGCTCCTTCAACTTTTTCCATTAAAAGATAATCACCAAATTGTTTTAATACAGTTGTATTAGCATCTTTAAGTCCATTATATCTTGATAAATCTGTAAATATAGCTGGATTATACCCACCAGTATCATTTGCTGCATTAAAGAAGTTTGCAATTGAGTATGCTAAATGATTACCAAAATACAATAGATATGGATCGCCATTATTATCGTTCAATGTACCACCATTTTTAACTGCATCAATTTGTCTTGAAGGATGTACTACACCTGTTCCATAAGGATAGATATAGTCTAATACCCATAACCATTTAGCTTTCATTTCTGGATCATTAAAAAATTTACTTAAGTTTCCAGGGCTTAAATCATTATTTGCATTAATTGAACCAGTAAGACCTTTACTTGCTGATGTATAGAAAGCAGCTGCATTGAAGCTTTCTAAATTATCACCAGTAAATTTATTCCAATCTGCTAAGAATAATTTATTTAAATTCTCTCGATCAATTTCATATACGTTTGTAGTTGCTACATAATTATCATTAGAATCAAATGCAACAAAGATTACTTCGCCCATTTCATCTCTTAAAGCTTCTACAAACATCCACTCTTCATCAACGAATACTAAGAATGTGTATGTTTCTGCTTTATAGTCATTAGTAATATCAAGTGCTAATACTAACTTATCATCCTCAACAAAATATGAGAAGAAATCTAATAAATTTCCTTCTTCATCAAATAATTGTACAAACACATCGTCTGCAGATACAATTTCCATTTCATAAAGGTCTTGTTGTAGACCTAGGTCTTCATTGAATACTAATCTTTCAGCTAATGTTGCTTCAGTAGAAGTTGGTTCAACCCAATTTATACTTGCACCAATTTCATTACCATTAACATCAACTACAACTATATGATAAGTTCCTGCTTCACTCATAACATCAAATCTGAAATTATCTCCTGTAGGAGTAACTTCAACATCATTCAATGTCATTCTTACGATATTTTCAGGACTTAAGCTTATTTTTTCTTCATTTGCGTACAATTCAAACTCTTGATAAATAAAATAGTCACCAGCTAAAGTTTCCATACCTACAGTATTTGTTCCTACAAATTCGCCTTCAATTCCCCACGATGCATAAAGCGCAGTATTTGCAAGAATAGGATTTTGAAGATTTGCTGGTTCAGTATATTCAGCATCTAAATACCATCCAGTAAATGCAAATCCTTCTTTAGTTGGAGTTGGAAGCGTAATAATCTCACCTTTCATTGCTTCTGTTGGGGCAACGTATCCCTCAGCAAATTCTCCATCATTTAATTCAATTTGAAGAGATAATACTAATTGGTGTTTTGCAAGCTCAACAACCCATTCTTGTTCTGTACCAGGATAACCTGGGAAATATTTCTTATATAGTTCATAAGATGACAAGCCATCTTCACCTTTTTCGCCTTGATCTCCTTTGTCACCTTTATCTCCCTTATCACCTTTATCTCCCTTGTCACCTTTATCCCCTTGATCACCTTTATCTCCCTTTTCACCATTTTGTCCATCGCTTCCCTTAATGACACCTAAGTTTATTTCAGTATCATCAGTTAATACAACAACCAATTCTCCTTGATCGTTAACTGTTATTGATTCAATACCAACACCATCTACACCAGGTAGTCCTTGAGGACCAGTTTGACCAACTGTTCCATCCTCACCAACAACAACGCCAACGTTTAAGAATGTACCATCTGATAATTCAAAAACTAACTCATTATTATCATTAATCTCTGCATCAACTACACTAACAGCATTAATACTATTACATGCTGCGAGAACAAAAATCAAAAATAAAAATATGAAAACAAAAAGAAATTTTGTTTTTCTCATACTTCATTAAGTTAACAAGTTATAATTTTATTGGCCGCTTGTTAACTTTTCCTCCACTTTTCTTATTTTGCCAATAAAACGCTTTCACAATATTATAACATAAAAAATTTATCAGTTCATTTATTTTGATAATCAAAGTAATTTTAGATAAGTAAAAAAACTCTTTCCGCTGAAAGAGTCTCATTTATAAAATATTAATTAAAAATGTTTCTTCTTCAAAGATTACTTCAAAATTATACCCCAAATAAGTAAAATATAATTTCCCTTCTTCTTCTCTACCTTCAAGATCTCTTATATAAAAGTCTTTTACGGTTCTAATATTTTGATCACGATCAAAATCTTCATTTTCTCTTGGATCATTTGAAAACTCTGGATAATAAAATCTTCTAAAGTTTTCTTCAAAATAATCATCTTTTTTAAATAAGTTTTCTAATGGTAATTGTCTACTTACCCCTAAGTGATAAACAACTTTTGGTGGTAAGGGTACAATTAAAATAATTTTTTCACCAACTGCATTCGTATGTAACATTACTGGATAATGTAAGACCATACTTATTGGTGCAACATAACGCCATGAATAATAAGTTTTTTCTTCACCTTCATGGTCGCTTATAAATCTTCTATAGTCAACAGTTAGACTTAAGCCATTTTCTAAGTTAATGTAGGCTATTTCATTAAAGATTTCACCATTCTTAACTTTCATTATTTCTGACTTTTGTACTAACATACCATTTTTATCTTCAACTAAACGGTTCATCTTAGTTTCATATTGTTCATCTTGGGAGAAAAGTCTAACAGTTAAACGGTTATCAGCTTCATACTTTTTAAAGAAGTCAGCTAGGATTTCACTGAAGATAAAATCATCATTTCGAGAAAAATATTTATGATTACTTCTTGATGCGCCTGAGTTTGTATAAATTGTACCTTCAAACTCGAAAGTAAAGCTTGGAACCTCATCATATGGAAGATATTTTAAGTATTCCTCTGGAAACTCAAAAACTATACTTCCATGATTAGCATTAACCTTAGTTCCACCACAACCACTTAAAAGTATAATCACAATAAATAGTATAAATATCCAATATTTTTTCATTAGAAATCAGTATCCTTTTCATTTAGTCCATAGTCTCTATAGACTTTTTCCTTGAATTCTAAGAATCTATCTTCTCTTATTGCTTCTTTAATTCCGTTTGTTAAATTGATTAGGAAGCGAATATTATGAATACTTAGCAATCTATAACCTAAGATTTCATTTGCTTTAAATAAATGTCTTAAATAAGCCTTTGTATAGTTTTTACATGTATAACAATCACAATGATCATCTAGTGGACTAAAATCACGTTCATATTGTTTGTTTTTAATAATTACTCTACCATGAGTTGTCATTGCAGAACCATGTCGTGCAATTCTAGTTGGTAAGACACAATCAAACATATCTACGCCTCGCTCTACAGCATCTAGAATCATGCCAGGACTTCCAACACCCATTAAATATCTTGGTTTGTCTTCTGGTAAAAACGGAGTTGTATGTTCAAGAACACGGTTTTGAATTTCTTTTGGTTCCCCAACACTTAATCCACCAATTGAGTAACCATCAAAATCTAGTTTTACAAGTTCCTTTGCACAATGCTCCCTTAAATCTAAATACTCGCCACCTTGAACTATTCCAAAGAGAGCTTGAGTATCAGGATTTTCGTGTGCATCTTTACAACGCTTTGCCCAGCGTAGGGTTCTTTCAACTGAACTTTTCATATATTCATAAGTAGCTGGATATGGTGGGCATTCATCGAATACCATCATAATGTCGCTACCTAAATCATTTTGAATCTTTGTTGCAAGTTCTGGTGATAAAAATAATTTCTTTCCTGATTTATGATGTTTAAAAGTAACTCCCTCTTCAGTAATATCACGCATATCTGCAAGTGAGAATACTTGAAAACCGCCTGAATCAGTTAAAATAGTTTTATCCCAATTCATAAATTTATGTAGTCCACCAGCTTCTTTAATAATATCATTACCTGGTTGATTCCATAAGTGATATGTATTTCCTAATATAACTTCTGAACCATGAGCTTCTAAATCTTCTTTTGTTAAAGTTTTTACAGTAGCTTGAGTACCAACAGCCATAAAGATTGGTGTTTCAAATGTACCATGCTTTGTAGTAACCTTACCGATTCGAGCCATTGTATCTTTATCTTTTTTAATTAATTCAAACTTTAAATCCATAATTCACCTTACTTTATAAACATTGCATCACCGAAAGAAAAGAAACGATATCTTTCCTTAACAGCATGCTCATATACTTTCAATATTTTCTCACGAGAATAAAATGCACTTACTAACATAATTAATGTTGATTTAGGCAAATGGAAATTTGTAATTAAAGCATCAATTGCTTTAAACTCATATCCTGGATAAATAAAAATATTTGTATCCTCACTTACCTCACGAAACTCATTATATTTTGTATAAATAGATTCTAGTGTTCTTGTTGTTGTAGTACCAACACTAATTATTCTTTTTCCTTTTGCTTTTGCTTCATTTAGCTTGTCTGCTGCTTCTTTACTCATATAATAATGTTCGCTATGCATTTTATGATCTTCAATTTTTTCTACACTTACACTTCTAAAAGTCCCTAGTCCAATATGAAGTGTAACATTAACTATTTCAATTCCTTTTGCTTTAACTTTTTCAAGCAATTCTTCATCAAAATGCAAACCAGCTGTGGGTGCAGCAGCACTACCTAACTTTTCTGCATAAATAGTTTGGTAACGATCTTTTTCTTCTAACTTTTCATGAATATAAGGCGGTAGTGGCATTTCACCTAACTGATCAAGTAAATTTAAAAAGATACCTTCATATTTAAATCTTATATGACAAATACCTTCTTCTAATTTCTTAATTACTTCACCAGTGAATAAATTGCCAAAGTTAATTATACTACCAACCTTAACTCTTCGAAATGGTCTAACTAATACTTCCCAATAATCATCTATTTCTTTTAACAATAGAACTTCAATATTAGCATTAGTATCAACCTTTTTACCATATATTCTCGATGGTAAAACTTTCGTATTATTTATAACTAAAACATCATTACTATCTAAATAATCAATAATTTCATAAAAATGTCTATCTTCTAATTTACCTGTTTTTCTATCTACAACTAATAATCTTGATGTACTTCTTTTTTCAAGTGGAGTTTGAGCTATCAACTCCTCAGGTAAATAATAATCAAAGTCATTTACTAACATACTCAATACCTAAATGTTTATACGCCTTTTCTGTTACTATTCTTCCCCTTGGTGATCGAATAATGAACCCTTCCTGCAATAAATACGGTTCATATATATCTTCTATTGTAGTCATATCTTCAGAGATTGATGCAGCAATTGCATTTAATCCTGCAGGACCACCTTTAAACTTTTCAATGATTGTTTTCAAATATCTATGATCAGTAGTATTTAGGCCTGCACTATCAATTTCTAATTTATAAAGTGATTCCTTTGCAAGTTCATATGAAATATGCTCTTCACCACCATTATAAAACTGAGCAAAATCTCTAACTCGTCTAAATAATCTATTTGCAATTCTTGGTGTACCACGACTTCTTCTTGCGATTTCTCTTGCTGCTTCATCTTCGATATCAAATTGGAATATTCTACTTGTCCTTTTTACAATCTGTGCAAGTTCATCAACTGTATAAAAATTTAGTTGATTTACTATTCCAAATCTATCTCTTAAAGGAGCAGATAAATCTCCAGCTCGGGTAGTAGCACCTATTAAAGTAAATGGAGGAAGATCAATCTTAATTGTATTAGAAGTTGCATCTTTTCCAATAATTATATCTACAACAAAATCTTCCATTGCAGAATATAAAATCTCTTCAACAACCCTAGGAAGTCTATGTATCTCATCAATAAATAAGACATCTCCCGCATCAAGTGTTGAAAGGATTGCAACTAAATCACCAACACGATCAATGGATGGTGCAGTAATTGTTCTAAAATTACCTCCCATTTCATTGGCAATAATTCCAGCAAGCGTAGTCTTTCCAAGACCAGGAGGACCGTATAATAATACATGGTCTAATGTTTCCTCACGCTTTAAGGCTGAAGATATAAATATGTTTAAAAGTTCTTTAATTGAATCTTGTCCAATATAATCTTTCAGCCTTTTAGGTCTAAGGCTACGATCATATTCTAATAAGATTTCATCATTTATTTCCATATTATACTTCTCCAATTTACTTTTTTATCTGTTTTATGCTATAATACATCAGGTGGTGAAAGAATTGTATAATTATATAAACGGCAAAGTAACAATTATAAGAGGAGATTATATAGTTTTAGAAAATAACGGAATAGGATACGAAATAAGAGTACCTAATCCATTTAAACTAAAACTAAATGAAGACTACAAAATCTATACCTATCTTCATGTTCGTGATGATATTCGTGACTTATACGGTTTTACAACTATAAAAGAGAAAGACTTATTTTTAAAATTGATTTCTGTAAAAGGTATTGGACCAAAAACTGCTCTTGCTGTAATTGGTAGCGCAGAAATCGAAAAAGTAATTGAAGCTATTGAATCTAAAAACAGTAAATACTTACAAAGATTCCCTGGAATAGGTCCAAAAGCTTCCCAACAAATAGTCTTAGATCTTTTTGGAAAAGTCAACTTTGATGAAGCTATACCTACTGAAGATCCTAAAGCAACTATTATTAAAGATGCTCTAAGATCTATGGGTTATAGCATAACCGAAATTAAGAAAGTTGAAAAAGTTATTATCGAGAATCTCGATAAAGACAATAATGAAATATTAAAAATTGCCTTGAAAAATTTAATCTAGTTTTACTAGATTATTTTTTTACTTTTAGAGACTCTAAGCGATTTTTGTATTCAACTTTATTTTGTTTTATTACCTCACGATATAAGCGATATTCAACCTTTTCATGGTTATGAATATTATCGCCATATATTTTCTTATAATTTTGAACTTTAAATTTGCTTTGTTTTATAAAGTTATTTAATTCTTTCTTTTTCTTATCTTGTTTTTGTTTTATATTTAATTTGAACTTTTCTATTCTATTAATTATATCTTTCTTCTTAATATTAAGGTCATTTACTATTTTTTTCGTTTTCTTATTTATAACATTTAACTTTTTATTATATTCTTCTTGATCTTTAATATGAGCAGTTTTAATTTCTGTTTCAACTTGTCTAAATTTTGTTTGTGCTTCTAATTCTTTATTTTTAAAACCAGAATTTAGCGCGTTACTTAATTTATTATAAAGCTTTTTATTAGCTTGATCAGTTTCATTCCAAAACTCTTTTATCGCACTTATACTTGCTTTAATTTGGGAATCTAAATTTCTGACCATTATTTTAACTAAGTTATTAAATTTAGTCATTTGTTGATTTAATTGTTTTAAATACTCTTCAATTATAGGTTTGACTAAATCTATAACATCTGAATACTTAGATTCAAATCCAAACACTTCTTCAACATCATTACTACTTAATAGAGTAATAAACTCTTCAATTAAGATTTTTCGTTTATTAATATAATCACTATATACAACAACTAATAAATCTTTAAATGATTCTATATATTGCCTTAAGTTTTCTAGCAACTTATTAATAATAGTTTGTTTTAGATCTACTTGATACTGATTTCCTTCAATATGACTTGTTAACTGATCAAGATCAAATTCTTTCATTTCACTATTTATCTCAGTTAGTGATGAGAATTTTTCCTTGTTATCAACAGTCATTACATCAAGTAATTCTTTATGTAAATTAGTATATTTGTTTGCTTTTTCTTCTTCGAATTTACATAAATCTAGTTCATTTTCGCGTTCAAATTCACGAAGTTTTAATTCATTATTTAAATCAAGTAATGCAATTTTTTCCTCTTCTTCCAAATCTAATAATTCTAGTTCATATTCTAAGTTTCGCATTCTTTGTTTGAATTCTTCAGTTAATACTTGATTATCAAGTTCAACTTTTTCTAGGAACTTTTTATAAGCTAATTGATTTTCATAATTTAAAACTGCATACTTATTTTTAATTTCTAAATTTTCCTTTATCCCTACAAGTCTAATTGAATTAATTTTCTTTTGAACTTCTCTAATCTTTCTTACATCTTCAGTTTCAAGAATACTTTTTTCTAGTTCACTGTATTGTTTAATGTTGGCATCACTTGCTCTAGTTAAGTCTATATCCATTCTACGAGTATATTCAATTTCACGATTTTTGAAGTTCTTTTCTTCTTCAGTTAACTTATTTTTATTTTCTTTTTGAAGGAAACTTAATTCTTTCTTTAAGGATGTAATTTTACTTGTAATTTCTGAACGTTGTTTTTTAAGGGCTTGTAAAAAAGGTTTAAGTTCTTCTTCCTTTTGCTTTTCTAATTCAACTTTAGCCTTTTCTAAATCAAACTTTACTTCTTTTGTTTCTTTTAATATTGTTTCTAATTCATTTTGAAAATTATTCAACTTTTCTTGGTAATCATTATCGAGGCCAATAAGTTTAGATTCTAAAGATTTTATAAAAGTAGACTTTTCATCTACTTTATTTTTTAACTCTTGAATTACTTCATTTACATTATCTTCAGCATCCAAATTAGCTTCATCTAAATAAGTAATAAATTCTTCATTTATCTTTAGAATCTCTAGTTCAATTGTTTTTAAATCCATATCCTCACCCTTTTTAAATATTTATATTCTAAAGTTTCCGCGGCCTTTTCCTTTACCTTTTCTTTGTTTTTGAGGTTGTCTTTGCATTTGATTATACATCATATTTGGATCAACATTTCCACCACTAGCCATTGAACTTATCGCTTTCATTTGCTTTTTCATATCATCAAATCGCTTAATTAATGCATTTACCTCAGTATAAGGTCTTCCAGATCCCTTAGCAATTCTTTCTCTTCTAGACATTGAACGGGCAAGAAGTTCTGGATTTCTTCTTTCTTCCTCAGTCATTGAACGAACAATTGCTTCGAGATATGAAAACTGTTTATCATCTATTTCAATATTTTTTAATTGTTTACCAATACCTGGAATTAAACCAAGAATTGATTTTAATGACCCCATACGTTTAAACCATTTTATTTGTTTCATGAAGTCATTATAGTTAAAGATTCCCCTTTGCATACGTTCAGCCATTTTCATTGCTTCTTCTTCATCAATACTTTGGCTAGCTTTTTCAACTAATGTGACTACATCTCCCATTCCAAGAATTCTTCCAGCCATTCTTTCTGGATGGAATACTTCAATTTGATCTAGTTTTTCACCAAGACCCATGAATTTAATTGGAACGTTAGTTAAGTAACGTACGCTTAAGGCAGCCCCACCACGTGTATCACCATCAAGTTTTGTTAGGATACATCCAGTGAGTTTTAATCTTTCATTAAATGATTGGATTACATTAATTGCATCCTGACCCATCATTGCATCGATTGTTAATAAGATTTCATCAGGTTTTGCAATACTTTGAATATTTTCTAATTCTTCCATTAATTCTTCATTAATATGTAATCTACCAGCTGTATCAATAATAACTAAGTCATAACCATTGCTTTTTGCGTGAGCAATACCTTTGGTTACAATTTCGCTAACTGGTGCTTTTTGACCCATTTCAAAAACTTCTATTCCAAGTTCTTTACCAACAGTCACTAATTGATCAATCGCAGCAGGTCGATAAATATCAGCTGCAATTAACATTGGTTTTTTGCTATCTCTTTTACGTAAAAAGTTAGCAAGTTTACCACACTGTGTTGTCTTACCTGCACCTTGAAGACCAACTAACATAAAGACAGATAAGCCCCCTGCTTTATAAGCAACATCAACAGCTTTATCTCCCATTAGTTTCTTAAGTTCATCATGAACAACCTTTACAACCATATCTCCAGGTGTAAGGGACTTCATAATCTTTTCACCTAAAGCTTTTTCTTTAACTTCTTTAGTAAAGTCTCTAACTACTTTGTAGTTAACATCAGCTTCAAGTAAGGAAAGACGAACTTCTTTCATCATTTCATCTATATCATTTTCATTTAAACGTCCTCTACCTGTAATTCTACGTAAGGACATTTGAATTCTTTCAGATAAACTTTCAAATGGCATAATCTACTCAATTCCTTTTAATTTTTCTATTAATTCTTTTATTATTTCAATATCATATTTTTCATATTCACTTAATATTTCTAAGCGCTTAGTAAACTTACTAAACAATTTTAAACTACTTTCATACTTATCTAATAATTGATGAACTTTATTAATATGATCATAAACAGCGCTTCTTGATATATTATAATTATTTGCAATTTCAGATAATGATAAATCATTAAAGTAATATTCTTTAAAATATAATCTTTGCTTTTCAGTTAAGATAGATTCATAAAAATCAAACAAGTTTATGTAATATTCATGTTTTTCTAAGATTTCCATGTTACTCCTCATCTATCATTTCCGCAAATAAACCGTAAATATAATTTTCTAAATCGAAGTATTCAATATCTTCAATTTTTTCACCCAATGTAACAAACTTAATTGGAATATTATATTTATCTCTAATAGCTAAAACAATTCCACCTTTTGCAGTTCCATCTAACTTTGTAAGAACAATTCCGCTAACATCAGTTGCTTCGATAAAGGCTCTTGCTTGATTTAAGCCATTTTGACCAGTAGTAGCATCAATTACAAGTAAAGTATCTTGAGGAGCGCCCTCAACTTCTCTTGAGATTACTCTTTTTATTTTCTCTAACTCTTTCATTAAGTTTACTTTAGTTTGAAGTCTTCCAGCTGTATCACATAATAAAACATCGTAACCTTCTTGTTTTGCAACTTGAATTGCATCAAAGATAACACTTGAAGGATCACTTCCAGCTTCTTTACTAACTACTTTTACATCAATACGCTTACCCCATTCATGGAGTTGTTCAATTGCACCAGCTCTAAATGTATCCCCAGCTGCAATTAATACTTTTTTGCCTTCATTTTTAAGTTTACTTGCAACTTTTGCAATTGTTGTTGTTTTACCAACACCATTTACACCAACAAACAAAAAGACAGATAAACCTTCTTTATTGAACACAAGGTTTGAATTAACTATTTCACCTTTTAAATAAATATCAAACATCTTATCTACAATGATTGGCTGAAGTTCTTTTGCAGATTCTAATCCCTTTACTCTAGGATCACTCTTTAACTCATCCACAAATTTTACAACCGTCTCAACACCAATATCAGCCATTACAAAGATTTCTTCTAATTCATCAAATAACTCTTCAGTTATTTCATTATAACTAGAAAACAATCTCTTTAACAAAGACATTGACTTTCTAGTCTTTTCCATACCTATACGGTACTTTTCAGCTTCTTGGCGTTTTTTCTTACTCTTAAATATATCAAAAAATCCCATTTTTAAATCACCTTAACAATATATTTTTCTATAATTAATATTATATCATATCTATTTACTATTACTTATTATACCATAGATTTCTATAAAATTAAATATGAAAATAACTATTCAAGAAATAATATAACTTCCCTTTTATTTAAAATAAAAAGTCTCTTTTGTGTCAAAAACACAAAAGAGACTTTTACTATCTAGAATCGAGTTCCCTTAATTTTATTTATTAGGAATCTAAACCATAAATTTTAAGATCATCAAGATTAACTCTGTTTCCACCAGATTTTACAAATTTTATATAAAGTGGTGTTTCTTGAGTTATTTCTGCATCAATTAGTGCTTGGTTGTCTGTTAGAGAAACTGTTTGTTCTGTCAATACTGCTGTTGCAGCGATTGGACCCATAACAGTAACCCAATTTTCACCATCTACTGACACTTGAACTGTAATATTACCATTGGTTTCTGATCCATAATATGCCATAGAGAATGTAATTTTAGTAATATTAGAAATTGCTGTTTTACTTTCAAGAATACCAGAACTTTTGAATCTAACTG
>Ga0209075_1000665_pt1 | contig 33482 bp, 25 predicted proteins | sample Stecom2011_FD_187523 | JGI IMG/M metagenome (GOLD analysis project Ga0209075, IMG submission 187523) | Agricultural soil microbial communities from Utah to study Nitrogen management - Steer compost 2011 (SPAdes) (version 2) | ecosystem: Environmental > Terrestrial > Soil > Agricultural land...
GTTGGTAGAGCACAACCTTGCCAAGGTTGGGGTCGCGAGTTCGAATCTCGTTTCCCGCTCCAATTACTTACTTCAAGTCTCTCAACGCCAACCTGAGAGCACAAAGACTCGAATCCTTCGATCTTTTTTAGGCGCGGTGGCAGAGTGGTCATGCAGCGGACTGCAACTCCGCGTACGCCGGTTCGATTCCGACCCGCGCCTCCATTATTTCCTTTTGTTCTCTCCTAGAGTCAAAAAGCTCGGCAGTCAAAACCGTCTTGCGCAAACCTATCAACTGGTATTTCCCGTTGTGCCCAGCTTCTTCGCTCGCCTGTGCTCACTTTAGTTGAATATAGCTGTGTCTCACAGGCCGCGCGCGAGAGCGATAAACAAAATATCTGGGGTAAACTATCAGGTAGGGGAAGATGATGTTTTCAACGAGGGGAGCAGGACCTAACGCCCATAACCCGCTCGCTGCCACTGAGGCTGAGTGTTCGCCCATAGCGGCAGCCAGTGCCATCCAGTTTACAGATATCAAACAGATACTCGTTCTCTGTAAGGTCAATGTTCGGAGTTAGGAATTTGGATTCTTGGCTTGCAGCTATAATCGTAGCTTCGTTTGCGGGATGATTTTTCGGAAGAGCAAAAACCGTATAGTGCTCATCGTTGGAAAGAGGCCCCAGATTGCTGCTGTCTATTTCATAGAGCGTCTCTAGCTGTGATGGGTCTACCGAAGTGTTCAGGTACGCATTTCGGTGACACCTAGCTGCATCAGCCAGCGCAGGTTTGAAGCTTGGTTGTATATCAGACAAGTCCTCATCAAATTTTGTGATCATCTGGTTTGCATCTGCGATACCCCCTTTGAACACGTTTGTGTCGTAATCCTGCGGATAACGACTGGCTTCCTTTACTCGAAGGGCTAACCGCTCAGGCGACAGGGTAGGTGCATATTGTTTCAGTAGCCCTGCAATGCCAGTAATGTTGGGTGTGGCAAACGAAGTTCCGAACCAGAGACTGGCCTCACCCTCACCATTTAAGGTGCGGACCAGTTCGCCCAATGCCGCAATGTCGATCCCGGAGCCGCGGTTTGAAAAGTCAGATGGTTGGCCTCTGCGATCTACAGAACCCACGGTGATAACGTTGTTGCAGTTCGCAGGCGAATAGCCGCTAACATCCGTTCCATCATTGCCAGCCGCAACAACCACGAGAACACCTTTTGATATAGCAAAATCGATAGCCTCTTGCATATAAGTCGGGCATTCAGATGCGGATGATCCTAGAGAAATATTTATAATATCTACCGATTTGGCAAGGGTAGGAGCTGCGCCAGTAGGCCGGCCTGCGAGCCAATATATCCCTGTGGCGACGTCGTTCAAGGCACCATACCCGCAGCTCATTACTCGGGCGGCATAAAGCTCTGTATCCAAAATTCCTGCAACGCCCTCAAAGTTGTTTGTGGTTGCCGCAATGATGCCCGCCACAGCCGTGCCGTGGCTATCTGTGCAGGATGGGTTAATTTGAGAGGCATAGAAATCGGCCCCGGGGCCATCGACGGTTGAGAAGTTATATCCTTCGGTATAGATCAGGTCACTAATTTGGTGGAATCCTGAATCAGCTACGCCTATGCGCAGCTTTCGCTTCTGAACAGATTTGCGGGCGGCAGCGAGAATGTCATGAACACCCGGATACTCCTGTGTGGGTGCCTGCCAGGCCCACTGATCTGAGAAAGCGGGATCATTTGGCGTGTTGCTTATCGACTGTGATCTTACAGAGCTAGGCGCTAGAACTATTGGAGCCTTGGGCATTCTGGGATTTGAAACCGGATAGTTCGGTTCTACGGCGAGTACCTCGGGTTTTTGTTTTAAGTAGGCCGCATATCCCTCCGCATCTTTTGTTTCTACATGTACGACCTCAGCCCGATTAACCGCCCCTGAGCTTTGTGTAGTTAGTTCACCTGTTCGGTAGCTAACAACAAACGACACCTTGCTTCTTTGTTCGGCCGGAGCGTGCGCAAGCTGACGAGGCATTTCGCCCGCTTCTACGCCTACGGAAAGCAAGATTGTGAGCACTAAACCAAATGTTCTATTAGATCGCATCGCAAAGAACATCCTGAGACAAGCTGGTTCGAAGAAGGCTAGTGATCATGTTGTAGGGCGGCTTTAGCTGAAATGTCTGTCCGTGCCAGTCGCCGTAAACAGGATTGCCGACAAAACGGGAAAAAAATCCGGCTTGTTCGGAGAATGATAAGGTGCCAGCCGTCAGCGTGGGAGCGAAAATCTCACTAAAGTGAGAAATACTCATGAGTTTCTCAACCCCATAGGCTCCGTGATCTCTAGCAAGCACATCGATCTGTTGTACTAGCTGGTTCAGCTCAACGTCTGTGGCGTGTCCCTGATGATAATCTGAATAGGTCGTTTCAAGTTCTGAGAGTTTAGAGTCAAGCAAGCTATAGGCAAGTGAATGCTCGGGAACGAAGTCTTCTATTAACCGGCTTTTCTCTGAATGTTTAATCACCCCGTTTAAATAGGCGGTATCGACTGCAAAATGGTACAGCGTCAAGTCCTGCTCAAGGCGGAGAAGGGAAGCGCTATCGTCGATAGTCTGTCGGGTACGTTTTTCCAGCGTTTCAGCTGAAGTGTTCCGTACGTGAACAGAAATAGGCTCCCTGAAAGTCGAGTTCTCATTAGTGAACGTCAGAAATAGTTCAACAGTTCTCGGGGCGTCAACGCTGGGAGTGTGGAGATAAACTCCCTCGTCGTCTGCTACGATGGTAATGTTTGAAGCTGTACCAGTTTCACTAGCGGAGCCTTGAAAAGAGGATCCGTTGAAATCGACAGCAAGAAACACTTCCGACTCTTCGTCGATGGATAGATAGCTGCTTTCGAGTGCTGGGCGTTCGGGGAGTAGGGTGTTTTCGGTTGCTCCGGGAGTATCAGTTGCATTACCTCCGGAGCTGCCACCTCCGCAACCGGCTATGGGTAGAGTTAGAATGCCGAGCAATAAAACTAACGCTGGGTTCCCCAAATTCATGTTTTGGCCTGACTGAATTCGTTAAGGCGCACAGCGTACCTGATTCCTACCCGCCGCCTTGGCCTCGTATAGGGCGCTGTCGGCCCGGTTGAGGGCTTTTTCTAAAGATTCCGACGCTGTTTTTATCTCGGCAATACCCGCACTGACCGTCACCAGAACAGAAACACCATTACCAGCCTCAGTAACATGTTGCTCAACGCTCCTACGAATACGCTCGGCGTAGTCTTGAGCCTCTGATGTGTCAGCCCCGGGTAAAAGAATCATAAATTCTTCACCGCCGAACCTTGAAATCAAATCCTGATCCCTACTGATCCTTCGGAAAATTTCTGCCACATCGATCAATACACGGTCGCCGGCTTGGTGGCCATAGGTGTCGTTGACTGTTTTGAAATGATCGATATCCACAGCGATGACAGAAGTCGGTTCGCCTTTAGAGGCTGCTTGTCTGACCATTTGCTCACCTTCAACCATAAAATAGCGTCGATTAAACACAGCGGTAAGCGGATCGGTGGCAGCTTGCCGTTTGAGTTCAGCCTGCTGGGAGTGGATTTTTTCCAGCACTCGGATTCGGTACGAGATAATAAACGCGAGCATGAGGGCTTCGAGTACTATACCGAGAACAACTCCATGGCTATTAAAATAATTGGGTTCAATGATTCCCTTGTAGTACATCATGGCAAGGCCATTGAATAGTACGAAGAATAAGTGACCGATAAGAAAGAATTTGATTAACGGGTTGCCTTTTAAAAGCAGTGAAACGCTGACTAAACTCGTCACTACCATCGTCAATGCGACGAGACTGCTAATGACCTCAAGCACCGCGATGATGTCGATCAGGCCATAACAGAAGCCCGCAACAATCACGGCCAGCATGCCCTGTAAAAACCGATGTTCCGTTGGGTAAAATCGTCGGGTTTCGAAAATGGCCATCATGAACAAAAGCAAAAAAATCAGTATGGTAAATCCCGACAGATTAAGTATGAAAACGGAATCTCCATAAGCGTTGAATACTCTGGCAATCAGCCCATAAGAAAGGGAAATCCAGATGAGGCCTGAAACCAGATATAGGGAATAAAGAATATTTTCTTGCTTGCGAGAGGCAAGGAAAAGCAAGCAGTTATAGAACACCAGTGCCAAAAGCATTCCTGCCAGCACAGCGATGTCGAGCCCACCTCTGGTGACTGCCTCCCAGGAATGTTTGAGATCGAAAACTTCCGCTGCAAAGTAGTGATGGGAGTACAGTTGGCTGTACACGTAAAAAACGGTTGTTTCCCCGGCAGGCACCGAGAATGGATAGATGACCGTTCCCAAATGCATCAGTGGGTGGTTGCTGGCTTCGTTAAGATCAACGTATGTCTGGCCAATCAGCTTATCAGCACGCTCTTCAAAAACTTCAATTGAGCGAATTTGATACGCCTGAGGCAGGTGGAGGTAGAGGTGTTTATCGTCGGTATCGGAGTTATGCAGGGCGATTCGATACCAGGTTGCCTGAAGGCCAGTACCCACTGGGGCGATGTTTCCGGATGCTTCAAACGTTTGTTCACGAACCGCCTCGTAATCCAGCAGTCGCGCATCGCCGGCGAAATACCCAACCTGAAAGTCGGTTAACTCAACGTCGTCGCCAGCCACATCCACAACCGGCGCGGCCTGAGCGAGGTTGCAAGCCAACCAAATGGCTACCAAAACTAAATAGAGTGAGAGCTTGGGCATTAAGGCAATCCTTGGCACTCTTGGCGACCCCATGTTCTCAATCCATTAAAGTGTTTTGTAATGAACAGTATAGTATCAGGACACACCCGATACGCTGAAACTAGGAAAAGAGTTTAGCAGTGTCCAGCGCGGCCGCTCACAATGTAGACTCATTCCTCCGAAATAAAAAACACAATAACAACATCCGAAAAGAGATAACGCGATGACCCCGTACGATTTCATCATCGAAGGCGGCCGTTACTTCGACGGCACTGGCGCACCATCTTCCATTCGTAATTTGGCGGTCAAAGACGGCCGTATTGCGAAAGTTGCTGCAGGCCCTCTCCCTCATGATCAGGCCAACCGTGTAATCGACGCAGCTGGTAAATGGGTCACGCCGGGATTTCTGGATACTCATACCCATTACGATGCCGAGTTATTGGTGAGCCCGAGCCTTTCTGAATCTGTGCGTCATGGTGTCACTACGGTGCTGGTGGGTAGTTGTTCTCTAAGCATGATTTGCAGCGACTGTGAAGATGCTTCAGACATTTTCACTCGCGTTGAAACCGTACCGAGGGAGCGGGTACTGCCGATTTTGAAGGAACACAAAACTTGGTCGACCCCAAAACAGTGGGTGGAGCACATTAAACAGATGCCCCTCGGCCCTAACGTGGTCAGCTTTCTGGGCCACAGCGACATGCGGGTGGGTGTGATGGGGTTGAGTCGCGCCACAGACTTGTCCATCCAGCCCACCGAAGAAGAAATGCAGACCATGGAGGGTTTGCTGCAAGAGGCGCTTGATGAAGGCTTCCTCGGCCTGTCGACCATGTGCTTGAAGTGGGACAAGGTGGATGGTGATCGCGAATGGTCCAAGAGCTTGCCCAGCACTTACGCCAAGTGGGGTGAGGTCGTACGTTTGAATAAGCTCGTGCGCCAGTATGGCCGGGTGCATCAAGGTGCGCCGAATGCCGCTACGCCTTTGCAGATTCTTCAGTATGTTCGCGAGTGCGTTGGGCTATTGCGGCGACCATTGAAAACGACTTTGATTAGTCAGATGGACTTAAAGGGCAGCGCCGCGTTAACAACCCTCACCAAGCTAACCTCATTGTTTACCAATGCCTTTCGGGGAGACTTCCGATGGCAGGTTCTGCCGACACCTTTTACTGTATACGCCGACGGTATTGACGTTGTGTTCTTTGAGGAATTTGGAGCAGGGGAGATGGCTCTGGATTTGAAAGATGCAGTGGAACGAAACGACCTCCTGCAAAGTGAGGAATACCGACGTGACTTCCGGAAGTTCTATGGTGAAAAACTAAGCCCTCGGGTTTGGCAACGGGATTTTGGTGACGCCATGATCATTGACTGCCCCGATGAATCACTAATCGGCAAAAACTTTGAAGAAGTGGCGAAGGCGCGCGGTATCCATGTGGTGGATTTGTTTCTTGATCTTGTCGTGGAGTTCGGCAAGAAAATACGTTGGTACACCACGGTTGGAAACCACCGTAAACAGGTTCTGAAACGACTGGTAAAAGACCCCACCACACTCATTACTTTCAGCGATGCCGGTGCTCACATCCGCAATATGGCTTTCTACAACTTGCCGCTACGTATGTTGAAGTTGGTTCAGGAATCCATCGACGAGGGCGATGCGGTGATGACTATGGAACAGGCAGTTCATCGTTTGACCGGTGACCAGGCCGATTGGTTTGGTATCGAAGCGGGCAAAATTCGGGAGGGCGATCGCGCCGATATTGTGGTGCTCGACCCATCAGGCTTTAACCAGAACCTTGAAGAGGTTTCTTGGGGAGAAATGGAAAACTTTGATCTGCAAAGACTTGTTAACCGGAATCCGGGTATCGTGAAAACCGTAATGGTCAATGGAAAGCTGGCGGTAGATGAGGAAGAGTTTTTGCCGGAGTTTGGACGCGAGATGGGCTACGGTTCGTTTATTCCCGCACGTTAAAGGCGTGGCTCTGTTCGAGTTTGTTTGCGCCAGACCCGAGGCGAGCATCCTTTCCATGTTTTGAAGGCCCTGCTAAAAGGTGCTAGGTCGGCGTAGCCTAAATTCAGAGCCAGCTGGGCCAAATCCATATCGGTGTTTTTCAAATACTGACAGGCGAGACGTTGGCGGTTTATTCGCAAGCGCTCACCAAAGCTGGTGTTCTCGGATTTTAGGCGGTTTTGCAAGCTCCGCGGATGGCTGCCTAACACCCTAGCGACGGTATCCAGATTGCATTCGCCAGTAGGCAGTAGAGCTGTGATGCTTCGGTCTACTCGGGATCGCAGGCTAGGCACCTTGATCTGTGTTTGGTTCCTCTGCCATTGCTGGCTGATGCGCTGGCGCACATCGTTTGTTGCCAGAACGGGTAAGTTCAGGAGTGAAGTAGGGTACTGCACTCGGTTCTCTAACCCGCCAAATTGCAGGTTTGGGCCTAGGAAAGCCCGATACGCCTCGAAGTTTCCGTTGTCGGCTAGGGCCAGTTCCACCTCTTCGGGCTGCGGTGCCCCCGCGTTCAGCTGCTTTGTGCCGCTTACAAGTAGCGCCAAGCTCAGAGCGATCAGTTGCCGGCAGTCCGTGCGGGCTTCGAACGCGAACGCCATCCGCATCTCCATCGCAGACCCATTAACATCCACATCAATCTGGACGCCATGGGCATGGAAGGCCAAGTTGCGCAACAAAATACGGACGGCATCTGCAATCGTAGATTGCATACACATCAAAGACCCCAGGGCACCCACCGCTTCCAATCCCTGTCGATACCCCAACCGGGCGCCAAATTCCGGTGCACCACAGCGCTCCGCAGCCAAAGCTAGCAATTCCGCGAGACTTGTGTAAGGAATATACAGGTCGGTATCTTTCAAGAGGGCGGGGCTAAGGCCGACCTCGCGCATTAACCGGTAAGGATGCTCGCCGTAGCCACGTACCATTTCGGGAAAGCCCACTAACGCCCCACTGCGTGCAAAATATTGCATGACGCCTGTCCTGAAAATGACTTCTGTTCGTGTATTGTCAAATTCTGGTTCGTGTTTGGTCAAGTAATTAAAGTTGATCTGCATTATTCTGGTTATCCTTACGGCCAACCCAGCTTGATGTCCTACTAGCCCCAAGGAGTTTCTATATGGCCAATCAGATTACCTCAGACACACTGGTTATTGGCGGCGGTATCGCTGGCATAGTTACGACGCTGGAACTTCTTCGGGCGGGCAAAACCGTTACGTTGGTAGACCGGGATACACCTGAGCGTCTGGGAGGGCTAGCATTGTGGGCGTTTGGCGGTATGGCTTTGGTTGATACTCCGCTGCAACGCAAAATGGGTATTCCGGATAACCCCGAGCGCGCCTTGAAAGACTGGATCAGCTTTGGTGAGCTAGATACTGAAGACGAGCACTCCCTCGCTTGGGCCCGTTACTATGTGCAGAATTCTTGCAGTGAGGTGTATGACTGGCTGAAAGCCGAAGGTATAAAGTTTTTGCCTGCGGTGAACTGGGTTGAGCGGGGGCGGTTAGGTGAAGGGAACAGTGTGCCGCGCTATCACATAGTGTTTGGAACCTCCCGAGAGCTTACCCGCACTCTGATTGCGGCCATGCGGGATGCCGGAATAGGCAATCGCCTCACAGTATTGCATCAGCACAGCATTAGTTCATTGGAGAGCCGTGATGGTCGCGTTACCGGTGCCATTGGCACCAATGATAGAACGGGTGAACCGATCCACTTAACGGCCCAGACGGTGGTGGTAGCGACTGGTGGAATCAACGGGAACCATCAACAAACCCGTGCCAACTGGCCAAAAGATCGACCCATGCCAAAAGCCATGTTGAATGGTGCCCATCCTTACGCCGATGGGAAACTCCATCACGAAGTGGCTGACAAACTCGGTGGCAATATCGTTAACGCTGGGGAAATGTGGAACTACGCCGCTGGCTTCCCCCATCCTTATCCGCACTTTAAAGGCCACGGCCTATCAACCATCCCTTGCAAATCTGCCCTGTGGCTCGACCATAAAGGCAGGCGGATTGGCCCGGAGCCACTGGTAACCGGCTTTGATACCCACTGGCTATGCCAGCGTGTTGCCGAGCAGGAGCAGCCATGGACCTGGCACCTGCTGAACTGGCGCATTGCAGCCAAAGAATTTGCCATCTCCGGCGCGGAGCACAACCAGCGTATACGCGACAAACAGTTGGTTCGTTTTGTGTTCGAAACCTTGACCGGCAACCACAATTTGGTCAAGCAGATGGCTCGTGAAAGCGATGACTTCCTCGTTGCAGACACGCTCGTTGAGTTAGCAGAGAAAATGAATGCGCTGACCCGCTCCCACGATGTTGACCCAGCCACGTTGCAGGCTACGGCTGATGCGTTCGATGCAAACTTTGCGGCTGGTAGCAAGCTGGAAAACGATGATCAAATCCGCCGCATAATGCATGCCCGGCAATGGGGGCCGGATAAGCTGCGCACCTGCAAGCCTGCGCCGTTGCAAAAGAAAGGCACCGGGCCATTTATCGCTGTGCGCATGCAACTGATTACACGCAAAAGCCTCGGAGGCTTGCGTACCGATCTTATGTCCCGTGCGCTTGGAGCCGACAATAAGCCCATACCCGGGCTTTACTGTGTGGGTGAAGCTGCTGGTTTTGGTGGGGGCGGCTGTAATGGCAAACGATCTCTTGAAGGCACGTTTTTACCGGGTTGCATTATGACCGCCCGGGCAGCAGCAAGGTCCATTTTAGCCAGAGCCTAGTTGAGAGCAGTACAACAATGATCAAGCTTGCATACGCGGTACTAACCGTGACAAGACAAAAATAAGGAGATTTCCCATGAACGGCGCACAAGCCTTGATGAAAACCCTGGTGGATGCTGGTATCGAAGTTTGTTTCAGCAATCCCGGAACCAGCGAAATGCACTTTGTAGCGGCGCTTGATGATGAACCGAAAATGCGCGCCGTGCTGGCGTTGTTTGAAGGGGTGGCAACCGGTGCGGCAGATGGTTACGCCAGAATGGCCGACAAACCTGCCGCCACTCTGCTGCACCTAGGTTGCGGGCTCGGTAATGGTTTGGCAAACCTGCACAATGCTCGCAAAGGCAAGGTGCCGGTGGTAAACATTGTAGGGGACCACGCTGTTGCCCACGTGAAATACGATGCGCAGTTGCAGTCTGATATTGAAACTGTAGCTCGCAATGTGTCACCGGGTTTTGTCCGTACGTCACAAACTACCGCTGAATTGTGTAAAGACGCGGTAGAAGCCATCACAACCGCCCGCGGCCTGCCCGGCCAAGTGGCCACGTTGATCCTGCCCGCCGATGTCTCTTGGGGAGAGGGGGGTAGCCCATGCGCGCTTCCGGCGCAGGTAGCGCCCCCGGCTGCCGATGATGGTGCCGTTCGCGCTGTGGTGGACGCCATTCGCTCCGGCAAAAAGACAGCACTGCTACTTGGGGGCCGGGCTTTGCGAGAGCCGGCATTGATGGCGGCCGCTAAGGTTGCCGCTGCAAACGGTGTGACGCTGCTTGCAGAAACCTTTCCGACTCGTATGGAGCGTGGTGAAGGCCTGCCGCCGGTTGAGCGTGTAGCCTATTTGGCGGAACTGGCAGGCGTCCAACTGGCCGACATTGATCACCTTATTTTGGTAGACAGCAAGGCGCCCGTTTCCTTCTTTGCCTACCCTGGCAAAAAGAGCTATCTGGTGCCGGATACTTGCACGGTTCACACCCTGTCCCGCCCAGAACAAGACGCTCTGGCCAGCCTTGAAAAGCTGGTCGCGGCATTGGGAGCCGACAAAGCTCAGCCCGAGACTCAAAAACTGCAGCGCCCATCGGCACCTCGTGGTCGCCTCTCAGCACCCAAAGTCTGCAAGGCCGTAGGCCACTACCTGCCAGAGAATGCCATTATTATCGACGAGGCCATTACTTCAGGACTGATGCTGAATGCCATGACCGCAGGCTCGCCCCGTCATGACATGATTGCCTTGACCGGAGGTGCCATTGGCCAGGGCCTGCCCAACGCAGTCGGCGCGGCTATTGCTTGCCCGGAACGGCCAGTGATTGCACTGATCGGCGATGGCACCGCCATGTACACCATTCAAGCCCTTTGGACCATGGCCCGTGAGCAGTTGAATGTCACCACCATTATATTCAACAACGCTTCTTACTCGGTGCTGAACATAGAGCTGGAGCGAGTGGGTGCAGAAGATGCCGGAGACAAGGCCAAATCCCAGTTGGATCTGAACGGGCCGGTGCTTAACTTTGCCCAGTTGGCTCAGGGCATGGGGGTTCATGGCGTTCGGGTAGACACCGCTGAAGCCTTCAATCATGCACTTGAATATGCGTTGTCTCAGCCGGGTCCACACTTGATCGAAGCCATGGTGCCGGAATCCCTCAACGGATTGAAACGTAAAATCCTGCCTTGGGTGCTGCGTTCGTTACCGAGCTTGCCTTTGTCGGTGACCCGTACCCTAAAAAACAAGATCGCGCCCTGACCGGTCAACGGGCAACCTCTGGCCGGTTGCCCTGATGCCATAAAGATCAGCAAAACAGGAACCGCCATGTACGACTACATCATCATCGGGGCTGGATCTGCCGGCTGTGTGTTGGCCAACCGACTGTCGGAAGATCCGGGTAACCGGGTTTGCCTGCTAGAGGCTGGTCCCAGTGATCGCACCCACTGGATACGCAACTGCAACCCCTTGAATATGTTGATGTTGATGAACAGCCGTACATACAACTGGCGCTATCATACCGAGCCGGATGAATACACCGGCAATCGCCCGTTTTTCTGGCCTCGGGGCCGAGCGCTGGGAGGGTCTAGCTCCATCAATGCCATGATTTACACCCGTGGCCACCCGCAGGATTTCGACCACTGGGCCTCACTCGGCAACCCCGGCTGGGATTACCAGAGTGTGCTGCCCTGGTTCCGTCACTCGGAACGGCAGGAACGCGGTGCTGATGGTTGTCATGGCAATCAAGGCACCATGGATGTTGTGGATACCAACTACCATTTTCCTGTCAGTGAGGCTTTTGTGGATGCCTGCGGTGAAGCTGGCGAAACCATTAGAAAAGACTTCAATGATGGAGAACAGGAAGGTTGTGGTTTTTTTCAGGTAACCCAGACACCTTTAGGTCAACGGGCAAACAGCGCCTACTCATTTTTGGACGAAGCCTTGGTTCGGCCCAATCTTACCGTTCTAACGGGCGTGCATGTCACCCGAATTTGTTTTGATGGTAGGGTTGCCACCGGGGTGGAATTTGCTCGGAACGGGCAGCGGGGTAAGCGTGACATTCTGGCGGCCACTAGAGAAGTTATCCTCAGTGCCGGTGTTATCAATTCACCGCAACTACTGAAGCTCTCTGGTGTGGGCCCGGCCGCTGAGCTGACGGCCCATGGCATTCCATTGGTCCATGATTTGCCGGGCGTTGGTGAAAACTTGCAGGATCATCCCGATGTCATCATTCGCTGCCGGGACAAGACCGGTACCTCGCTGGCGGTCGCTCCGACCCGTAACAGCATGGCTTTTTTCAAGCGGATGCTGAGGCAGAAAAACTTCGTGTTTACGCCCACGGATTGTGGTGGTTTTGTACGCTCGCACCCAGATGAGTCTATCCCAGATCTGCAACTGCAGTTTGCCGCCATCCGGATGCAGCCCCATGGCCGTGGCTTGTTCACATCACTGCGAGCGGGATTCGTGCTTCATATCTGCCATCTCCGCCCAGAGAGTCGCGGCAGTGTAAGGCTACGCAGTGCTGATCCGTTTGTGCATCCGGTTATTCATGCCAACTACTTTGGCCGGAAAAAAGAGCTTGATGCTCTGGTGCGGGGTATTCGTCTGGGCCGTGAGATTCTCGCCCAGCCAGCCATGGAACGCTTCCACGGCGGTGAGGAGAGCCCGGGCCCAATGGTTCAGAGCGATGACCAATTGCGCCAGTGGATACGAAAAAATGTTGAGACGGTCTATCACACGGCAGGCACCTGCGCCATGGGAGTAGATGCCATGGCTGTGGTGGATGCAGAGTTGCGGGTTCATGGAGTGAAGAGGTTGCGAGTTGTCGATTCGTCTGTGATGCCGACCATTACCGGCAGCAATATTCATGCACCGACTGTGATGATTGCCGAGAAGGGTGCTTACAGTATTTTGAACGCACCGGAACAGGCTCTGAATACCTCTGGGTAAACGAGTGGAGGGTCATTCTGGCAGGCTGCAGGGGCTATCTCCGAACCCAACTTTCGAGCGATGCTTATCGGTACACTTGTGTGTGCAAGAGGTTGGAATGGCGTGTTATATCAAAAAAATGTCTTATTCTATCGATATTGTCTCGGCAGCCTTTGCGAAAATCAACGTTAACATTGGTTAGAAAATAACAACAAGGAAACTCAGGTGGCCATAAAACACTACGACATCATCATTATTGGTGCCGGGCTCTCCGGCATTGGAACGGCATGTCACATTGCACGGGAACACCCTGAAAAATCTCTTGCGATACTGGAGCGCCGTGAAAACGTGGGAGGCACTTGGGATCTGTTTCGTTATCCCGGCATACGCTCGGATTCCGACATGGCTAGCTTCGGGTTTAACTTCAAGCCTTGGTATTCCGAAAACGTATTAGCCCAAGGCGACGATATACGTGAGTATGTGCGCGAAACGGCAGAAGAATTCGGATTGTACGAGAAGATCAAATTTGGCCTGAAGCTCAAGAACTCTAATTGGTCGACCAAAGAACAAAAGTGGATAGTTTCTTCTGTACAGGAAGCAACGGGTGAGGAGGCAGTGCTTAGCTGCAACTTCCTGGTTAACTGTGCCGGATATTACAACTTCGATCAGGGCTATCGCCCAAGCTTTCCCAAGGAAGACGTTTTTAAAGGGGATATTGTTCACCCCCAGACCTTGCCTAAAGATTTCGATTATAGCGGAAAGAAAGTGGTGGTCATCGGTAGTGGTGCTACTGCAGTAACGCTGGTGCCAGCCATGGCGAAAAAAGCTGCAAAAGTTATCATGCTGCAACGCTCACCTACTTACATTATGTCCCTACCGAACACCGACAAGATGTCGATGGTGTTGAACAAAGTATTACCAAGGGCTTGGGTGTTCAAACTGGCCCGCAGGCGCAACATTCTTTTCCAGCGTGCTCTTTACTTAGCTTGCCAACGTTGGCCTAACACGATGCGAAAGATGTTTTTGTCGCATATGTACAAACATGCGCCAAACATTGATAAACGTCATCTTACACCTGAGTACATGCCGTGGGATCAGCGCCTGTGTGCTGCGCCTGATGGAGACTTTTTTGAAAGCTTGCGCTCGGGGAAGGCGACTATCGTAACCGACCATATCGACCGCTTTGATGAAACCGGCATTGTGTTGAAAACAGGCCAGCATATTGCCGCAGATATTGTTGTGGCTGCGACAGGGTTGGAGGTTCAGTTGATGGGTGGGTCGACACTCAGCATCGACAATGAAGAAGTGAACCTGCCCGGAAAAATGGCGTACAAGGGCATTATGATTCAAGACGTACCCAATTACGGGTGGATTTTTGGCTATACCAACGCGCCCTGGACCCTCAAATGCGATATTGGTGGGCGCTATTTATGTCGACTGCTTGCCCACATGGACAAAGCCGGAATGCGAGTCGCCACAGCAGTAGACACAGGGAATAACGCGACCGATGCCAGTGTGCTGGAAGGGTTTGCACCTGGCTACATCATGCGGGCAATCGACAAAATGCCCCGGCAGGGAAAGGCCGATCCATGGAGGATAACCATGCATTACGGTAAGGATAAAAAAATGCTAGTTAAAGACCCTGTGGATGATGGGAACCTGCTGTTTAAAGCTGCAGCTTCCACACCCTCCCGGGAGTCAGATCTTCAGCAAGCCGCTACGGCCTAATACCAACCTACGATAAAAACGGGAAGGGTATGGATAAGGTGCACAACGGCAAGCCGACGGTCATACTGATTGACGGGATGCGGAGCGATCAGAATACTTTACGGGCTAGGCCTTACTAAGGCGCCAATGCCGCCTTTACAAAACTTGCCAGTGCACCGCCAAGCTTCTCAGCTACCGCACATTCTGGAATCTTATGGCGCTTGGCCAAATATGTCGGGTCGTTGTAACCAAGCCATACCTGTCCTGATTCGTCCTCCCAAACCAAGGCCTTGAGTGGCAGGTCTATCCCGACAGTTTGTGCGCACTTCATGAATGGGGTTCCGCCCTGTGGATTTCCAAAAATCAGCAACTCGGTAGGCCTAAGTACCATACCTGCTTTTTCAGCACCTGCTGCATGGTCTATGCGCGCAAACACGTTCAAGCCTTTGCTTTTCACAACGTCTTCGAACTTGTTCATGGTTTCCTGAGCGCTGTAAGGGCTCTTAACCGAAATCAGGCCATCAGCGGCGTGGGCTTGGGTGAATGCCATAACCAGAAAGAGTGCGACAGCGTACTTTATTGTCTTCATGACCTACCTCGATGACGATGTTTGTGCCTGTAGTACGACATTCTGTCGTACGTGATTTGAAAATCAGCCTATCACCTGATTTGCCCTCGATATAGGTATAAGGGCAAGTTAAGCGCGACAATAGGGAAGAAGTAAACAATCAGCAGACAACCGAACATCATAATGATGAATGGCTACATGCCTCGTGGAATTAACGAGGGGATCTCGATGCGGCACCATAAGCGCCCACCAAGCATCCACTCCATTGAAAGAGCCGCGCGAGGTTTCCATGTTTTCTGCACTGACCAACTTATTTCGACCGATCATGCGTTTGGGGCTTGTTTCTCAGATTGCTCTTGGCATTGTCGCCGGTGTTTTACTGGTGGTTGTATCACCTGATGCTGCTAGCTCGGTGGCGCTGCTTGGTCAGCTGTTTGTGAAGGCATTGAAAGCGGTCGCCCCGGTGTTGGTTTTTGTGTTGGTGGCGGCGGCCATTGCCGGCCACACTCAGGGGCAGCCCACCCACATACGTGGAGTGTTGCTGCTTTACATATTAGGAACACTTGCGGCAGCCGTGGTTGCTGTGGTCGCCAGCTTTCTGGTTCCAACTCAGCTATCGCTCGATTTGACCGGCGTCAGTGGTAATCCGCCGTCGAACATCGGCGAAATCCTTCATAATCTAGTGCTCAGCGCGGTAAGCAATCCGGTTCGAGCACTTATGGAGTCCAATTTTATTGCCATACTTGTCTGGGCGGTTGGTTTCGGGTTTATGCTCCGTACAGCCAGCGATACCACTCAGCAAGGCCTTCAAGACTTGTCTGACGCCATCTCCGGGATTGTTCGTGGCTCTGGTTACGAATCCACTCATTGTTTTCTGGCAGATTCGCAGCAATCCCTATCCGTTGGTGTTTTAGTGCTTGCGGGGCAGTGCGATTACGGCCTTTTTTACGCGCAGTTCTGCAGCTAATATCCCCGTTAATCTGGAGCTGTCAGAGCGCCTGAAACTGGATCCCGACACCTACTCGATTTCTATCCCTCTCGGTGCCACGGTAAACATGGCTGGCGCGGCGATTACCATTTCTGTGATTACCCTTGCTACAGCGCATACGCTTGGAATCCCGGTGGATTTTGGAACGGCGCTCCTACTTTGCGTCGTCTCGGCATTGGCAGCCTGTGGTGTGTCCGGCGTTGCTGGTGGGTCGCTTCTGCTGATCCCCTTGGCAACCAGTTTGTTCGGAATTCCAACGGAAGTAGCCATGCAAGCGGTTGCGATTGGTTTTGTGATTAGCGTGGTCCAAGATTCTATGGAGACAGCGCTGAACTCATCTACTGATGTATTATTTACCGCAGCTGCTTGTCGACGGGCTGACGCCAAGCAGCGTTAAGCTATCTATGGAAAACCAGCGGTCGTTGGACAGTGCTAACTATGTTAGAAGCTCAACTCCAACCCTGCATACCAAGTACGGCCGGCAGCCGGCTCATAATAGCGGTCATTGCTGGCGTTGATTCGAACGTTGGCAAAATGATTTCTGTCCGTCAGGTTGCGAACGCCTGCAAAACCTTTGAGGAGAAGCTTTCTTCCTACGTAAAACGTGTTCCCGCCACGCAGGTTGGCCAACCAGTAGTCCTCAACTTTCACGCTGTTCGCATCATCCGCAAACGTGCTTCCGACATAGCGGGTTTCTAACGTTACAAAGGTGCCACCCAAGCCCTGCCACTGTAGTCGGTTGGACCAGAGTTGTTCTGGCAGTCCCGGCAGCCGGTTTCCACGATAATCGTTGCCGCCTGATGTGTACTCATCAAATGTGTAGTCCGCCAAGGTGAGGGCAGTTTCAAGCCGCCAACTTTGGTTAAGCAGCCAGCCCGCCGTGGCTTCTATGCCTTTTCTCGTTGTGTCTCCGGCATTGCGGTAGAAGGTTCTGTCATCAGGCCCGGGTAGCTGGTAGGGAATTAGCTCATCGCGAACATCTACCCAAAACAATGTGAGGTCGTAATCCATTCCGTAATCAAAGGCACCACGCAGTCCCAGTTCATGATTGAGGGATTTTTGCGGTTGAGTATCAGGGTTTAGCCCGCCTACGCCGGATGGGTTGGCGAATTCCGAGAAGGTTGGGGTCTCAAAGGCGGTACTGATATTGGTAAAAATTTGGTGGTTAGGCAGGTAGCGATAGCTTAACCCTGCAGAACCGCTCCATTCCCTGAAGGTGCGATCCCCACTTTGGTCTCCATCGAAAAGATACTCGTCGGAAACGTCCATCTGAATTCGATCGAATCGACCGCCAATGGATAGAATCAGCTGGTCCGTTAAGTTCAAGTCGCCCTGAGCGAAGGTGCTCAAGGAGGTGGCAGTTTGAAGCTCATCTGCGGTTAATCCCTGCAAATCACCACCGAAACTCATTTGTGTTCGAATGCGGTCGTCCCGTTGTTCCCGGGCTTCCACTCCAGCTACATATCGAAACGGCAAACCTGCAACCTTGAATGACTGGCGATAGTCTGTGCTCGCCCCGAAGTAGTCTCTGTTGTAGTCAATACGGCTGGGACCAGGAAAAGGAAGCTGCTGTTCGAAGTTGCGCCGCAGGTAGTAAACCTTCCCACGCAGTTCCCCAGCGCCAGCTGAAAGATCCTGGTATTGCAGGCCAATTACCTGCTGGTCTACGGTTTGCCCTGTGTCATATTCCTCGGTGAAACGCCCAGCTTGGGTTCTGTCTTCAGCGACCTGTTCTGCGGTAAGGGCGCCCGGATCTTGTGAGCGTGGGTTATCAAGCAAGTTGATGATGGTCGTGATGGAACGATCGCTGTCCATTTGCCAACGTAGCTTTGAATTGAACAGGTATTTTTCGACTTCTGCCTGATCGCGGTAGCCTTCGTAGTTCAAGGCCGAGAGGTTCACATTGTGTGACCAGTTCCCAGCGCTGCCACTGTTGCTGAGGGAAAGTTTGCCGAAGCGGTTGCTTCCACCCGTAGCGCGAACTGAGGTCTGGTCCGGGTTCCTTTGCCCGTCTGTCGTGGCCACGCTGATTACACCGCCTGCAGCATTTCCGTACAAAACCGAAGCAGGGCCTCGAATAACCTCTATGCGCTCAGCGCTGTCCAGGTCGATAGCGTCTAACTGTGCCTGCCCGTCAGGCAAGGTGTAGGGAATCCCATCTACTACAATCATTACACCCCGAACGCCAAAAGGTGCGCGGGAACCAAAGCCCCGTATTGCTACTCGCTCTCCCTGAGCATAGTTTTCCTGATTCTGCAGATAAATACCTGGCACCTGACTCAAGGTTTCATCGAGTTTCAACATGGGTTGGCCATTTTTAATGGCTTCAGACCTTATAACCGACATGGATACGGGCGTTTCGTATAGCTCTCGCTCTATTACCGGTGCTGTAACGGTGATGACTGCACCAGATTCGGCATGAGCCGCAAAGGGGATGGCTGTAAGCCCAATCAAGCAGACAATGGCAGAGTTATTGTTTTTCATTACGCTGGCCTCAAGGAGTCGTTAACCCGTATCGACTGTTGTAGTAGTACCGGGATACATACTTTCAGTGATCACCCTTCGGCCTCAATGGGCCTTTCTGGTCGTAATTCTTCGAAATGAAGCGACCAAAGGAGTACAGCCAAAGTAGGTCTTAGTCCCAAAGTTCTGTTTGTCCTGCCTTCTAAATGATCATTAAACCAGCCCCCTTGGCCGATTTCTCCCATTGCTTTGATAGCACAGCATGAGGTTACACCTGCTAACCAACCGTGCAGGAATTTAAAATGGACTGGGGGATTTATGAACAATAACAATTTGAAAAAGTCAGCCATGGTTTTGGCAATAACGTCTGCTCTGGGCACAAGCATGGGTGCCAGCGCTTCCGTCGATTTGTATAACGAAGATGGTACGTCCTTTTCTGTAGATGGCTACTTCAACGCGTTTTACGTAACCCGTGAGGATGAAGTTCCAGACACACGTGATACCCGAATCAAAATGGGCTTCCTGCCAAATACTATTGGCTTTAACTTCACCAAGGAAATGGGCGACCTGGTGTTGGGTGGTCGATCGTCATTCTGGACAACCATAAACGATAGTCTTGATTCCCCAACCGATACGGCAATTGATGTTCGCCAATTTTACGCGACTGTGGATGGGGCATTTGGCCAGGTGCTGATGGGTAAAGATTTCGGCCTTTTCGCTCGCTCGAATATCTTCCTTGATGAAATCTTGATGGGGTTTGGCTCTCCGGGCGCGGCGGGTGGCGTGTCCTTTGGCAATATTCGAGCAGGCTACCCGTACCCAACGCCTTCCGCCCAGATAACCTATCGTTCTCCAGACCTAAGTGGGTTCCAGATTGCCGTAGGTGCTCTGGACCCAGCTGACACGGTAACGGGAGCAGGTGATGAGAACTCTGCACCGCGGATGGAATCAGAGATTACCTATACAGTTGATCTTGATGGTGTTGTGCTAACCGGCTGGCTGAATGGCCGGTATCAGTCCTCAACCAACGGAAACACCACCATTGATAGTTCCGGCGTCGGTTATGGCGTAAAAGGCTCAGTTGCCGGTTTTACACTTGCTGCCTCGGGGTTCGATTCGAAAGGCAATAGCCCGGTACTGGTTGTGAATGAAGCGCTAACGGAAGACCGTGCAGACGGTTATTTGATTCAGACTTCTTACGCTTTTGGTCCAAACAAGATTGTGTTGTCCCATGGAAAAACCGACGCAGAAATCCTGAATCTAAAAACCGAAAGCAACACGTTTGGCTTCTTCCACGATGTGAACAGCAACTTCAAGTTGGTGGCCGAGTACAACATGTACGAGGATAAAAACCGAGCATCTGGCGTGATAAGCACCGACACAGACACAATTGCTATTGGCGCTATTGTTAACTTTTGATTTTATGCGATTGCGGCTGATTAAGCGGGCGGCACGACAGCGTGTGTGCCGCCCGCTTATCAAGGCTGCTAATACCAAAGTACTGGCTTTTGCTCATGCCAAGCCATCGTGTCTTACGGGGTCGTTTTAATGCCTTATTAAACATAAGGTTATAGTGATTGCTTTGAGTCAATCAAAAGCACTGAAGTCGCATTGGCGTGTTATCTGGATACCGTAAAATTTAGAGACAGCTATTCCCAGTGGAACCAACCTCTATGACGTCAGTATCAACCCCGCCTGCAGTACAAGTTGCAAGTTCCGGTATCCGAGCCCCGAGCTTAGCCGCACGGGATCTAGCCAGCCAACTTCTGCACGAACACTTGGGCCATGTGTTGTTCTTTTGCTCTGCGGAGTATGACCTTGCCCAGCTCGGCTTGGCTCTTGAGCGTGAGTTTGCAGGCGTCGGACTATCAGGATGTACGTCAGCAGGTGAGATCACCGCACAGGGATACGACCGTGGCAGCATTACAGCCATCGGTTTCGATCGCCGATATTTCGCGATTGAGAGTGCATTGATCGGGGAAATGGATCGATTTACCTTGAGGGATGCCCAGAGTGTGATTGATGACCTGCTTTCTGGATGCCGAGACCGGAAGCTTGCCCCGATAAAGGGAAACACCTTTGCATTAACGCTATTGGATGGGCTCTCAAGCCGTGAGGAGTTAGTGCTGGCAGCCTTGAACTCTGTGCTTGGCAGCATTCCCCAATTTGGCGGTTCAGCGGGTGATGATGAACACTTGGCAGACACCTATGTATTCCACCAGGGGCGCTTTCATGCCGGAGCAGCAACCGTATTGTTGATTAATACGCCTTTGGATTTCCGGGTGTTTACTACCCATCACTTGGTTGAAGGTAGCGAAAAGCTTGTTGTAACCCATGCGAGTTCAGATACCCGCACTGTATACGAACTCAACGCCGAGCCCGCCGCAGAAGCCTACGCCCGTGCGGTTGGCGTAACAGTCGATGCGTTGAGCCGGGAGGTTTTTGCACTACAGCCCCTGGGCGTAAAGATTGGAAGTAATTACTTTGTACGCTCAATCCAACGGGTTAACCCTGATAAAAGCCTGACTTTTTACTGCGCCGTGGAAACGGGAATTGTGATGACGGCCATGGCGCAAGGCTCGCTGCTCGGAGCCGTGCGGGATCAGCTGGAAGACTCCGAGCGGGTTGTCGGTAAACCCTTGGTGACTATCGGATGTGATTGCTTTTTGCGCAGATTGGAGTCAGAGCTGACTGGTCAATCAGAGGCAGTTTCAGGCTTTTTAAGCCGCCATAAAGTGGTTGGATTCAATACCTACGGTGAGCAGTACAACGGAATGCACATCAACCAGACATTTACGGGGGTGGTCATTGGTCAACCCGATCGCTAGTGCCAACGAACACTTGTTTGTAGCTTCAAGCAAGGAAGCCTGTCTGGCGACAGAGGCCCTGCAGCAAAAAGTTGCACATTTAGAGGCCGACAATGAACGTTTGCGAAAAATCAGGGACGCCCTGATCGTTCGGGTTGAATCGGGATCTGTATACAAGCCTGAGCCCTACGCGGCGTTTGAGCACTCTGTTGTGCTGGCGGAACAGGTGCGTGAACGCACCGAAGCCCTGACCCATGCCCGCGAGGAGGCGGAGACTACTCGCCAACGCCTAAGTGATGCTATCGAGAGTATTGCTGATGGCTTTGTGCTTTTTGATCATGACCACCGTTTGATTCAAAGCAACAGCCGTTTTCGAAGTTATTGGCGTCAGGCAGGAGTGGCCATGCCTTCGCCCGGCACCCATATCAATGATGTTCGCGCACTTGCCATGAACTCCGGAATGATCCTCGAGGAACACAGCGAACCAGGCTCTGAGGGTGAGGTGTTTTTACTCAGCAATGAGCGCTGGGTGCAAATGACCGAACGCCCCACCCGTGAGGGCGGTTTGGTTGTGCTTTACTCAGATATTACCGACGTAAAAAACAGCGAAATGGCGCGCCGTTTGAGTGCACTGGAGGAAAGCGAGCGCTGGATTAGGGTTGTGACCGACCATGTGCCGGCGCTGATCGCCTATGTAGGTGCAGACAACAGCATTCAGTTTTGTAATCAGGTTTATGCCGCTTGGTACGGACGCGGTGGCGAATCGCCTTTGGGCAAACGCTTGAGCGATATCCATCATCCGCATTTGTATGAGCGGCTGAAACCGTACATAGAAAGTGTAATGTCTGGAAACAGCGTCACTTTTGAATTTGAAGAGTTCGGCGAGCAAGGCCAGGAACGCTATATGCTTCGCTCATACGTGCCTAATTTTGGCGAGCAGGGTGAGATTGCCGGTTTTTTTGTTCTCATCAGGGATATCAGCGATCGGCGCAAAGCTGCGGAGGCCCTTGAGCGAGCCTATGATGAACTGGAAGCCAGGGTAACAGAACGCACCCTGGCGCTGACAGACGCAAACACCCAATTGCGGCAAGAGATCGCAGAGCGCAATGCAGCAGAAGCGCGTTTGCGGGATGCGAAACTGGAGGCTGAACGTGCCAACCTTTCCAAGACAAAATTCCTGGCGGCCGTGAGCCACGACCTGTTGCAACCGCTGAATGCTGCAAGGTTATTCACCAGCGCATTACAGGCGCACTCCTTCGGTCCAAGAGCCGAAGATCTGGTTCACTCGGTTAGTGCATCCCTGGATGATGTCGAGGGTCTGCTAGGCACCCTGGTCGACATATCCAAGCTGGATGCGGGGGTTATCAAGCCAGATGTGACTGCATTTGATCTGCGGGATCTTCTCATTAATATCGCGCGGGAATTTAGGCAGTTGGCGAATGCAGAAGGACTGCAGTTCGACTTCGTAGGAAGCTCCGCCATAGTTGAGTCGGATTCCCAGTTACTGGCACGGATTCTTCGTAACTTCCTTACTAATGCAATCCGCTACACGGGCGAAGGCAGAGTGTTGCTTGGCTCTCGCAGGGAAGCCGGTTCCGTGGTGTTGCAGGTTTGGGATACAGGCCCGGGCATTCCTCAGAATAAGCTGGTTGAGATCTTCCAGGAATTTAAACGTGTTCATCCAACGAATTCCCAGACGGATAAAGGGCTTGGGTTGGGCTTGGCGATAGTCGATAAAATTTCTCGAATACTGAACCATGAGGTCAGTGTGTCTTCTGAGGAAGGTAAGGGCTCCGTGTTCAGTGTTCGTGTACCTCTAGCCACACACAAGCCCAATCCAGCGCTCGTGAAGCGGGATGCCATAACCCATATTGGCCAAGAGTTAGACGGATGCAGGTTATGGGTTGTCGATAATGATTCTGCCATTTGCCGCGGCATGAAGGTGGTGCTGGAAACCTGGGGTTGCGAGGTGATTACGGCAGTGTCTATGGCAGATCTGGAGCGCCAACTGGACCCATCAGAAGAGCCCGTGGATGTAATACTGGCAGACTATCATTTGGATAACGATGAGAATGGTGTTGATACAGTGGCCGCTATCAACGGGAGTCGGCGCACGCCGGTGCCGGTTGTGATGATCACCGCGAACTACACCAATGAACTGAAACAGCACATCCGCGAGTTGGGTTATGTGTTGATGAATAAGCCCGTCAAGCCACTCAAGCTTCGCAGTGCTTTGAATCACATACTACGAAGCGGCTGAGCTGTGAGTGCAGCCACTAGCGTTTCAGGTAGTGGCTGAAATCGACATCACCTGCCGAGAGAATGGCCTGCACTCGGTTGTGTACACCCAGCTTTCGCAGTATTGCAGACACATGGGCTTTAACAGTGGTTTCGGCAATATTGAGGTTGTAGGCAATTTGCTTGTTGGATTCGCCTTTCGCCATGCGCTCCAGCACAAGAAGTTGGCGCCGGGTGAGAGAGTTCAGCATTTCTGCAGAAACCGGGTTTTCATCATTGCGGGTGCGCCGGTTGCTGTTGCTTTCTTTACCTGTGCGAATGATATCCGATGGTAAATACACATTACCGTTGAGAATCTGCTGAATCGCTTTGGTCATCTCCTTCCGGGGCGACGACTTGGTAATAAAGCCTACCGCGCCGTAAGTGATCGCCTGCAAAACCACCTGCTTATCTTCCTCTGCTGAGACAATAACCACGGGAATGGTTGGCGCTTCGTTTCGCAAAGTCATTAAACCGTTCAGCCCGTTCATGCCTGGCATGTTCAAATCCAGAAGAATCAGGTCGAGATCATCGTTCTCGCGAGTTACCGAAAGGGCGCTGTCCAGATCATCGGTTTGAAAAACCTCGCTACCTTCAACACCAGACACAATAACGCTGCTTATAGCCTCGCGAAAAAGAGGGTGGTCGTCAGCGATCAGAATTTTATAAGTCGGCTCCATTAACGTGCTTGCCCGTTGGTCGTCAGTGGCGGAAGTGGTTTCCGGATTATGATAACTCGTTTCGTCTGCAAATACGGTGCTGGCTTGGTTAAGCATGGCGACGCCCCTGATTTTTGTTGTAGTTGTGCCATTACACGCCACTGTCGTCAGGAGTTGAATGCGACCATTGCATCAAAAATTAGAGACTAAAGTACTATTTTTGACTTTTGTCAGAGCTGAATTTTCAGAACTCCGGTGGGACAGGGGTAATTACCTGAACAGGGAGATCAGAACTCTCCCATGAATCTATGCCGTCTTTATACCAGAACAAGTTGGTGAAACCAGCTAGATGCAGCCGCCGGGTAGCGTTCCAGGAGAGCCAGCAGTCGGATTTACACATCACCACAACAGGGTGGTCCTGGTTGTTTGTTGTAAGCTTGAGTGCATTTTTAACAAGATAGTCCTGCCAGAGCTGACTTAGCTCGCCGCGCCCGGTATTGGGCAGCCAGAAAGCTCCAGGCACCGAGGTATGAGGTTTTGTCTCAATGAATAGTCCGGCTCTGTATTCGGAGTTGATTACATCAATCACTACTGGGCGAAGACCTGCTTTCAGTAGCGCCTGAAGCTTTTTCGTATCGATTGTTTCGGCGCCTGGGGCAGTGTCCGGCGTGGGGCTTCGGTAACGGTCGATCCGGTAGCCATCCGAGGAAAAAAGAGAGGTGGATGCCAGCACAGGCAGGGCAATAACAAGCATGAGTATACACAGAGCTTTCATCTTGGTGTTCCAGTAGCTTCACGAAGTGTAGGGACCAAACTACGTGAGCCTCAAAAAAGGGTAAATATTCGAAAAGTCGTAAATGAACAGTACTAAGTAGACAGTACTAAAGAACCATTTAGCCAGAATGGGGGCGGGGTAGGATAAAAGCATCTTTTCTTTTTCTGGGCCTTAATCAGGCCGGGCGCTCTGAGGTGATGCACCATGAAGGTCGTACTAGCAGATGGTCAACGGTTGGTAAGGGATGCAACAGCCTGCCTGCTCAGGAGCACCATGCCGGGTATTATCGTTATGACTGCAGATAGTGGAGCGCAAGCAGTCAATGAGTACACTGATTATGCTCCGGATGTTCTTATTACTGAGGCCTTGCTTCCAGACTATTCCGGGCTAGAGCTCTGCAGGCGCATCCGCCAGAGATGGCGCAGGGCCAATGTTCTGTTTTTGTCCTCAATGGACGACCCAGGCCTTGTTAAGCAAGCGCTTGGGCTCGGGGCCCAAGGCTACATATCGAAAAACTGCAGCTCTACGGAACTGAAAAAAGCCATAGAGAAAGCTGCGGCTGGGGAAGTGTATCTTGAACATGAATTGGCCACCCAGATGGCCATGGTGCAGTCGGGTCGTAACTGTCTTAGAAACACTGTTGGCAATAGATTAACTGAGATGACACAGCGTGAACTGGAGGTACTGATTCTAACCGCGCGCGGGGTATCCAATAAAACCATTGCCGAGCGCTTGAATATCAGTGTGAAGACCGTTGCCAACCACCTGTCTGTACTCAAAAACAAGCTGGAAATTTCATCCTCGCTTGGCCTGTTACACTTTGCCGTGGATTCCGGGCTGGTCCAGTTTGGAACTGCGGGCAGCGAAAGCCCTGCCTGCTTTAACTGATTCCTGCTGGGCATCCTTTCCCTTGCGCATGAAGCTCAATCAAATTTACCAATCTACCGGGCAGCCTGTGCACTCGTCCATAAAGGTGCCTACAAACGTAGCGTAGTGGATGCGGGTGTTTCGTAGATCGGCGCCTGCAAGGTTGGCACTTCCAAATTTTGCTTCTTGCAGGTTGGCTCCAAACAGGTTGGCATCAGCTAGGTCGACTTTTGGTAACCAGGCTATCTCAAGGCTTGCGAAGGTCAGGTCGGTTTCTATAAGCGTAGCACCAGAGAACCTTGCAAAATCGAAGTTCGCTCCAGCCATGTTGGAGCCAGTAAAATCCGCGCCCTGAGCGAACAGGTACTGCCCGGTAGCGCCCTGAAGTTCCGCCTCGCGAATGCTTGCTCCGCGCACATCGGCTCTATACAAGTTGACGCGATAGGCGGTTACCTTGTCCAACTTGGCCCCTTTGAGATTGGCGCCCCTCAAACTGGTGTGATTCAGAATAGCTCCGGTCAGATCGGCGCCGCTGAAGTCCACAGACTTCAAGTCCAGGTTTGACATGTCTGCACCCTTAAGGTCAGCACCAGAGCACACAGAGTGTTGCTCCAGTATGCAGCCATTAAACTCCGGTGGGCGCACGTCCGCCAGATAGTCCTCTGCTAAAGCAGGCGTGATGAAGGCGAGTAAAGCCAGCTTTATTATTGTCTTCATGGTGTACTCCGGAACAAATCAGGAGCCGCCGTGTATTGGCGGCTCCCTTTGTTGATGGACAAAGCTAATGGATCACTTGGCCGCTGTTGCCCAAGAGGGGATTTTGAACACCCAGAAAGACCCACCTTGTGAAATAGGCTTGGTCAGTTCAGCCATATCGCCACCCCAGAGAGGCACTGCTCCGCCATAGCCTGAGGTAACACCTACGTACTGTTCGCCGTCCATTTCCCAGGTGATGGGTGGGGAGATGATTCCCGAGCCGGTCTGGAACCTCCAAAGCTCTTCGCCAGTATCTGCGTCAAATGCCTTGAAGTAGCCATCGCCTGTACCAGTGAATACCAAGCCGCCTTTGGTGGCCAGCACGCCGGCCCATAAAGGCATGGGCTCTTTATGTTCCCACTTCACCTTGCCACTTAGTGGGTCCATCGCCCGCAGTATGCCAACGTGGTCGTCGTACATGCGTTTGATACGGAAGCCCTGGCCAAGGTAAGCCGCACCTTTTTTGTAGGTGACTTCTTCGGTCCAGTAGTCTTCTTTCCAGTGGTTGGCTGGGATGTAAAACAACCCGGTGTCCTGACTGTAAGCCATGGGGTTCCAGTTTTTACCACCAAGGAAAGGTGGTGAGACTTCTATGGATTCGCCACGGGTTTTTCCCTCGGGAACCGGTGGTGGACGCTGGCCTTTGCCTTCCACGGGGCGGCCATCGGCACCAATACTGGTGGCCCAGGTGATGTTATCCACGAATGGGAAGGCATTCTGGAACTCACCATTGGTGCGATCAACCAGATAGAAATAGCCATTTCTGTCTGCGTGTGCGGTCGCTTTTACATTTTTGCCGTCTTTGGTGTATTCAAAAAGCACCAGTTCATTGTTGCCGGAGAAATCCCAGGCATCGTTTGGCGTGTGCTGATAGAACCATTTCACCTCACCGGTGGTGGGGTCCACCGCCACCTGTCCAGAGGTATACAAGTTGTCGTAGTCTGCCGGGTCACCACCGGGAGCTGTGCGCTTCCAGGTATTCCAGGGGGCAGGGTTGCCTGCGCCAACAATGATGGTGTTGGTTTCGACATCAAAGCTTGCGCTTTGCCAGGGCGCTCCGCCACCTTGGCTCCAGGCTTCCACTTTCCCAGTCTCGGTATTAGGGTCATCTGGCCAACTGGGAGCCCGTGGGTCGCCAGAGGGTGTGCTCTTCTCGCCATTCAAACGACCATAGTGTCCTTCAACAAATGGGCGCATCCAGATCTCTTTACCTGTCTCGGGATCCCGAGCGTAGAGCTTGCCGACAACGCCGAACTCATCACCCGATGAGCCGTGAATAAGCATAACCTTTCCGGTTTTCTGATCCTTGATCAGTGTTGGGGCGCCGGTCATGGTGTAGCCCGCTTCGTGATCACCAAACTTCACGCGCCAAGCGACTTTTCCGGTTTTTTTGTTGAGAGCAACAATGCCCGCATCGAGGGTGCCAAAGAAAACCTTGTCGCCGAAAATCGCTGCGCCCCGATTTACCACATCACAACAGGGGCGAATGCCTTCCGGCAAACGATGGCTATATTCCCAAAGCCGCTTACCACTTTTTGCATCCAGGGCGTACAGGCGTGAGTAGGAACCGGTTACGTAGATAATTCCGTCGTGAACCAGTGCTTGGGACTCCTGGCCTCGCTGCTTCTCATCTCCAAACGAGAACGACCATGCCGGAACCATTCGTTCAACGTTGTCTTTGTTGATCATGGTCATTGGGCTGTAGCGTTGGGCTTTTGGACCAATCCCGTACCCGAGAACGTCCTGAGTGGTTTCTGCATCGTTAACGATGTCATTCCATGTAACGCCCGCAGCATGTGCCTGAGTCGCCAATCCAGCCGCGCCTATCGATAGCGCCAGACTTATGCCGCGCATCAGGGGGCGTTTGGTAAACAATGTTTTCATGACTTTCCCCTTAATTGTTGTTGTGACAAACGCATTCATTGGTTGCGTTGACGCCATGAGTATTGCCATGGAGTGCTCAATCAGGCGACGGAGAAAACCATGAGGTGATCGGGATTCGGGATAGTGCAGTCCGGGAAATGTTCCTGACAGATGTGCAACAGGCTGATTGTTCGGTTTTTCCGTTTCCCGGGGCAGGTGGCTCGTGCTTTGGCCTCTGGTCGATAGGTCTACTACCAAAGATCTAAGGCGCAGCAGCCAAAGTGGAGTACACCGGCAAGTAAGGCATTTCTTAGACTTGGAGACAGCCCGATACGCCGCTTGGCTACTTGGGAAAACAATGGCAGACAAAACAAAAAGAGGTATGAGGCTATGTCGTACTCCAAGTCGATTCAAAAGATCCTTTGCGCTGGAGCCTTGGTATGGGCTGCAGCCGCTGCCGGGCACGGTAACGTGACGCCACAGCCAGTTGATACGGGTGACCTGCCGGATCTGGGCCGTGAAGCTCTGAACGAAAACCCGTTTCGCGACGGAAATGAGCTAAGCAAATTGAATGCAGAAGCCGTTGAAGTTGGTATGAGTGCTTACGCCGGAAATTGCGCTGGCTGCCACGGCATTGAGGCCCAATCCGGTGGTTTAACCCCAGATTTGCGTGAGCTCACAGAATGGGACGATGAGTACTTTATCGGGCGGGTAATGAACGGAACCGACCGGGGTATGCCTTCCTTTAAAAGCAATCTCGGGCAAACGGCCATTTGGTCCATACGGACCTATGTGGAATCGGTATCCGGGCAGTAACAGCTTTCGCATAAGTACTCGATATCCTGACTAGGAGGTGAGGTATGAGGCGATATTGGCTATGTGCTTTTACTCTGTTTGCGAGCGCTTCCTGGGCCGATCTACCGTCTGACCCGTTGGGTTCGCCTTTATGGGTCTACAACATTGAGCGATACCTCGGGCAAGACATAACGTTAGTAGTGGACGAACGAGTAGGTTTGTCGGTTCCTGACTTCGCTGAGGACAGTACTCAGGTTCCATTGGCCGTTAACTTGCGTGAATTCCCACACAAGGTGATGAAGGTGGTGACATGGGTGGATATGAATCCTGTTCCCCACCTATTCACGGCTAATAGTACTGACGGGCAGCTCAAACTGGTGTCCCTTAACTTTCGGGTGCAGCAGGCCAGCAGTGTTCGAGCAGCTGTGCTGGATGAACAGGGTGTTTGGCACATTGACAGCGGCTATGTGGATGCAGCTGGCGGCGGCTGTACGGCACCCCGGGAAGTATTAAACAATTCAGACTGGGAAAATGAGTTCGGCACCCTGAAAACCGGCTTGTTCTCTGATCGCGGGAATACGCGCATCAAGGCCAGTTTGTTGCATCCCATGGACTCCGGAATGGTCGGGAATGTACCGGCCTTTTTTGTAGGCGATGTTGAAGTTCGGAATGAGGCCTCGGATAACCTGCTGCTGACAATGACCTTGGCCGAGTCTGCCGCTGAAAACCCGATGTTTGTTTTTGAATTCGAAGGCGGCATTCCTCACCTGTCTATCCACATGAAGGATAACAACGGCTACCAGTTTGAAGGTGCCATTGGGGAGGCATCGCCATGAGCCGCCTCCGATCCCATCATAGAAATATCGCCTGGCTGGTTGCCGCTATGTTTTGGCTCTTGGCCTATTCATCGGGCGCCGGTGCGAGTACCAAGTCCTATAACCTGGAAGCGATTCTGGTTGCGGACGGCGTCTGGGTAGTTGCAGGAAGTACAGAAAACTTCTCGAAAACCAATGGCGGCAACATTCTCAATACCGGCTTTATTGAAACAGGTGAGGGCGTTGTTGTGATTGATACGGGGCCTTCCCGCAGGTACGGCGAAGAATTTCGTGCACTGATTGAGAGTCACACCAGTGAGCCAATCGTGAAAGTGCTGATCACCCATCATCACCCCGACCACGCCTTTGGCAGCCAGGCCTTTGAGCCGAACACACTTTACATGCTTGATGAATCGGCCAGCCTGCTTGAGCAGGACGGTGAAGCTTTTTCAGACAACATGTATCGCATGATCGGCGACTGGATGCGTGGCACCGAGGTAACTGTGCCTATGAACAGAGTGCAGCCAGGCTTGCTTAGTCTAGGGAGTCGGCAGCTACGTTTGATTGCGATGCAGGGACATACCGGCGCAGATCTGGTTGTGCTGGATGAAGCCTCCGGGGTGCTGTTTGCTTCAGACATGGTGTTTTTCAACAGGTCATTAACCACACCTCAAACACCAGGGTTAGCCTTATGGCGCTCCGAAATACGTCAGCTTGCGCAGCTGCCGTTCTCACTTGTGGTGCCAGGTCACGGGCCGGTGATTCAAGATGACCGTGCATTTCTCCAAATGATCGATTACTTGACCTGGCTGGATGATGTTCTGGCTGGATCTGCTGCGCGGGGTTTAAGCGCTTCAGAGGTGATTGATACCGCGATTCCTGAGCGCTTTTCAGAGGTGGAAGGAGCGAGATACGAGCTGGTTCGTACCGTAAGCCACCTGTATGCAGATTACGAAAAGCGTGCTCTGAACAGGCATTAGTACTAAGGGAGTAGTTATTCGCCCCGAACGACTCATTTTGTTAGCCCTTCTGGGAACTTAGATTAGATACGTAAGCGCAAAAACAGCGTTGTTCAGCAAAAACACAACAAGAGGTTCAAACCATGATCTACGCACAACCAGGACAAGAAGGCTCCGTTGTTTCTTTTAAATCACGCTACGGAAATTATATTGGCGGTGAGTGGGTTGCCCCGGTTAAAGGGCAGTATTTTGAGAACACTACACCGGTTACTGGCGATGTGATTTGCGAAGTTCCGCGCTCAACTGCCGAAGATATTGATCTGGCGCTTGATGCAGCCCATAAGGCTGCACCGGCTTGGGGTAAAACCTCTGCAGCAGAGCGCTCTAATATTCTCTTAAAAATTGCAGATCGCATTGAAGCCAATCTCGAAAAACTGGCAGTTGCCGAAACCTGGGATAACGGCAAAGCCGTTCGCGAAACCCTGAATGCAGATATTCCGCTGGCCGCTGACCACTTCCGTTATTTTGCCGGCTGCATCCGGGCTCAAGAAGGACACATGGGCGAAATCGACCAAAACACTGTGGCCTATCATTTTCATGAGCCTTTGGGCGTAGTGGGCCAGATCATTCCCTGGAACTTCCCGATTTTGATGGCAGCCTGGAAGCTAGGGCCTTGCCTTGCTGCAGGCAACTGCACCGTGCTCAAGCCAGCAGAGCAAACGCCAGCGAGCATCCTGGTGCTGATGGAAATCATCGGTGATCTGTTGCCACCGGGTGTGCTGAACATCGTTAATGGCTACGGTATTGAAGCCGGGCAGGCTCTGGCTACCAGCACGCGAATTGCCAAGATAGCGTTCACTGGATCAACTCCGGTTGGCTCCCACATTCTGAAGTGTGCTGCCGAGAACATCATTCCCTCAACGGTTGAGCTTGGCGGTAAGTCTCCCAACATCTACTTCTCGGATGTAATGAATGCGGAGCCTGAGTTTGTCGACAAGTGTGTTGAAGGTCTGGTTCTGGCGTTCTTCAATCAGGGTGAAATCTGCACCTGTCCATCGCGTGCTTTGGTTCAGGAAGACATGTATGAAGAGTTCATGCAGAAGGTTGTGGAGCGCACAAAAGCGATCAAGCGCGGTAATCCTTTGGATACTGACGTTCAGGTTGGTGCGCAAGCCAGTAAAGAGCAGTTCGACAAAATCATGTCTTACCTTGAGATAGGCAAGCAGGAAGGCGCTGTTGTTCTCACAGGCGGTGATCGTGAGAACATGGAAGGCGAGTTCAATAACGGATTCTACATTCAGCCCACTCTTTTCAAGGGTGATAACAGCATGCGGGTGTTCCAGGAAGAAATCTTTGGCCCAGTTGTTGGTGTTACAACCTTCAAAACCGAAGAAGAAGCTCTGGCGATTGCCAACGATACCGAGTTTGGCCTGGGTGCCGGCGTTTGGACACGGGACACTAACCGGGCCTACCGCATGGGCCGCAGCATTCAAGCCGGTCGGGTATGGATGAACTGCTACCACGCTTACCCTGCCCATGCTGCTTTTGGTGGCTACAAGAAATCCGGTATTGGCCGTGAAACTCACAAGCTGGCTCTGGATCACTACCAGCAGACTAAATGCATGCTGACCAGTTATGACGCTAACCCGCTGGGCTTTTTTTAACATGTAAGTGAGTGAGTCGCTCCTTGCTGCTGCGAGGGGCGGCAGCAGTTGCTCCTATGTTGTCGCTGAAGATATTCACTGTTGTGTTCTGCACTTTTGGCCCTTTATAGGGCCCTTTTTTTGCGCCATTTCCCAAAGTAGCACACTGTGCACCGCAGAAGGTTATTTGTATGCCATTGCAAAATCTGCCTCGCATCTTGATGCAGTACTGAGAATAGACCCGGTTACCGGATGTGTTTCGGTTCTGGCCGGAGGCGAGAAGGCGCTTCCTGGCTATGAGATTTCCCTGCCAAGCAATTTCGGGGTTTCAGGTCTTGATGGGAACGCTCAGTGTCGTCAGGGTTTCTATTACTCTCCGGTAAGTGATACGGCCAAAGCGCCGCCTCTTATTCTGATAGCCCATGGAGGCCCAACATCGGCGGCTTACCCGGTTTTTAACCCGCAGGTTCAGTTTTGGTGCCATCGCGGCTTTGCAGTTGCGGAAGTGAATTATCGGGGTAGCACGGGGTTCGGTCGAGATTTCAGGCTTTCGTTGGCGGGTTGCTGGGGAGAAGCCGATGTCGATGATATGTCCCGCGCGGCTGACAGTCTCGTTGCCGCTGGCATGGCCGACAAAGACAAAGTGTTTATCCAGGGGCGCAGTTCAGGAGGCTATACGGCGCTCATGGCACTTTCAGAAAGCGACCGT
>Ga0209075_1000666_pt1 | contig 33480 bp, 30 predicted proteins | sample Stecom2011_FD_187523 | JGI IMG/M metagenome (GOLD analysis project Ga0209075, IMG submission 187523) | Agricultural soil microbial communities from Utah to study Nitrogen management - Steer compost 2011 (SPAdes) (version 2) | ecosystem: Environmental > Terrestrial > Soil > Agricultural land...
AATGCACAAAATAAATGCGCGGGCCAAACTCCTCGGCCATTGCCACTAAGTCGTTATCACAGCGCGCACCGTAGGAGCCTGCGCACAAGGTAATGCCATTGGCGGGGCTATCAACCCCCGTCAGTATTTTGCGCACATCCTCTGCGGTTGACACCACCCGCGGCAAACCAAACAACGAAAACGGCGGATCGTCGGGGTGAATGCACAACTTAACGCCACTGGCCTCTGCCACTGGCACAACCTCTTTTAAAAACTCTATTAAGTTATGCCGCATGCCCTCGGTGCCCAAGGCAATAAATTGCGCAATCGCCAGCTTGATCGAGTCGCGGGTGTAAGAGCCTTCACCACCGGGCAGGCCGGCGATAATATTTTGCTCCAGCAACAGCTGCTCTTGCTCGCTCATCGCGCTAAAACGTGTTTTTGCTTTGTCCAACACCGCCTGAGTGTAATCGGACTCGGCGCCATCGCGCTGTAGGATATACACATCGTAGGCGGCAAAATCACTGATCTCAAAACGCAGCGCTTGGCTGTTGTTAGGCAGACGGTAACTAAGACTGGTGCGGGTCCAATCCACCACCGGCATAAAGTTATAGCACACCGCCGGGATCCCGGCTTTGCCCACGCTCTTAATGGATTCTTTGTAATTTTCAATCAATTGTTGGTAGTTGCCGCTGCGGGTTTTAATGTCATTGTGCAGCGGAATACTCTCAACCACATTCCACTGCAAACCCGACGCCTTGATCAACTCGTGCCGGGCGATAACATCGGCCTCGGGCCAGACATCCCCGGTGGCAATCTCGTGCATCGAGGTAACAATATGAGTTGCCCCCGCCTGCTTAATTTTTTCCAGTGATATGGAATCACTGGGACCAAACCATCTCCAAGATTCTTGCATCGGTAGACTCCCAACTGACAACACAGCGCCGGCGCGGTACTGCCCGGCGGCTCAAAAGTTTTTGCATCACGTCATGAGCGGATGCAGCGATGGTAAAAAGACGCGCTGACGTTTTAGTACCCCACCAGCGCAAGCGATTGACGCCGACCGGGGCAACACATACCCCGCCGGCCTAAAGTTGCTCGCGGGCGCGGGCAACCGCGGCCTTTACTTGCGCCGGTGCAGTGCCGCCAATATGATCGCGAGCCGCCACCGAGCCCTCTAGGGTCAACACCTCAAACACATCATCGGCAATGGTGTCAGAGAATTGCTGCAACTGCTCAAGGCTCATCTGCGACAGATCTTTACCCGTCTCAATGCCATAGGCTACCGATTTTCCCACCACCTCGTGCGCATCGCGAAACGGCATACCCTTACGCACTAGATAGTCAGCCAAGTCGGTGGCGGTCGAGAAGCCTCGCTGCGCCGCCTCGTACATGCTGTCTTTGTTGGGGCGAATCGCCGGCACCATATCGGCGAATGCACGCAGGCAATCCTTCACCGTATCCACCGCATCAAACAGCGGCTCTTTGTCTTCTTGGTTGTCTTTATTGTAGGCTAATGGCTGCGACTTCATCAGCGTTAGCAAGGCCACTAAGTGGCCGTTAACGCGCCCTGTTTTACCGCGCACCAGCTCGGGCACATCGGGGTTTTTCTTTTGCGGCATGATCGACGAGCCGGTGCAAAAACGATCGGGCATGTCAATAAAGTTAAACTGCGCACTGGTCCAAAGAATTAACTCCTCGCTGGCGCGAGACAAGTGCATCAGCAAAATACTGGCAAAGGCGCAAAACTCGATGGCAAAGTCACGGTCAGACACCGAGTCCAGCGAGTTGGCCGTGGGCTTATCAAAACCGAGCAGCTGTGCGGTTAACTCGCGATCAATCGGGTAAGTGGTGCCGGCCAATGCCGCCGCCCCTAAAGGCGACTGATTTAAACGCACGCGGCAATCGGCCAAGCGGCTGGCATCGCGCACCAGCATTTCGTACCAGGCCAACAAATGGTGGCCAAAGGTGACCGGCTGAGCGGTTTGCAAATGGGTAAAGCCCGGCATAATGGTGTCGGCCTCGCGCTCGGCAAGGTCAAGTATGCCGCTTTGCAGGCGTTTTAGCTCGGCGGCGATCAGGTCGATCTGATCGCGCACGTACAGGCGGATATCTGTGGCTACTTGGTCGTTGCGCGAGCGGCCGGTGTGCAGCTTTTTACCGGTAATACCAATTTTTTGTGTCAGTGCCGCCTCGATATTCATGTGCACATCTTCAAGCTTAACCGACCAAGTAAAGTTACCGGCGTCAATATCCGCGCGGATTTGCTCTAAACCCTCGATAATTTGGTTTTTTTCATCGGCGCTTAGCACGCCCACTTTTTCCAGCATAGTGGCGTGGGCGATGGAGCCATTGATATCTTGCTGATAAAGCCGCCAATCAAAACCTACCGAGGCGGTAAAACGCTCGACAAAAGCATCGGTGGGCTCGCTAAAACGACCTCCCCAAGATTGGTTAGTCTGTTCGTTATCGCTCATAGTGTGTCTCGCGGTTAGAGTCGGTATTGTGCGCCAGCCGGACCGGTGGCGCGATCACGCAACCGACGGGCCTGTATGTGATTAGCGCCATCGGCTAGTATTCAGGAAGAGTAATACTGGCACTGCGTATCATAAGTGGCGGCATTATAGCCTAGGAAAAAACCAGCAGTAAGGCGGCAGTAGGAGATTGCTATGGAAAAACCCGCAACACAGGCGCAAACCGAGTTAGATCGCGGCGAATTAGCCCTATTGCCCAACCTGTGCAGCATCGAGGCGCTGCTGATGCTGGTGCTGGCCGCCGAGCTGCTGGCTGTACTGCTCAGCACCGCCAGCCAAGGCTTAGCGGCCTTAAGTTGGGCGCACTTTGGGTTGGTATCGGCGCAGGTGTTGTGGATCACGCTGGGCAGCGCCGCCGCGATCTGCACCTTGCGCCCTGCGCTAGAGCGTTTGCCACAAGTGGCCGCGTGGCTGTTAGTGTATGGCTTGATTCTAGCCTGCACCGGCCTTTTTTCGGCTTTAGGGCAGTGGTTACTCAAAGGGCTTGGCCGGGGGTTTACCGATGGCTGGCAGGTGGCCAGCCATGTGTTGATCGCCGCTATCATTGCCGGTCTTTTGTTGCGCTACTTATACCTGATACAACGTTTACGCGCCCAGCAGCAGGCCGAGCTGCGCGCCCGCATCCAAGCGCTGCAAGCGCGTATCGAGCCGCACTTTTTGTTCAATAGCATGAACAGCATCGCCAGCTTAATCAGCATCGACCCAGAGCTGGCCGAGCGCTTAGTCGAGGATCTGGCCGATTTGTTTCGCGCCGCTTTGGCACAAACCAGCATGGTCAGTGCCGCTCACGAGCTGGCATTAACCCGCGCTTATTTGCGCATTGAGCAGCTGCGCCTAGGCGAGCGATTGCGCCTCAACTGGGAGGTACAAACCCCGCCCGAGAGCGCCGAGCTGCCCAATTTACTGCTGCAGCCACTGCTCGAGAACGCTATCCACCACGGTGTCGAAAACAGCCGTACCGGTGCCGATGTAACCGTACGGCTAGTGTTTCAGGGCAGCCAAGCCACATTAACGGTGCACAACAGCGTTGCTGCAACGCCCGGCCCCAAACGTCATTTGGGCCATAAAATAGGGCTCGACAATGTGCGTAATCGACTCCACGCATTTTACGGCAACAAAGCAACGCTTACCGTACAACAGCGCGCGGATGGCTTCACCGTGCTTATCCACATTGCCGATACCGCCACCCGCACCACACTCAGCAATACTAATAATGTAAAGGTTTAACTATGTTAGATGTGCTTATTGTTGATGATGAGCCGCTGGCCCGCGCACGATTAGTGCGCATGATTGGCAAGCTGGCCGGTTACCGCGTCAGCGCCGAGGCGGCCGACGGCGATCAGGCCCTAGCAGCGGTTGAACAACACGACCCAGATATTGTGCTGCTGGACATTCATATGCCCGGCCGCGATGGCTTAACCGTAGCGCGCCAGATAAGCGCGCTGGACGATCCGCCGGCAATTATCTATTGCACCGCTTTTAGCGAGCATGCACTGGAGGCGTTTGCCACCAGCGCGGTGGGCTATGTGCTAAAACCGGTACGCCTAGAGCAACTTGAAGCCGCCCTTGGCAAGGTGACCCAACTGAATAAGATGCAACGGGTGGCGGCACGCACAGATACCTCTCGCACCAGCATTACCGCTAAAACCCACCGGGGCATCGAGCGTATCCTACTGGCCGATGTGCGCTACTTTTTAGCCGATCAAAAATACGTCACCGTGTTTCACACCGGTGGCGAGCACTTACTCGACACCACCCTTAAAGAGCTAGAGCAAGAGTTTGCCAGCCAACTGCTGAGGGTGCACCGCAACGCCCTGGTATCGACACAGCACATTCAGGGGCTCGAGCGCAGCCCCGATGGCGCCCTGCAAGTGCGGCTGGCCGACAGCGAGTTTGCCCCGCAGGTAAGCCGGCGCCACATCAGTACGGTAAAGGCCGTACTGCAACAACTGTAAGCGCACGGTGGCGAGTTTGTTGGGGCTCGATTTGCTATCATAGTGGCCGCGTTAAAAACCAGCTACTATTGAGAGTCCTATGAGTATCAGCTCCCGCACCATTAAAATTGCCACGCGCAAAAGCTTGCTTGCCATGTGGCAGGCCGAGTACGTCAAAGCCGAGCTAATGCGCCACCACCCAGGCATCAATGTCGAGTTATTACCGATTAAAAGCCGCGGCGATAAAATTCTTGATGTACCGCTCGCCAAAGTGGGTGGCAAAGGGCTTTTTGTGAAAGAGTTAGAGCAAGCGATGCTCGACGGCGCCGCCGATATTGCCGTGCACTCAATGAAAGACGTCCCCATGGAGTTTCCCGAGGGCCTCGGTCTGCCCATTATTTGCCCCCGCGAAGACCCCCGTGATGCCTTTGTCAGCAACCACTACCAAGATCTAGACTCCCTGCCAGCGGGCAGCATCATCGGCACCTCCAGCTTGCGCCGCCAATGCCAACTGCTGGCGCAGCGGCCCGATTTAAAGATTCATTTTTTACGCGGCAACGTGCAAACTCGCTTGGCCAAGCTCGATGCCGGCGAGTTTGACGCTATCATCTTAGCCACGGCGGGACTGTTGCGCTTAGAGTTAACCCAGCGCATTAGCAGCCACCTAAGCCCCGAGCAATGCCTGCCGGCCGGTGGCCAAGGTGCCGTGGGCATCGAGTGTCGCAACGACGATACCGAGCTGATCGCGTTATTGGCCCCGCTGCACCACGGCCCCACCGCCGAGCGAGTAACCGCCGAGCGCGCCATGAACCGCCGCCTAGAAGGTGGCTGCCAAGTGCCTATTGGCTGCTATGCCGAGCACCGTGGCGAGCAGCTCTGGCTGCGCGGCTTAGTCGGCTCGGTCGATGGCAGCACCATGCTGTACGATGAGATTAGCGCCCCAGCGGCCGAGGCCGAGGCCATGGGCATCGCCTTAGCCGAGCGTTTGCTGGGCGCCGGTGCCGATCGTATTTTATCCGAAGTCTATGGTCGCGAGATCAAATAAACCAACCCCACGAGTGATACCCATGAGTGATTGGCGCGTACTTATTACCCGGCCCGAGCCGCAGGCGAGCCACTGGCAACAGCTGCTCAGCGATGCCGGCTGGGCCAGCGCAGTGGTACCGGTAATGGCCATTGTCGCCGTTAGCGACCGCGCCGCCCGCGAGCAGATCAAACAGCAAGTGCTTAACTTTGATCGCTACGATAAAGCGGTGTTTGTCAGCCGCAATGCCGTCAGCCATGCCTGCCAATGGCTCGATATGTATTGGCCACAACTGCCCGCCGACATGCAATACTTTGCCGTTGGCAGCGCCACTGCCCAGCAACTTAGCCAGGCCGATATAAACGTAACCGCCCTGCGCGGCGAAGACTCTGCCATGAACAGCGAAGCGCTGCTGGCCGCCCCCTCTTTACAGCAAGTGGCCGGCGACAAGGTGATCATCTTTCGCGGCGTCGGGGGGCGCAACCTGTTTGCCCAAACCCTGCGCGAGCGCGGCGCCGAGGTCGATTTTTGTCAGCTTTATCACCGCCAGCTGCCGGCCGAGGCCGAGGCGCAACTGTTGCAGGCACTGGCCCCCGAGGCGCGCCGCCACGATATACTCAGTGTTCACAGCGGTGAGAGCCTGCAACTTTTAATGCAGCTGCTGCAAGCGCACCCAGCACTGGCCGATTACGCCCGTGGACGACCGTTATTGCTGCCCGGCGAGCGGGTGGCAGCACTGGCCCGCGAGGCGGGCTTTCAAGATTTACTGGTGGCTCACAACGCCAGCGATAAATCCATGATAGCCACATTAAAAAGCTATATGAATAAGCTGTGACTTAACCCTGAGCGAAACCTAGTCGCAGCGGCTAATATCACTGCATAATACGCATTTACAGTGTCGACTTTTGGCGAGTACGAGTCATTTAGGAGAAGTTCATGGCGCAAGATCAGACACCAGACAACGACAAACAATCCGCCCCTGCAGTGGCTGACAGCGACGCCTCTAGCGCTGCCGCGCAGACTCAAACAACGCCCCCTTTGCCCGACAAAAAAGCAAATAAAAAAGCCGCCAAGAAGGCCGCCAAAGAATCGGACCCGACAAAAAAGCCTCGCGGCTCTGCCTTGGCGCTGTTTTGCTTTTTGCTAATGGTATTGCTCGCCGCCGCGGGCGGCTGGTTTGGCTGGCAAATGTGGCAACAATTGCAGCAGCTCGAACGCGAGCCCGCCAGCGCTGCCACACCGGTTACCGAGCGCTTTGACCCGAGCGCGATCCACTCTGATCTGAGCGCCCTTAACAATCGCTTACGGCAACAACAAGAGCAACTGCAACAGCTGCAAGACAAGCCGCGCGACAACGCCACGGTTAATCGCTTAGGCACCCAGCTGGCCGCGATGGAGCGCCGACTGCAAGCGATTAGCGACACCTCGCGCGACGACTGGAAGCTGGCCGAGGCGGCTTTTTTATTGCGCCTGGCCAGCCAGCGCATGCTGCTCGAGCACAACAGCGCCGAGGCCATTGCCCTGGCGCAAACGGCCGACACTATTTTGCGCGACCAACAAGACCCCGATTTATTCGGCGTGCGACAAACCTTAGCGCGCGAGCTGGCCGAGCTAAAAATGCTGCAACCGATCGACCGCGAAGGACTGTACACCCGCCTGCAAGCGCTTACCGAGCAGGTCGACAAGCTCAACCAATTGCAAAGCTACCAGCGCGAGGCCATTGGCCCCAGCACGGACGCGACGGCAGCGGCACAGCCGCAGGGGGTGTGGCAAAAAGTAAAGGCCAGTGTTAACCGCGCCTTTAGCACCCTGGGCAGTTATATCCGGGTGCGCGATCGCGAACAAAAAGTAACGCCAATGCTGGCGCCCGAGCAGCGCTACTTTTTAACGCAAAACTTGCGTTTGATGCTAGAGCAAGCCCAGCTGGGCCTGTTGCGCGAGCAATCGCAGGTGTATCAAGTTAGCCTGCAAAAAGCTCAGCGCTGGATCGAGCAATACTTTGAGCACGACAAACGCGCAAACGTGATGCTCGACGAGCTGGCCCAGTTGCAACAAGAGCCAATCTCTATCGAGCTGCCCGACATCCATCAGGCGCTGGGTCAACTGCAAGCTTATATCCAAAAGCTGCATCAAATTGAGGCGGGTGGCACGCCATGAAAAAACGCTTAGTTATACTGCTTTTTACCATGCTGCTCGGCGCCTGGCTGTTTCAGCTCATGCGTCACGATGGCGGCTATGTGCTGATCGCCTACGGCCATAAAACCATCGAGATGAGCGCCTGGACCGGGTTGGTGCTGTTGGCGTTAAGCTTTTTTGTTTTTTGGCTTCTGTTGCGGCTCTTAAGCGCCGGACGCCGCGCCGGAAAACTGCTCACCCGCGAGCGCAAAAACTCCCCCCGGGCACAGGCTAAAACCATGGCCGCGCTGGTGGATTTTATCGAGGGCGATTGGAGCACCGCACGCAAAAAACTAACCCGCAACGCGGCTAAATCCATCAGCCCGCAAGTGAATTATCTTGCCGCTGCGCGCTGCGCTTACGAGCTTAAAGATTTCTCTGGCGCACTCGACTTACTGCACAAAGCCGAGCGCTCCTGCGGCAGCAGTGCATTGGCGGTAGCGCTCACCCAAGCCCGCATGCAACTGGGCAGTCAGCGTTACGAGCAGTGTTTGGCAACACTCAACCGCATCCGCCGCAGCGCACCGCAGCACCCAGTGGTGCTCAACTTATTGGCCGAGGTGTATTTGGCCCTTAACGACTGGGATGCACTGGAGCAGTTGCTGCCCAGCTTACGGCATTTAAAAATTCGCCCCCCCGAGTCCATGCGCGAGCTAGAAATCATTGTTTACCAGCGCCAGTTAACGCTCGGTGTTAAGGCATCGCGAGGGCAGCCCAACGCGGTTGCAAACAGCAAAGAAGCGCTCGATGCGGTGTGGCAACGCATGTCCAGCAGTTTGCAAAAAGAGCCTGAGTTAATTGCCACTTACGCGCTGGAGCTACACCGCTTAGGCTGTGATCACGAGGCCGAGCCGCGCCTAGTGAGCGCACTGCGAAAACAATGGCACAGCGAGTGGGTGGCGCTGTACGGCGAGCTTGAAGGTGCGGATGTTAATGCACAAATTAAAACCGCCAACAGTTGGTTAAAACAACACGATGCCGACCCCACCCTACTGTACACATTGGGCCGCTTAAGCGTGCGTAATAAACTTTGGGGACAGGCGCGGGACTACTTTAAAGCCAGTTTGGATATTGCGCCATCGCCACTGGTGTATGCCGAGCTGGCCGAGCTACTGCGCCAGCTGGGCGAAATAGATGCCAGCAATGCACTGTATCGCGAGGGGCTGGAGTGCCGCGCCAATACCGCGCCAAATTACCACATACTGCAGCTGCCCATCGACCCAACCCATGAGCCCTAAAAACCCACGAGCAGAGAACATACTGCACGATATTCCGTCGCAACTGCCGCAAGAGTTGTTGCAAACTTTGTGTCAAAACAAGCATGTTCGCATCCAGCGGATCATCTCTAAAGGCCATGCCAGCGCGGCGGATTTTTGGTACCAACAAAAAGAGCACGAGTGGGTCATACTGCTCAGCGGCGGGGCAGTATTGCAGTGGCGAGATGGCCGTGTGCAGAGCTTGGCGCCGGGTGATTATGTTTTTATCCCGGCCGGTACGCGCCATCGGCTGGAGGGCACATTGGCCGATGAGTTGAGTGTTTGGCTGGCGGTATTTTTTACTTAACCTATGGCTCTGTTGCCGTGCACCGGCTTACTCAGAGCACACAATTTACTCGGCAAGTTCAGTGAGCGTTTTTTGCCGCCGCGGCAACCCCAGCCAGTGGGGCGCGTAAACCAGTACACAAAGCGCGATTAGATCGTAAGCCCCGTGCCAGAGCATAACAAACGTTAAGCTACCGCTTAGGTAATAGCCAAACCCCAGCGCTAAGCCCATTAACAACGCAAACACAAAATACACCCACGACAAAAAGTGTAGCAAGGCAAACACCACCGACGCCAAACACACCGCCAGCCACATATTGCTATAGCCCTGGATAAAGCTTTGCAAAAAAGCCCGAAACAACAGCTCCTCACCAATGCCGGCTAACGCCGAGATAACCAGCAACTGCCACAACGCCAGCCGAGCAAACAGCGCCCGGGTACGGCTTAGTATTAACCGCGTATCGCGCTGCACGGTGGCGCTCAATCGGTTGCTATAGACCAGTAAAAGATAACTCACCAGCGCCGCCAGCAAACCCCAAAACCACGCCCCCAACCCGAGCTTGCCCAACGCCGAGACAGCCTGAGGTGAGATTGTTAACAGCGCCAAAGCAAGCGCGACAACCAGCACCTGTAAACCCGCCATAGACCAAAACGACAATACCTTCATAGTGTGTAAACCCTTTTCTGAATTCTGCATCGCTGCTCCAGCACCATCGTGCCGCGCTCACTAAGTAGGGTCATTATTATCGCGCCAAAGCCACGCAATCAACCGCCAACACGTCAGCCAAAACATAGGTCGCTTGCTTGGTTTTATCGTTCAAAACCGTAGCGGCAATTGGAGCATCTCCCATTGGCTTATGGGTCTTGTCGCGTGAATCTTTTTTTAAGACTGTTAGCGCGCCAACTTTTTATACCAAGCTCATAAGTGTGATTGGTATCTCCGACTGCAGCCACTAGTAACGCCATGATACCGCCGAAATGAAAACGGTTTCATTGATAATAACCGTTTTTATAGCGACGGAAAACATCAGGGTAAACTCGGTTACGGACACCCATAACCATAAGAACAAAATTATTTTGCTCTTACTCGTTGATGCACACGGCGGGATCTGCCCACCCGGTAAGTGTCGTCAAAATGCTTTCCGATACTCTTAATAACGACTTTCTCACTGGAGAAGACCATGAAACATACCCTACTAAGGCCCTGCTACCAAGCAGTGCTTGCGGCCACTTTAGTGCTCGCAGGTGCTACGGCGGCAAGTGCTAACACCGTTAGCGGTAACAGTGACAGCACCGCGGCACTAACCATCCAAGACGACTGGGGCGACGGCTATTGCGCTTCGGTTTCAATCCATAATGGCGGCGACGCCCCGGTCAGCTCGTGGCAGGTCACACTGAACACCAACGACTCGGCGATTGGCAATTTATGGAATGGCAACGTCAGTGGCAACCAAGTCACAGCGATGCCGTACAACAGTGAGATTGCCCCTCACGGCAGCACCACTTTTGGTTTTTGCGCCAACACAAATGGCACCAACTACCTCCCAGAGCTGACCGAGTTAACGGTCGACTCAGACGCCTCTAGTAGCTCAAGCTCGAGCAGCTCATCGGAGTCCTATAGCAGTTCGTCCTCTACGAGCAGCTCGTCTTCTACTAGCACAAGCTCCTCCTCTAGTAGCAGCTCATCCCCCAGCAGCAGTAGTTCGTCTTCCAGCTCGAGCCAAGGCAATGCCATCCCCAATGCCACAAGCAATGGCTGGCCCTATTGCCGCAGCTCTGCCTCCGACCCAGACGGCGATGGCTGGGGTTGGGAGAACAGTCATTCGTGTATTGTTTTTGGCTCGACCGCCGATCCAGGTGCCGGCGACTTTCCCTATTGCCAAATTGGCGAAGCACAAATTACCTTGTGCAACAGCGACAATGGCAGCTGGGGCGCGGACAACGGCGAGGTGTGTTTATCGCAAAGCTTGTGTCCTGGCATGGGCAGCAACGCCCAAAGCGCGATGCGCGATGCGCCGGTAAACCCCAGCGCAGATGAAACAACTCGCGCGGTTTACAGCTATCTGCAATCCATTTGGGGCAACCATATGCTGTCCGGGCAAATGGACCAAACCTGGCAGGATAATATCGACCAGTTTGCACGAGTACAAAACGACACAGGCCGTGCACCCGCCATCATGGGTTACGACTTTATGAACTACGGGCTTTACTGGAACGGTATTTCAGGACTGGCGCAAACCGAAGAGGCAATCGATCATTGGGATCTGGGAGGTCTGATCAGCTTTACCTGGCACTGGCGCGATCCGAATGCACCCGAGGGCGTAATCGGTGAGTTTTACACCGAGGATACCGACTTTATTATCCCCATCGCCAACGGAGAGCTGGACACGAGCAGCACCAGCTTTGCCAATATGGAGGCCGATCTCGCTATGATCGCCGCCGAGCTGATTAAGCTGCAAGATGCCGGCGTTACGGTTTTGTGGCGTCCATTGCACGAAGCCTCTGGCGGCTGGTTCTGGTGGGGCCGCAGCGACCGCGCTGACGATATTCCAGCAGCCTATGCGCAAGTTGTGTTATGGCGCCACCTGTACGATCGCCTTACCAATCACTATGGTCTAAATAACCTGATCTGGGTATGGAACGGACAGAGCGGCGCTTGGTACCCTGGTGATGAGTACGTTGATATTGTCAGTATCGATATCTACGACGGCAGCCAAAACTACGACTCACAGACAGATGCCTATGAGTTAACCAAAAGCTATCCCAACGAAACTAAAATGGTCGCACTGAGCGAGAACAGCAATATCCCCGACCCTGATAAAATGGCTGCGGATAACGCTTGGTGGCTTTGGTTTATGGTTTGGAACGACGATGACACCGCCGAGGGCGTCACCAGCTCATCTAACTTTTGGACCGGTGAGTACTTCAACACCAACGCCCATAAAATTCATGTGTACAACCACGACTTAGTGATAACACTGGACGATTTGCCCGAGTTTTAACAGCGGCTAATGTTTGTGTCGTTATTTAGCCCGCGTAATGCGGGCTTTTTTATGGCGCCACTGTATTGCGATTTTTTTAAAATCTGTGCCGCGTAAACTACTGAGCTTGCTTAATCAAGCTCAGGGCTCAGCATCCGTGTGTAGCGGCGCTCGTATTGACACCTTGCGAACGCCGCGGCAACAAAATACGATTTGTAATTTTTTGCGTTAGGGTCTGTGCAGCCTTTTAAATTTAACAATTTAACCGAGCGAAACTCGATGGACGCGCTCTGCGCTTGCAGCGCAATATAGCCCTCGGTTAAGAGCGTGCCATCATCCAGCTGCATGCCCGAGTAACGGATCACCTCTTCGCCTTCGACCCGATGGATGGCCAGCTCATGGCCGTGCACCTGCGCCTCTGCGCTGACCCACTGATCATCGTGATAGGTTTTACTGCTCGACTCGATTATACGATCGGTGCGCAGCTCAGCTTGGTACACCACATGGGTGCCCGGTGTTACCACACTTGAGGTGGGCCGCTCATCTTTGCCATTGCCACCCAGTAACTGCACCTCTATGCAGGCCGCATAGCCCTGCTCCAGCGCCATGCTCTGGGGCGATTGCGCGTGGTACATAATGCCGTTATTGCGCCAGGCCAATCGGGGGCGCCTTTGGCTTGCTCGCAACAAAACGATACTCGACTTAATTTTAAAGTGCGACATAGGCTGGTGGTAAAAAATATGCCCGTTGCGGCCTTTAAACGTATCGTACTGGTCGTAGTTAACAATCAACTTGCCATCTTTAACCTGCAACGTATCCAACGCGTTAACACCGATCGGGTACCCGGCGATTTTAATAATTCAGTTATCTAAATCGCGGCCATTAAAAATATCCAGCCAATCCTATTGCTCGGCTACGGGGCTGCTTTGCTCGCGCTATGGCTACAACCGCCAAGCAATACAGCGGCAACAGATAAACACGCAAGGCGCTTCAGCATGCGACACTCCAGTAGCGTTTTATAAAAAGTAGGCCCTAAACGGCACAAGCGGTAGGCAAGCAATTGCGCACCCGTGGGTTGCGGTAAATATGAAAGCTTACCGTAATACCTTTACACACCTGTATGCCAACGGGCTTTAACATGGCACGGTAAGGCAAGCCGCCGGTTGGCTTAAGCGCTACTTTTATAACAGCTGTTGATAGGGTGTTTACACGAGAGATCGATAAGGCCCACGGCCGTGGGCCTTGTTGAAAGTTACATGAGCCTGCCAGAGTGCTCGTTGGCCGGCTTGCTAGGGCGAATTGTTTCGGCGGCACGGTTGGGGATTTCGTTAATTTTGCCTCCCTTTGCCAAAAACGCCTCTATCTGTTCTTGTAACTCCATTCTTACTCGCTCCCGCGAAGCGATATTAAAATCCTCTTGCGGTTGGCTTTTTTCATCGTCACTGACACTGAGCTCTTCGCCATCGTCTATCTCGATATCAGTATCATCGTCTAACTCGTGGTTTTCATTCAGCTCGTATTGACTCGCCATAAATAACACCTCGCAAACAGTATGTCTTATCCATGCCAAAACAAAACTCACCCACGGTTGACCATAGCCCTTTCTATAAAAAATCAAAAGCGTTTTTGCCCCATGTGGGTGCTGCCTTTATAACGCAACAGGCGCGGTTGGTCACAGGGTTATTTAGTACATTTTTCTATTAAAAATCGCTTGTTATAAACTTTTTGTTATTTGGCACTTTTTATTTAAAGAACATTCTTATTAGCGCCCGATTAACCCTCAGCCCTTAAGCCTGTATACCGACCGTCTGGGTTTATTGGGTTATAGGTTTGTCACACTATTGACTAAGCCGTACACTGCAAGCTTCCCGTTTTACATAAAGAGAGCACCCATGGCGACCCGGCGTGAACTAAAGCATTTTCCCGAGCTGTCAGAGTTACCCATCGAAGAGCAATTAAAACGCCTGGCATCCGCCAAGGCACTCGCTTTTGGGCCCGATACACGCTTGCAACGCTGGCGCGGCAATATCGTGCAGTTTTTTTTGATGTTTGCCGGCTCGGCGGCGTTTATGGTGTTAGCGGTGCCCTCGTTGCATTTATCACAAGATACCGCGGCTATTATTATGTTAGTGGTGGTGCTGCCGGCGTTTTTCTATGTCCAGCAACGGCGCTATTTGTATCTGATTCGCCAAGCGTTACAACAGCTTTAAGCTCGCATATTGGCCTTTCAGTGCCCAGGCCAGATAACCAAAGTACGTACAGCGGCCTTTGCCGCTGTACGTACTTTGGTGCCAGCTCAAGCGGCAAGCGTGTTAAATGGCCTCGCTGCCGGTTTCACCGGTGCGGATACGAATGATCTCTTCCAGCTGGCTAATAAAAATTTTACCGTCGCCTATTTTACCCGTATGGGCCGCTTTGGTGATGGCCTCTACCGCCTGATCCACCAAAGCATCATCCACCGCTAACTCAATTTTAACTTTAGGCAAAAAATCCACCACGTACTCAGCGCCTCGGTACAGCTCTGTATGGCCTTTTTGCCGACCAAAGCCCTTCACTTCCGTTACAGTCATCCCCTGCACACCGATCTCGGACAGCCCAGTGCGGACATCGTCGAGTTTAAACGGCTTAACAACAGCAGTAATCAGTTTCATTTAGGTTCCCTTTTTGGTCTTGGCCCCAGCCATACACAGGCTGCAGCAACCTTGGTTAATGCTCTACTAACAAGAGCCAGCGGTTAAAGTAAAGATACACACATGCAGCAAAAAAATCACCCACTCGGCGCCACTGTATAGCGGCCAACACACGCTGGCGCGCGGCTTAGCGTAATGCGTGCCGGCACGCCCGAGCCGCTGCGCACCCGTGGCAAAGCGCGCCGCGGTTTAGTAGAAGCCCGACGCTTAAACGGTTAAAAAAAGCCCACAAATGCGCTTGTTGCAATACTCAGTCAATAGCCCAGCAAAGCTGCCAAGCTGTAACTGCCCAAGCTCGTATTACGGTTAAAGTGTGTTTTAGCCGCGCTGTGTGGCATTTATTGTTTATTGCCCAAAGTCATCACGCAACCTGCCGCCTCTGAGGGTGTACAATAGCCCATCAACACCCCGCACGAGCCGTAATTATGTCTGATGTTACTCAGCGCTTTTTTAAAGAGCTACAAAACCTATTGCCAGGGGCCGATGCGCTGCCCAAAGCCCAGCTGCAAGCGGCACTCGAGTCTGTAATACGCCGCATGGATCTAGTCACCCGCGCCGATTTTGACGCCCAAGCCGCAGTCTTGGCACGCACCCGCGCGCGGCTCGAGGCGCTCGAAGCCGAGGTCAGCAAGCTGGAGCAAACAGTGCAGCATTAAAGCCGATATATTGACCAACGTGTTGCGCCGCGCTAAGTTCAGGGTAGCCGCGTTTATCATCCCGATGGCACAACACGCGCTGGGATGACCCGACCTCCAGCAAGGATAGCCTATGTCACTCGCTATTGTTCATACCCGCGCCCTATTGGGTGTCGAGGCACCACCGGTCACGGTAGAGGTACATCTATCCAACGGATTGCCCTCACTGGCCATTGTCGGCATGCCAGAGACAGCCGTTAAAGAAAGCAAAGATCGCGTGCGCAGCGCGATTTTAAACTCACACCTCGAGTTTCCCGCGCGGCGCATTACCGTTAACCTCGCCCCCGCCGATTTACCCAAAGAGGGCGGCCGCTACGATTTAGCCATCGCCATTGGTATTCTCGCCGCCTCCGAGCAAGTGCCCAGCGATTTACTTGGCGAGCTGGAGCTAATCGGTGAGTTGGCGCTGTCGGGCCAGTTGCGTCCGGTAACCGGCAGTTTGCCTGCGGCACTGGCCGCGGGACGTGACGGACACCAGCTAATTGTCGCCCCCGGCAACGCCCCCGAGGCTGCAATGGCACGCGACACCCATATTTACAGCGCCGAAAACCTACTGCGGGTTTGCGCCCACTTGCACAGGCGCGACCAACTGCCCAGCGCCACCTTCCCTGCCCCACCGGCGCGTCGGCCGCAGCTGGAGCTGGCCGACGTAAAAGGTCAGCAACAAGCCAAGCGGGCGTTGGAGGTAGCGGCCAGCGGTGGACACAACTTACTGATGTTTGGCCCGCCCGGCACTGGCAAAACCATGCTAGCCAGCCGTCTACCCGGCATTTTACCCGCCATTGATGAGCGCGACGCGCTAGAGGTGGCGGCGGTTTACTCGGTATGCGGTGTCGAGCATAACCCCCTCTGGCACGAGCGGCCTTTTCGGGCGCCCCACCACACCGCCTCGGCGGCAGCACTGGTGGGCGGCGGCACCCAGCCACGCCCCGGCGAGATCTCATTGGCCCACGGCGGCGTGTTATTTTTGGACGAGCTGCCCGAGTTTCAGCGGCAAGTGTTAGAGGTGCTGCGCGAGCCCATGGAAAGCGGCGAGATCCGTATCTCGCGCGCCCGCGCACAGACCTGCTACCCGGCGCGGTTTCAGCTGATCGCCGCCATGAACCCCTGCCCCTGCGGCTATTATGGCGGCAGCGGTGCCGGCAACGATTCGCGCTGTCGCTGCACCAGCGAGCAAGTGTTGCGTTATCGCAATAAAATCTCCGGGCCGATGCTCGATCGCATCGACCTGCACGTTCCGGTGCACAACATTCCCCCCAGCGAGCTTAACCAAGCCCCTGCGGGCGAGCCAAGTGCTGTGGTACAGGCGCGAGTTAGCCGGGTGATTGAGCGCCAACAACAGCGGCAAAACAAACCCAACGCGCAGATGGACTCTAATGATATCGAGCGCTTTTGCCCGCTGCAGCCAGACGATCAACAATTTTTAGAGGCGGCGGTGATACGCCTAGGGCTCTCGACTCGCTCTTATTATCGGGTGTTAAAGGTTGCCCGCACCTTGGCCGACATGGCGCAACAAGAGGCCATCGGCCGGCCGCAACTGGCCGAGGCCCTCAGCTTTAGGGCGCTGGACAGAGCCCCCTAGCCCACCCTAAACCTGAGTATAATGCCGCTTTGCTATACCGCTGGGTACGGTGAGGCAGCAGCTGCTCCCAGCGACACTGTAACCAACCCCCCACCGCGCTGCCCCATAGCCTCACTGACTGCAATGGTTATTTACATTTGATCTCCGAGGCGCCATTGCTACAATGACCGCCCTGATATCCCTACCATCTGCTCGTAACGAGGCATTGTGACCCGACTTAATTCCCGCCAACGCGAAGCTGTCCTTTATGTCGACGGGCCTTGCCTAGTGCTGGCCGGCGCTGGCAGCGGCAAAACCTCTGTTATCACACGAAAAATCGCCTATTTGATCCAACAGTGCGATATGCCGGCACGGCACATTGCCGCCCTTACCTTTACCAACAAAGCCGCGCGCGAGATGAAAGAGCGCGTTAGCAGCTTGGTAAAAGGCAGCGCCGCGCGCGGTTTAACCGTATCGACCTTTCACAACTTAGGGCTCAACATTATCCGCCGCGAGGCCAAAGCCTTAGGCTTTAAACCAGGGTTTTCTATCTTTGATGCCGAGGACGCCCGCTCGCTATTAAAAGAGCTTATGCTCAAAGACGGCGAGATGGATAACGACCATCTCAATATGGTGCAAAACCAGATCTCTAACTGGAAAAACGATCTCACCACCCCCGAGGCCGCCGAAGAGCTGGCACAAAGCCCCGCCGAGCTGACCATGGTGCGCATCTACGAGCGTTACAACCAAGCGTTGCGGGCCTATAACGCGGTGGATTTTGACGACCTGATCTTGGTGCCAGTGCATTTATTTAACACCCACCCCGAGGTTTTAGCCCGCTGGCAACGCAAGATCCAATACCTTTTAGTGGATGAATACCAAGACACTAACTCCAGCCAATACCTGCTGGTAAAGCAGCTGGTGGGCGGGCGCAACGCCTTAACCGTGGTGGGCGATGACGACCAATCTATTTACGCCTGGCGCGGCGCGCGGCCCGAAAACCTCACCCTGCTAAAAGAAGACTTCCCCAACCTGCACCTGATTAAACTGGAGCAAAACTACCGCTCCACCAGCCGAATCTTACGTGTGGCCAACCACCTGATCGCCCACAACCCCCACGAATACGATAAAGCCCTGTGGAGTGAGATGGGCTTAGGCGATGAGATTCGAGTTGTTAAGTGCGCCACAGAAGACGCCGAAGCCGAGCGCGTGGCCACCGAGATTTTGGCCAATAAGCTGCGCCGTGGCGGTAAATTTAGCGATTACGCCATCTTATACCGGGGCAACCACCAAGGCCGCCTGCTCGAGATCAAACTGCAACAGCACCAAGTGCCCTACAAAATCAGCGGCGGCTCGTCGTTTTTTGGTAAAACCGAGATCAAAGACGTTATGTCTTACCTGCGTTTACTGGTTAACCCCGATGACGACAACGCGTTTTTGCGCATTATCAATACCCCGCGCCGCCAAATTGGCACCAGCACCCTAGAGGCGCTGGGGCGTTTTGCCAGCGAGCGCCACTTAAGCCTGTTTGCCGCCACCGACGATATCGCCCTGCAGCGCCACGTGCCCAAGCAAAACCTTGAGCGGTTGCGCCGCTTTAGCGATTGGGTCAGCCGCGTGGTAGAGCGCTGCAACGGCCCCGAGCCGGTGGCCGGCATCGAGCAAATGCTCGACGACATTGGCTACGAGGCCTGGCTGCACCAAAACTCCCCCAGCGCTAAAGCCGCCGAAAAACGCATGAACAACGTCCGCTACCTGACCGAGTCGATCCAAAAGATGCTCGAGCGCGAGGACAATGGCGAGCCGCTCACCATCGACGACGCCATCAGTAAACTGGTACTGCGCGATATGCTCGAGCGCCAAGAAGAAGAGGACACCCTCGATCAAGTGCAATTAATGACGTTGCACGCCTCTAAGGGGTTGGAGTTTCCCCATGTGTACTTGATTGGCATGGAGGAGGATCTGCTGCCGCACCGCAACAGCATCGAAACCGACAATATCGAGGAGGAGCGCCGCCTCGCCTATGTCGGCATCACCCGTGCCCAGCGCACCATGACTTTAACCTTAGCCGGTAAACGCAAACAGTACGGCGATATTAACGAGACCACCCCCAGCCGCTTTATCGACGAGCTGCCACAACAAGACATCGTTTTTGAAGGGTTTAGCCCAGCCACCGCAGAGCAAGTCAAAGCCACCGGCGAGCAAACCATTTCGAGCCTGCTAGGCATGTTTGATTAAACTCGCACCTAAACCCGCCAAAGAGCAAACCACAGACACAAAAAAACCCGCCGTGACAAGGCAGGTTTTTCTCTTTGGCCGCGACTAACACAGCCTGCTCAGCGGTGTATTACTGACTGTTATCAAGTATGTAATCGACCGCGGCAATCACCTCTTCATCCGAGCAAGTATTGCACAAGCCCATCGCCGGCATACCGTTAAAACCTTTTAAAGCATGCTCGTGCAAGGTGTCTGTACCCTTGGCTATACGATCGGCCCAATCACCCGCATCACCCAGCTTAGGCGCACCGGCAACCCCGGTGGTATGACAAGTATGGCAAGCGGTGTCATACACTTGTTGCCCCGAGCGCGGACCCTCACTGGCCGCCGCCACAGGTGCAGCGGCGCAGTCTTCACCGGCCATGCAGCTCTCGCCCACCGGTGCTATACGCTCGGTAATTTGCTTTTTCACATCGTTCGATTGGCTCAATGCCAACCCAGAGGCCGACAGCCCCATTCCCAGTACGACCATTAGGCCGATCAATTTCTTAGCTTGGCTCACGGATGCTTCCTCTATTTACGGCAGCACTGGTGAATGCTGCACTGGTCTCTGGCGCGACATTATAGCCAGAAACACCCCCCTAGGTGAACAACCGATGCACACACCCATAGACGGTATGAGCTTTGGCTAGTAGAATGCGCTCTCGCTAAGATCGGCACCCCGCCCTTTACCTATAATGGCGCAGCAGGTGTTGATCGCTTATTGCAGTCGCCTTTAGCATTGTTGTAATAAGCACTGGCACTGAAGCAGTATAATGTTCAGTACTACGCACCCGTAGCTCAGCTGGGTGAGGCAAGCGATTACAAAGCATTGCTTTGTGCGCAGCCGAACGGCTTTCAGCTGCGCTGAAAGACAGGGCCCGAACGAGGGCAGGCGCTTAGCGCTACTTTTAAGCACTGGCACTGAACCAGTATAATGTTCAGTACTACGCACCCGTAGCTCAGCTGGATAGAGTCGCGGCTTCCGAAGCCGTTGGTCGCAGGTTCAAATCCTGCCGGGTGCGCCATCTTTTTTACACTCAAGCTCCCATAGCGCTGCGGGGCTGACAAAAATCACCCACTGCTGCCCCCAAACACACCATTAACCATCCACATGCAAAGCGTAATGCCGTTTGCGGTAGGCTTTTGGCGTGACACCAAAAACGCGCTTAAAGTAGCGGATAAAACTGCTGTGGTCGTAAAAGCCGCAATCGATGGCGATGGTGGAGATAAGATCATTGCTGTGGCGCAAACGCTCACTGGCAATCAGTGTGCGCAGCCTGATCAGGTACTCCCGTGGGCTGGCGCGAAAGGTCTCGGCAAAACGGCGCTCTAACTGGCGCTGCGAAAAACCAAACCGCTGGGCGATATCCGGAATAATTAAACGCTCGGCGTAATGGCTGCGAATGTATTGCACCACTTTAAACACGGGGCGCTGGGAGTGGTCGTGCATGCGCTCATAGCTTTGCAAAATACCGCACAAGCCGTACACCTGACCTTGGCGATCAAACAAGGGCAGTTTTTGCGTAATAAACCACTCGGGCAGCCCCTCGCGGGTAGGAAACAGCTCAATTAAATCCAGTAATGGCTCACCCAGGCGCAATACTGTGTCGTCGTCTTGGCGAAACTTTTCTGCCATATAAGGCGGAAACAAAGCCTCATCGTTCTGCCCGTAAAGCTCTTTGGCCGAGCGGCAACCACAGCTTTCGGCAAAAGCCTGATTGCCAGTCATTATTAGGCCATCGCTATTTTTAACAAAAAACATCACCTGCGGTAGATACTCAAATAACCCTGCAGGAGAGTATCGGGGGTCTATCTGGGCCAGCCAGCTATCAAGAGGTTTCATGTCGAAATAATACAACTTTGATACGACAACATACAAGCCTAAACAAAGCTGGCGGTCTACTATTGAGTAGATTATAAAATCTAACAGGACTTTGACTTATGCAATTTGGTGCCAGCACTTGGTTGTGGACCTCTCCCTTTACCAGCGATCAAACCGACTTATTAGAAAAAATTGCGGCCATGGGCTTCGATTTTGTCGAACTGCCGGTAGAAGATCCCGCCCACTTTGATGCACAACAATTAAAACCCGTGTTACAGCGCCTGCAACTAGAGGCGGTGATTTGCACGGCGGTTACCCAGCAGCGCGACTTAACCGCTAGCGACCCCGAGGCACGTCAGCAGGCTCTAGACTACTTTGAAGCCTGCCTGCAGCTGGCTCAAGAGCTAGGCGCCAGCTGTGTCGCCGGGCCGCTTTACGCCCCTGTCGGTAAAGCGCGATTGGATACCCCAGAGCAGCGCCAAGCTGAATGGCAGCGCTCGGTCGCCAGTTTGACACTGCTGGCCGAAAGCGCCGGTCGCCGTGGCGTAAAGTTAGGGTTAGAGCCCATCAATCGGTTTGAGACCGATATGGTCAACACCGTCGAGGATGCCATGGCCATGATCGACGCTGTGGGCAGCCCGCATCTGGGTATCTCACTCGACAGTTTTCATATGAACATCGAAGAGACCGATTTTCGTCGCGCCCTAGAGCTGGCCGGCGAGCGGCTGGTGCATATTCAGGTATCAGACAGTCATCGCGGTGTGCCGGGCGAGGGCAACAGCGACTGGACAGGCCTGCGTGAAGGACTGCGCGCCATAGGCTACGACGGCAAACTCGCCATTGAAAGCTTTTCCCCCAACGCCTCGAGCTTGGCCGCGGCCGTGTGCATCTGGCGCAGCTTTGCCAAGACACAAGACGAATTTGCCCAAAAGGGCTTACGCTTTTTGCGCCGCTGGTGGGCCGAGGCATAAATTAAATACATTTTTTGCGAGAGAAAAGATATGACTAAATTACGAGTAGGACTGGTCGGATTAGGTTTTGGCGCTGAGTTTATCCCCATTTATCAAGCTCACCCCCAGGCCGAAGTTACCGCTATTTGCCAGCGCGATGCCGACAAACTGGAAGAAACCGCCCAGCGCTTTGGCCTTGAGGGCGGCCGCTACACCTCTTACGAAGACATGCTCGCCGACCCCAACGTCGACGCGGTACACATCAACACCCCCATTGGCGATCACGCGCGCCACACCCTAATGGCGCTTGAGGCAGGTAAACACGTGGCCTGCACCGTGCCAATGGCCACCAGCGTAGAGGACTGCGAGCGCATTGTTAACGCCTCAAAGGCCAGCGGCAAGGTCTACATGATGATGGAAACCGTGGTTTACAGCCGCGAGTTTTTATTTGTTAAAGAGCTGTACGAGAAAGGCGAGCTGGGTAAGGTGCAGTTTTTACAAGCCAGCCACCAACAGGATATGGATGGCTGGCCCAGCTACTGGGAAGGCATGCCACCCATGCACTACGCCACCCACTGCGTTGGCCCGGTCCTGGGGCTCGAGCGCAAGCTGGCTAAGTCGGTCTCGTGCGTGGGCTCGGGGCGTATTCGCGATAACTTTGCCTCGATTTACGGCTCGCCCTTTGCTGTTGAGTCTTGCCATATACAGTTACAAGACTCGGACGTAGCGGCGCAAATCCACCGCTCGCTGTACGACACCGCGCGCCAATACCGCGAGAGCTTTAATGTGTACGGCTCCAAAAAATCCTACGAGTGGCCCTTAATTGAAGACGAGCCACCGGTGATTCACACCTTGGGTAAACCCGAGCCAGAGATCCCCGAGCTGGTAAAAGTGCCCGATTACGCCCACCTCTTACCAGAGCAGATCCGCTCGTTTACCGGCCATGGCGTGTACGATGAAGACAACGAACACCTGAGCTTTACCCAGGGCGGCGGTCACGGCGGCTCACACCCGCACTTGGTGCACAACTTTATCCGTGCCGTGCTAGAGGGCTACGACGCCTACCCTAATGCGGTTGAGTCTGCCAATATCAGCTGTGTCGGTATCCTTGCGCACGAGTCGGCCCTCGAGGGCGGCGCGATTAAGACTATGCCCGACTTTACTTTAAATCAGGGGTAAGGCTATGAGATCTAATAATAATCATCAATCCAGCTGGCGCCGCACACTCACGGTGCTGCTCGGCTGCCTGGCCACCACTTTGCTGGTGGCCTGTAACGAGCCCTCCAGCGAGAACAACACCCGCGCTGCCAGCAACAGCGCCAATGCCAGCAACACCGGCAGCGCTGAGACAGGCGTTATCGACCTGTTGTTTATCGGTCACGGCCAGCGCGAGGGGTCGGGTTATCATCTATCGCACGCCTATGCGCCAATGCTTAACCAAGCCCTTGGCCACGAAAAAATCCGTATGGATTACCGCGAGAGCTTGGCCATGCTTACCGAGCAAGACCTAGCCGATGTAGACGCTATTATGATGTACGCCAACTACAACGAGCTCACTCCAGAGCGCGAGGCGGTACTGATCGATTTTGTTGAAAACGGCGGCGCTTTTATTCCGGTTCACAGCGCCAGCGCTTGCTTCGAGTGCACCGATGCCTATGTAAAACTGGTGGGCGCACGTTTTGAAAGCCACGGCGAAGGGGTCTTCTCTACCCGCATCGCTAAGGGCCAAGAGTCGCACCCAATTCTGCACGGCTTAACGCCGTTTGAAACCTGGGATGAAACCTATGTGCACGCCGACCACAACGAGCAAGGCCGCACGGTGCTGATGTACCGCGAAGACGAGCCTTGGACGTGGGTGCGCGAGCAAGGCCAGGGGCGCGTGTTTTACACCGCTTACGGCCACGACCAACGCACCTGGGGGCAACCCGAGTTTCATCAGCTGCTGATCAACGGCATTTTATGGGCGGTGGGCGACGACAAACGCGCCGCCAACCGCGCATTGGTGGCCAGCTTGCCCGAGGCCATCTATGAAGATCGCGGCACTATCCCCAACTACCGCCGGGTAGAGCCCGAGCCCATGTACCAGCTAGGCCTCGAGGCCGAAGACTCCAAAGCCTTAAGCATGACGGCCAAAGAGTTTGAGCTGCAGTTGTTTGTCTCCGAGCCGGACATCGTCAACCCAGTCTCTTTTACTTGGGACGAGCGCGGCCGCCTGTTTGTGGTGGAGTCTGTCGACTACCCAAACCAAGTTAACGACGACGGCAAAGGCAACGATCGCATCAGTGTCTGTGAAGACACCAACGGCGACGGCCGTGCCAATGGCTGTAAGGTGTTTGCCGACGGCCTCAACATCCCCACCGCCATCGTCGCCGTTAATGGCGGTTTTATTGTCGCCCAAGCGCCCCACTTTTTGTTCTTAAAAGACACCACCGGCGACGACAAGGCCGATGTTAAAGAGATCATCAACAGCGGCTGGGGAGTGTTTGACACCCACGCCGGCCCCAACAACTTGCGCTATGGTCACGACAACCGCATTTGGGGCGCAGTGGGCTACTCGGCCACACCCGAGGACACCACTCAGGGCGAGTTCCAAAATGGCCTTTACCGGATGGCGGTGGACGGCAGCCAGATCGAGCCTGTAGGCCAGCTTAGCAACAACACCTGGGGCATTGGTATCAGTGAAGATTTTGAAATCTTCGGCTCGACCGCTAACAACGCGCCCGCATGGCACGTGCCTTTATGGCGCAGCCACGTGTACGACCGTTTTGACGCGGTGCCACCCAGGTTATCGGCTAAAATCGACGACTTTACCCAGGTTTTTCCGGCCACTTACAACTTTTTACAGGTGGATGCACACGGACGCTACACCGCCGGATCTGGGTTTAACCTCTACACCGCACGCGCCTTTCCCGAGCGCTACTGGAACCGCAGCGGCTTTATTGGCGAGCCCACCGCGCACCTGTTAGGGCAGTTCTTTCTCGAGCCTAAAGGCAGCACTTATACCGCTCGCAACCGCGGCTCTATTATTGCCAGCACCGATGAGTGGTTATCGCCGGTCCACGCAGAAGTGGGCCCCGATGGGCAGCTGTGGGTGGCCGATTGGTATAACTTTATCATTCAGCACAACCCCATCCCCACCGAGGAGTCGGCCGGCTTTAACGCCGAACAAGGCAAGGGTAACGCCCACATCAACCCGCTGCGCGACAGCCATCGCGGACGGATTTACCGCTTAGTTGCCAAGGACGCACCGGCCAGCAAAGCGCTCGATTTAAGCGACGCCGACAGCGCCACCTTGGTGCAAACTTTGTCCAACGACAACCTCTTCTGGCGCATTACCGCGCAGCGAAAACTGGTGCAAGAGCAGCGCCAAGATGCCCTACCGGCGCTGCAGGCAATACTGCAAGGCGAGCCTAACATCGACAGCATTGGCTTAGACGTGGCGTCCATTCACGCCATCTGGGCCCTGCATGGGCTCAACGCTTTTAGCTTGTCGGGCGAGCACCAGGCATTGGTCGAGCGCGCGCTCGAGCACCCCTCGGCGGCCACACGTAAAAACGCGATTATGGCACTGATGGATAACGACACCCCTCAGGCCCGCGCCAAGGTGGCCAGTTTTATCCAGGACGAGGATGCCCGCATCCGGCTGTGGGCGCTGCTGGCTATCTCCCATCAGCAGCCATCGGCTGAGGTGGGCGAAACATTGCTGCGCCACCGTGTCGAGCTGCCCACCGACGAGTGGCTGGCAGAGGTTTTTGTTCTGGCCGCTCTGAACCATAAAGAGCACTACTGGGCAGCGCTTAACCGCACTGACTCACAGCTAGAGGGAAGCTTTTTACAAGGCTTTGGGGCGATCGAGAAAACCCCCGAGTACCTGTTGGCAAAAGAGTTTTTAAGCGCTGACAACCAAGACTTTACCGACACCCTTAAAAACTGGGGTAAAACCCCCGACGGCCGCTTGGCACCGTTTAGCATCGCCGTGCTAGACGCCTGGCGCGAGCGCGGCAGCGAGCCGGCACAGTCCGAGCTTAACGAGCTGCAAAAGCTGATCGAGCAACTCGACGATCAGGCGCAAATGGCGCTTAAGTTGCGCTCGCCGGGTCTGCCACTGACGTTTGCTAAAGTCGACGAGGCCGCCTACCTTAACTACCACACCGAGCATGCGTTTCAGCCCGATGTGTGGGACTGGGGTCCGCCCGAGCACGGCCAGCCGCTGTACCAACAGCACTGCGCCAGCTGTCACAGTGGTGATGGCAGTGGCGACAAAGCCTTGGGGGCACCCGCGTTAGCAGGCATGAGCAATTGGTATGCACAAACGCAACTGCAAAAGTTTTTTGCCGGACTGCGTGGCACGCACTTTAAAGATCCCGATGGTATCTCTATGCGTGCGGCCCTGGACTTTTTACAGGTAGAGCCAGAGCCCAGCCGACAGATCTCTTTCCTTGGGCACTATGTAGAAACCCTACCGGCGGCGCTGCCTCAGGCCACTGTCGAGGGCGATTTAGAGCGTGGCGAGCAGCTTTACAATACCTGCGTGGCGTGTCACGGCGCACAGGCTGAGGGCCAGCGCGAGCTGGATGCTCCCAGCTTACGCCATCAAGCCGACTGGTACTTGCTGACCCAGCTGCAGAAGTTCCGCTCTGGCGCTCGCGGCGCCGACCCGCGCGACGCCCGTGGCCAAGAGATGGCGATCTTTGCCAAAACCTTAGCCGACCAACAGGCGCTTAACGATGTTGTGGCTTACATCTACAGCCTTAGCCATAAAGAGTAAGCACTGGCAACGCTGTTAACGAAAAGCCGGGTCAGTACACTGACCCGGCTTTTTTTATCGCAAAAAATAACGGAGCACACCATGCAAAACCTGCTTTTCACACCCTTGCGCGCCCTGTTGTGGCTGAGCCTACTGCTATCGGCTTGGGCCAATGCCGAGCACCCCATTACACAACATCAAGACATTGTTTGGGCCAGCCCCGAGGGGTTTGAGCTGACACTGGATATTGCCGTGGCGCAAACCGATACCCGCAACAAACCGGTACTGGTGATTTTTCATGGCGGCGCTTGGCTGATCAACAACAAATCCATTATGACGCAGCTAAGCGATGCCATCGCCAGCCGCACAGACATCATCACCGTTAACGTCAATTACCGTTTACTGGCCGATAACGACAACAGCATCACCATCGATCAGCTGGTCGAAGACGCTATGGGGGCCGTGCTATGGGTAAAAGACAACATCCACCGTTATGGCGGCGATGCCAATAAAATTGCCATCACCGGCGACAGCGCCGGCGGCCACTTAGCGGCTATGGTGGCGCTGGCCGGGCGCAACTTAAGCAACACAGGGTTTGAGCAAAAACCACTGGGTTTTAAACCCACCTACCTGCCCGAGGGCCGCAGCGCCGAACAGCTCGCAAGCCAAGATGGCCTAAAAGTACAAGCCGTTATATTAAGTTACGCCGTTTTTAATATGGTCGAGGCCGCCCCGGGGCTAGAAAGTAAAGACAATATGTTTTGGCAGTGGGCAGGCGTTGCGGCCCGCGGTTTGTTTGGCGACTCGATCAACCTCAGCGACAACCTCGATTACTATCAAGCCGTATCGCCGACACAGTACCTCACCCCTGCCGCGCAATACCCGCTGCCGCCACAGTTTGTTTTGGTGGGCGAGCAAGACACCCTAACCACCCCCGCCAGCGCACAGCAGTATGTCGAGCAATTAGCCCAACTGGGGCAACCGGCGCGCATAACAATATACCCAGGCAAAGGGCACGGTTTTTTGGATAGCGGCTGTAGCGATTACAACAACGGCTGTTTTAAAGAAGTATCCGAGCCCACCGTGAGCGATATGATCGCCTTTTTAAACGAGGTGTTTGAGCTGCAACCCTAAGGCTCGTTAGCATCACCACAACACGCCCGACTGAGTTTTACCCAAGCAACCAGCCCCGCTCTGGCGGTTGCTTGCTTGGGCCATGCTGCCGGGTGTTTTGCCGCACCGCGCCACCTTCCAGCGCCACCACAGCTGCGCTTAAACTTATGGCAACATCTACTTAGTCTCGACACCTAGCTAGTATCGAGACTCACGGCAAGATAACAGCCAGCCTTAGGTTATTTTGTTATAGTGCCTACAGGTTGCTTTTTGCACGCCTGACATCAACCCATAACCACTCGGAAGACTTCTCTATGTCCCTTAGCCCAGAGCTTGTCAGTGAAATTAACGTCTTGCGTACATTTGATGTATCAGGCACCCAAATCGGCATTAAAGTACACTCGGATGCAGCGCCCGAAACAATTGCCGCAGCGCAACGGCTCTATGAAAAACAACTGATTACACAACCCGACGGCGGCTACTTAACCACACTGGGTTACGAGGCAGCGGTACAGGTGCAACAAGCACTGCACATTTTAACCTCACCGGTAACCGTTTAAAAAGCGCGGGTCTCAAAAGCTTTACATTAAAAAAGCCGGCAATGCCGGCTTTTTAATTGCCGTTACAACCGTTTAGCTAACAGGATAACCGCGGCGCAACAACGGGTTAAGCCAGCGGCCAAAAAAACCAGTTAGCTGGATGGGGGCCTGAGTAACCGTTAGGCAAATGCATTCGCGATCCAAGCTGGCCACAGGTGTGTGGGTATGGCGTTGATCGCACGCCATAAAATCCCCGGTGTGGTAAACCCCCGCCTCGTCCGAGAAGCTGCCTTGCAAAATCATCGTCAATTCATCGCCCAAATGGCTGTGGGTGGGGGATGCGCCACCGGGCTTGATGCGCAATAGCTCGACCTTAAAACCGTTGTTATCTCGGCACAGCTCGGCCATGCGAATACTGGGCGAGATGCGCGACCATTTAAGCTTTTGATAACCCTCAGGAATCAACTTGCGCAAACTGCGCGGCACGCCCTTTGCCGCAGGCGCAACCGCCGCTTTGGCATTTGTTTGCTGCGGCTCTGGCGTCGGCTGCAGCGCTGGCATTGCCTCGATGCGTGCCATCAGTTTATCGAGCGACAAGTTAGCACTGGGCCGCGGGGTAAGATCTTGCATTAGCTCGCCCCCCAGCTGGTTAAGACGAGCCATGTTTTGGCGACACTGACGGCAAAAATCCAAATGCGCCGCGACGCACAAAGATTGCCCCAACCCCAGCGTACCTGCCGTGTACGCGGACAACCAATCGCTTGTGGGGTGCTGCGTGATCAGCATATTATTGCCCTCCCAGTAGCAGCTGCATTTTTTTCAGCGCCAAACGCACGCGCGATTTAACCGTGCCCAACGGCAGGCGAAGCTCTTCACTGGCCTGTTGGTGGCTGCGCCCTTGCAGATACACTTTGTGTAATACATCGGCTTGCGCTTTTGGCAGCTGTGCCAAACCGGCCCGGATGGATTCTTGAGTCATCAGTGTTTGTGCCGCCTGAAAAGGATCTGGGCCACCGTCAGCCATGTTAAGAAACAAATCATCCACATCGATATTGGTGCTGTAACGGCCGTTGCGACGCAGTGCATCTATGCGTGCATTACGGGCCAAGGTAAACACCCAGGTATTGGTGTTGCTTAAAAGTGGGTTGTAACTGGCGGCCTTGTACCAAATTTTTATCATCACCTCTTGGGCGAGATCGTCGGCCACTAAAGCAGCGCCCGGATCCTGAGCTAAACTGTAAGCTCTTAGCAAAGGCGCATAGTGAGCAAACAATTTGCCAAATGCGGCTCGATCTTGGCTGTGCCCAACAGCGTTAAGCCACTGTTTAAGCTGTTGTTGCTGATCTTTTTTTGTTGTGCTTGCACCATAACGATGGCTACCTGCCTTATTGAGGCGATCGGCTACACAGACCGCACACCGTTTGTTGTTGGCTTGTTAGTGTCATAAACGGCCTTTAGTGAATGGGCCTTAGTAGCAGTACGGCGTTAATGAAGCATTGGATCACTTGATCCAATCGCGCCGGCGTAACGTATTGTTTGCATCAGCCCATTGCCGTTGGGTGCAGCCGCCTAAACTGGCGACTACCCGACCTTTAACCCGAGAGCACTATGCCTAACACCGCCGCCACAACGCCACAGCAACGTTTGCTGAACGATTTTAAACAGCTCTACCAAGTGCTGGATGAGAGCAGTATCGCGCGGCTCGACCAAGTGTACGCCGCAAACGTTAAATTTAAAGATCCGATTCACCACATCGAGGGCGTGGTGGCGCTGCAAGATTATCTAATGGCGCAATCGCAGGGGCTGACCGAATGCCGCTTTGAGTATTTAGATGAGCTGGTGGGCGAGCACAGCGCCTACGTAAAATGGATCATGCATTTTCGTCACGCTAAATTGGGCAACCGCCCTATCAGCGTGCGCGGGGCGTCACACATCCACTTTAGCAACACCATAGATTACCACGAAGACCTCTACGATTTAGGTGCTATGTTGTACGAGCAGGTGCCATTGCTGGGCGGCATCATCCGCTGGCTAAAAGCGCGTTTAAGCCGCTAACCAGGAGCCACCATGACAGAGCTAACGCCTTTAACCGAGGCACAAGACGCACCCGCCCACGGCGACATTATCTGGATAACCGGCGCCAGCAGTGGCTTGGGCCGGGGCGTATTTTTACGCTGCCGCTGGACGTCACCCAAAGCGACTGCGTGCACTGTGCTGCAAAGCTGATTAGCGCCACCTTAGGCCGGCTGGACAAACTGGTAGCCAACGCCGGCGGCTGCGAGTATCTCGACTTTCCCGACCCCGACTGGGGCGCTATCGAGCGCGTGTTTGCGGTCAACTTTACCGGCGCGCTCAACACCATCCAAGCGGCGCTGCCACTGCTGCGCAAAAGCCCTCGGCGCGGCCATATTGTCGGGGTTGTCTCGCAGGCGGTAAAAGCGCCTTTTACCCGTGCCGAAGGCTACGGCGCCTCAAAGGCGGCATTTGATTATTTTCTGCAAAGTTTGCGTCTCGATCTCGCCCAACAGATCGACGTCAGTTGTATTTACCCAGGTTTTATCGACACCCCTTTAACCGCTAACAACGACTTTCCTATGCCCTTTTTAATGTCGCCAGAGGCCGCCGCCCAACGCGTGGCGGGGGCGATCAAGCAGCGCGCGATTAGCTTGAGCTTTCCGCGGCGGTTAAGTGTCGTTTTATGGCTGGCAACTATTTTTCCGGGCGCCTGGCGCCATCTTATGAAAAACAAAAACAGCCGCGGAGCTCGCCCATGAAAATTGCCATTATCGGTGCCGGCATTGCCGGTTTAAGCGCGGCCTTTTACCTAAAGGATCAGCACGAGATACACCTACTGGAGCGCGAGCCGCGCATTGGCGGCCACACCGCCACTGTGGATATTGAACTGAACGGGCAACAGCACGCCATCGACACGGGTTTTATTGTCTACAACGATTGGACCTACCCACATTTTATTGCCCTAATGGAGCAGCTCGGGGTGGCCAGTCAAACCACCGAAATGAGTTTTAGTGTTCGCTGCGACAGCACCGGCATCGAGTACGGCGGCAATAACTTAAACGCTTTATTTGCCCAAAGGCGCAATCTGCTTAGGCCCTCTTTTTTACGTATGGTGCGCGATATTTTGCGCTTTAATAAAGAGGCGGTGGCCGATCTAAACCACAACCAACTCGCCGCCGACATTACCCTTGGCCAATACTTACACGAGCGCGGTTACAGCCAGCGTTTTATCGACCATTACCTAATCCCCATGGGCTGCGCTATTTGGTCGGCCTCGACCCAAACCATGCTCGATATACCGCTGATGTTTTTTGTGCGGTTTTTTAACAACCACGGCTTACTGAGTGTTAACAACCGGCCTCAGTGGCGTGTGATCAAAGGCGGCTCTAGCCAATATTTACCCGCGCTAAGCCAAGCGTTAACCAGCAGTGGTGTGCGCATTGCCACCGGCGTCAACATAAGCCACATCACCCGCCCGCACGAGGGCGTTAACATTGTGTTGGCCGATGGCTCGCAGGAGCAATACGAGCAGATTATTTTTGCCTGCCACAGCGATCAGGCGCTGGCGTTATTAGCCGATTGCACGGCCGATGAGCAAGCCATTTTAGGCGCTATCGACTACCAGCCAAACGAGGTGGTATTGCACACCGATACCCGCTTGCTGCCCCAGCGGCGCTTGGCATGGTCGAGCTGGAATTACCGTTTACGCCAACAGCAACAACCGCGTGCGGTGCTTAGCTACAACATGAATATACTACAGGGCCTTACCTGCGACACCACGTTTTGCGTTACCTTAAACGACAGCCAAGCGATTGATCCACGCAAAATTTTACAACACTTTAATTACGCTCACCCGGTTTTTACCCGGCAGGCGATCGAGGCACAAACACGCTGGCGCGACATTAACGGGGTTAACCGCAGCTGGTTTTGTGGCGATCCAAACACCGATTTAGCCTGCGCCATCAAGCAAGAGATTTTTACTAAAACCGGGCAGCAGCATCAAGGCCCTATTCGGGTATTAACCAACTTGCGTTATTTTGGTTATCTGATTAACCCCATCACCACCTACTATTGTTTTAACCCACAGCAACAATTGCAGTTTATTGTTGCGCAGGTTACCAGTACCCCTTGGGGCGAGCGCGTCAGTTATGTGCTGCCTTGTGATCCGAGCGACGATCCGGTGCGTATCCCCAATAAGCGACCAGCACCCAACCGTTTTATCTTTGACAAAGACATGCATGTGTCGCCCTTTAACCCGATGAACATGCAATACCACTGGCGCAGTAATTTTCCGGCACAGCGGCTCAGCATCGATTTACGTTGCCGCCAAGCACAGCTGGACATTATGGATGCCACACTCAGTTTACACCGCGAGCCTATTAGCCGCGCGGCACTCAACCGGGTTATTTGGCGCTACCCGTGGATGACGGTAAAAGTCGTGGGCGCCATTTACTGGCAGGCGTTAAAACTTTGGTTAAAACGTGTGCCTGTTTACCATCAGTCGGCTAACGACAAAAGCGACGCAGCCGAGCAAAAAGAAAAACATAAAGGTAATCCATCATGACGATGCAGTCACTGAACCGCACCCAAATCGCCCGGCAAAACAAGCCCCGTATGCTCGATCAATTTGCCAAACGCCGGGTTTTACAACAGTTAAAAAACATTACTGTAGGGCGGTTGATTATCGAGGACGACTCCGAGATCGCCTACTTTGGCGACGCCGATGCAGCGCCCGAGTATCACGCTCATATCATCGTCAACAGTGCCAGCGCCTATCGCAGTTTTATGCTGGCCAGCTCCATCGGCGCGGCTGAGGCTTTTATGGCAGGCACTTGGAGCTCACCCAACCTAACCGCATTAACCCGTTTAATGTGTGCCAACCTTAACCTGCTTAACCATGTCGATAGCACAGGCTTTGGCT
>Ga0209075_1000667_pt1 | contig 33478 bp, 31 predicted proteins | sample Stecom2011_FD_187523 | JGI IMG/M metagenome (GOLD analysis project Ga0209075, IMG submission 187523) | Agricultural soil microbial communities from Utah to study Nitrogen management - Steer compost 2011 (SPAdes) (version 2) | ecosystem: Environmental > Terrestrial > Soil > Agricultural land...
CTTATTCTTGTTCTGGTTTTATGTAAAGACCTTCTTCAATCTTATGGAATCCAGTGAGAATTACCATGTCTCCAGGCTTTAAACCTTCTGACACAATATAGTTTTCATTTGAAACCCCATCGAGTTGGATTGGCGTTAAACGAGCTTGTTCGTTTTCGTCTATTACATATACAAAATTCCTGTCTTGAATGGTAATTACGGTTTCCTGAGGGACAAGAATTACATTAGGACGAGATTCTTTTAAACGAACCGTTCCCGTATTTCCTGAACGCATAATTTCAGAAGAGTTAGGAAATGAAGCACGAAGTGAAATTGATCCTGTACTTCTATTGACTTGACCAGAAACAGCATCTACAATTCCTTTTTGACCATATTCTGTTCCGTCCGCTAAAAACAATTGCGCTTCTGGAAGAATTGAACCTAATGAATTTCTGATTGTGTCAGTTTTGCTCGAAAAGTTTTTTGTAAAGTATAAATAATCTGATTCAGACATACTAAAATAAACAAAAACATCGCTGACGTCAGACAAAACAGTTAAAGGAGTGCTTTCTCCTCGTGTGATGAGATTTCCTATTCGTTTGGGAATCATTCCGATATAACCTGTCACTGGTGCTTTAATTACTGTCCTATCGACGTTGATTTGTGCACTTGCTACTGCAGCAGATGCTCTCGCTAAAGAGGCTTGGGCTACTTCGTAATTAGCCATTACAGCTTGGAGTTGAACCTCTGCAATGACTTCATGCTCGACCAATGGACGAAGTCGATCAACTTCTAGTTTGGCATTTTTTAACTTGGCTCGCTCAATGTTCTCTGTAGCAATCTCGTTGTTTAAAATTTCAATATAGGGAGAAGGATCGATTTTGAATAAAGGCTGTCCCTGAATCACATATTGCCCTTCATCTACATAAATTTCTTGAAGAATCCCTTCCGTTTGAGCACGAATCTCTACGTTTACTTTTCCTTCAATTGTTCCTATATAGTCTTTTATGGTAATCGCTGTTGTTGTATCAACTTCTAAGACTGGCAAAATTAAGTATTGTTTTTGCCCTTCGTTACTGTTTGAGCAAGCTAGCAATAAGAATAGTGAAAGAAGAAATATTATTCTACTTAATAACATCTTGTTTTATTATTTTAGTTTATACACATTTGTTCAAAAAACGAATACTCTTAAAAGCATTAGTAGTGTAATAATGTGAATTTGTGCGGTAAATGTAGTTATAGAGTGTTTGCTAATTTCATAAAAAAATATAAATAAACTAAAATAACCTGATTTTTATGAATTTATAACAATTTATAAATCGGAATGACAAGCATTAATAAAGTAATGAGTTGTAATGCGTGTTTAATACGGACAAAAAAAGAGGAGGGTTTCCTTTATGGATAAGTAAAAATGAAGTCCTATTTGAGTTTGTCTAAATTCTCTTGGTTAATACCATTAATCACATTTGTAAAGCCATGACCTTCCAGAATTTCCTTTGCTCTTGCAGAACGTGAACCACTACGACAATAAACTACAATTTGCGAATGTCCTTCAAATTGTTCTAGCATTTCTTCTAATTGATCTAAAGGTATATTTGTAGAGTTTTCAAAATGCCCTGATGCAAACTCAGCTGGTGTTCTCACATCCACGAAAAAAGCTTTTTCAAAGTCAATTTCATTTTGATTATTTTCCTGAGTGGTTTTGGACTCTGTTTTTTCAGTTTGCTTGGTTCTATTTGAACCATTTGTATTGGCGCAACTTGTTGTAATAAACAAAGAAGTTAGCGCCAATAAAACAGTTGTACTTTTAAAGCTTTTACTTAACATATATCTTTTAATTATTGTGTTGTATGTGCTGTTCTTTTGGGTAAATCAGTATATACAATAGCATTCATTCCACCCTCTACTTCTGTGAAGTTTCGATAGCCTCTTGCTTGTAAAATACTTGCAGCGGTCATACTTCTATATCCTCCTTGACAATATAAGTAAAAGTGATTTTTAGGATTAATGTTTCCTATCCAGTCGTTAATGTTTTGTAATGTGCACAATTCTGAGTCGTCAAGATGCATCGTATCATACTCACCTTGCTGGCGAACATCAATTAGTAGAGTGCTCTCTTTTTCTTTTAATTGCTGTGAAAATTCTGCTGCAGAGATTCTATCAATTGTATCTATCTCTCTACCTTCATTTTTCCATGCTTCAAATCCACCATCTAAGAATCCAATTACATTGTCAAAGCCTACACGACTTAATCGAATGACGGTTTCTTCTTCTGCTCCTACATCTGTAATTAACAATAACTTTTGGTTCACATCACCAATGATTGACCCAACTAATGGAGCAAAGCTTCCTCCTAAGCCAATATTAATTGAATTGGGAACAAAGCCTTTCCAGAATACAGTGTTATTTCGTGTGTCTAATAAAATGGCGTCTGTTTCTTCTGCAGCTGCTTCAAATGCTTTTGGTGAAAGCGGAGTAAGACCAGATTGAATAACTTCTGTCACATTTTTATATCCTAATTTATTCATTTTCACATTGGCTGCAAAATATGCAGGCGGTGGTGCTAAACCATCGAGAACTGCTTTGATAAATGCCTCTTTGTTGGGTTGGTTCAACGCATAGTTCATCTTTTTTTGATTTCCTAAGGTGTCTACCGTTTCTTTCATCATGTTTTTTCCGCATGCTGAACCCGCTCCATGGGCTGGGTAAACAATCACATCGTCAGCAAGTGGCATGATTTTACTCATTAATGAATCGTAAAGATATCCTGCTAAATCTTCTTGTGTAAGATGATTTGTTTTTTGCGCCAAATCAGGTCGTCCCACATCACCTAAAAATAAGGTGTCTCCAGAAAATATACAATGGTCTTTTTCGTTTTCATCCTTTAAAAGCAGGGTCATACTTTCCATTGTATGCCCCGGTGTATGCAGCACTTTAAACTGAATGTCTCCCAATTTAAAGGTCTGATTGTCAGTCGCAATGACACAATCAAAGCCAGGCTCTGCATTAGGACCAAAAATGATTGACGCTCCCGTTGCTTTTGCTAAATCTACATGTCCAGAAACAAAGTCTGCATGAAAGTGCGTTTCAAAAATATACTTTAATTTAACACCGTCTCGCTCTAACTTATTTAGGTAGGGTTCTATTTCACGCAAAGGATCAATAATTGCAGCTTCTCCATTACTGGTGATATAGTATGCACCTTGTGCAAGACATCCTGTATAAATTTGTTCTATGTTCATTTTATTTCTTTTTTCTCTTTTTTCTCAATTGTCTATTCTTAATAGCGTACTGACAAATATATTACTTTTCTAGGTTAATCCATAATTCATTTCCCATTCTTGCTGGATGTGAGTTATAACAACGTTCAATCGTTTTTAGTTTAAAATGCCCTTCAAATAATTCTATATAATCTTTTTTAAATCCTCCAAAAGGTGGCCCAGAATCAAAGTCTCTGTCAAATAACAATCCTACTAATTTACCACCTTCAGCCATTAACTCTTTTACTTTTTGAACGTATCTGGGTCTGTGTTTCGGATAAAGTGTACAAAAAAATGTCTGTTCAATAATCAGGTCATATTCTCCTTTATGCTCAAAGAAATCTCCTTCAATTAATGTAATTCTATCATTACCTTTAAACTTTTCCTTTAGATGTGCGATTAAAATTGAAGAAATATCGATTACAGTGATCTGTGTAAATCCTTTTTCAAGTAAATATTCAGCTTCATGGGCAAAACCTGCACCAGGAATTAAAATTCTTAGGTCTTTGTTCTCAAGTTGATCGATGTAAGCTTTAATAGGAGGTGAAACTTCTCCCATGTCCCAGTCTGTACTTTCATTTCTGTATTTGTATTCCCAGAACTCCTTTCCTAATGCAAGATCTTTGTTCATTTATTCAAGTCTTTTAACCAATTATAAATGTATGAATAAAAAATGATACTTTGCTAAAGTGAGTAGTAATTTCGTTTAGCATAGTGGAGACTTAGCAACTGATTAACAACTTTTATCTAATGGAATGGATTAAATTCAATTTGCTTTGTCTATTTTTGCAGTCAAACAAGATATAACAATAAATAATTCATAGAAAATGGCAGGAAACAGAACATTTACAATGATCAAACCAGATGCAGTGAAAGCTGGAAACATCGGTAATATTCTTCAAATGATTACAGACAACGGGTTTGAAATTAAAGCAATGAAATACAGATTGCTAACTGAAGAGCAAGCAAAGAAATTTTATGAAGTACACAAAGAGCGTCCTTTTTATCAGGAATTAGTTGACTTTATGACTTCAGGTCCTATTGTTGCAGCAATTTTAGAAAAAGATAATGCAGTTGAAGATTTTCGTAAGTTAATCGGAGCGACAAATCCTGCTGAAGCAGAAGAAGGAACAATTCGTAAGCTATATGCTACTTCAGTTGGAGAAAATGCAGTGCATGGTTCTGATTCGGACGAAAATGCTAAAATCGAAGGTGATTTCCATTTTACAAAAGAAGAGATTGTTGATTAACAAGAAGAAATCAAATGATAACAAACGCTGTCTTATTAAAGATGGCGTTTTTTTATTGATAATTTTTGCCTCTTAAAGCCTATATTCATCGAATTAGAGATTATTTGTAGGCTTTGTCGGTAAAACTAAAGATTTGGCTAAAAAGCAAAAAAGCATTAGCTTTAAATTTATGAAGTTGATATTACTCAACAACAATTTTTAAAGCTAATGCTATATAATAATTGTTTTTCTAATTCAAGATTAAACAAGCATCATGATAGGGTTTTCCATGTAGGATTTAAATGTATTCAGGAACTCTGAACCTGTAGCTCCATCAACAACCCTATGGTCACAAGATAAAGTAACTCGCATTACATTTCCAGGAACCACTTGTCCATTTTTTACCACAGGAACCTGCTTAATTGCACCCACAGCTAAGATACAACTGTCGGGTGGGTTAATAATGGCAGTGAATTCTTCAATACCAAACATTCCAAGATTTGAAATTGTAAATGTATTCCCTTCCCAATCTTGTGGTTGTAATTTTTTATCTTTTGCTTTTTGAGCATAATCTTTAACTTCAGCTCCAATCTGCATTAAGCCTTTGTTGTCTGCAAAACGAACAACAGGTACAAGTAATCCATCAGGAACAGCTACTGCAACTCCTATATGAATGTGGTTGTATTGACGAATTTTATCACCCAGCCATGCACTGTTTACTGCAGGGTGTTTTCTTAATGCCATTGCTGCTGCTTTAATTACCATGTCATTGAAAGAAATTCTCATTCCTTCATTTGCATTCACAGATTTTCTAGCTGCTATTGCATTGTCCATATCAATATCTATTGTCAAATAGAAATGTGGTGCTGTGAATTTACTTTCAGCAAGACGTTTAGCAATTGTTTTACGCATTTGAGAAATATTCTCATCAGTGTAGGATTCCTCTCCTGAACTTATAGCAGGAGCCATTCCTGCAGGTCTTTCGTATGGGATATAATTTTCGATATCTCTTTTTACGATACGTCCATTTTCTCCAGTTCCTACAACGGTTGATATATCAATTCCTCTTTCTTCTGCCAATTTTTTCGCTAGAGGAGAAATAAAAACTCTCCCTCCATCTTGAGAAACTGTTGGGGTAGGTGTTGACGCCACTTTAGGTGCCTCAGTAGGAGGGGTAGCTTTTACTTCCTCTTTTACAGTTTCAGTTACTTCTTCAGTTTTGCTTTCAGTGTCTGTGCTTTTACTTTTTGCTTCAGCAATTATTTTTTCGATATCTTCACCTTCTTCACCAATGATTGCAAGAATTTCGTTTACTGGAGCGGCTTGACCTTTTTCTACACCTATATATAACAGTTTTCCATCATAAAAGGATTCAAATTCCATTGTCGCTTTATCTGTTTCGATTTCAGCTAACAATTCACCCGATTCAACAGTGTCTCCAACTTTTTTGTGCCATTCTGCAACAACTCCTTCAGTCATTGTGTCAGAAAGTTTTGGCATTAAAACAACTTCAGCCATATTTCAATCTTTTTTAATATTCTTTAATAAATGGGTAGTCTTCGGTTTTATATACATCTTTATATAATTCGTCAACAGTTGGTAACGGTGAGTTTTCTGCAAATTCGACAGCCTCGTTAATTTCATTTGTTACCCAGTCTTTGATTTCTTCAATTTCCTTGTCTGTAAGGAATTTATTTTCCTTAATAACAGATAAACAGTGATCGATAGGGTCTTTCGCTTGATATTCTTTCACCTCTTCTTTAGTTCTATAAGTTTGAGGGTCAGACATTGAGTGTCCTTTATATCTATATGTACGAATATCCAATAGTGTCGGTCCTTCCCCTTTTCTTGCTCTTTCAACAGCCATTGAAACAGCTTCATGAACTGCTTCTGGTGTCATTCCATCCACAACAAAAGAAGGCATGTCGTATGCTGAACCAAGTTTTGATAAGTCTAATACGTTTGTGGTTCGCTCAACAGAAGTTCCCATAGCATAATTATTATTTTCAATAATATATACTACTGGAAGTTTCCACGTCATAGCCATATTAAATGTTTCATGGAGTGCACCTTGTCGTGCCGCACCATCTCCGAAAGAAACGATAGCTACATTGTCGGTTCCTTTATATTTTTCAGCAAAGGCCACACCTGTACCCATAGGAATTTGAGCTCCTACAATTCCATGTCCGCCTAAAAAGTTTTTTTCCTTATCGAAAAAGTGCATTGAACCACCTTTTCCTCTTGAAATACCATCTATTTTACCATACATTTCAGCCATCAAAGGTCGAACATCAGTTCCTAATCCAATTGGATGGGCATGGTCTCTATAGGCTGTCATGTGAAAGTCTGTAGGTCTTGTTGCGCTCACAGTTCCTGCCACAATTGCCTCTTGCCCAATGTATAGGTGTAAAAAACCACCAAACTTTTGTTGAATGTATAATTGTCCACACTTCTCTTCAAACTTGCGCATTAAGAGCATGTCTTTATACCATTTTACATAAGTTTCTTTAGGAAACTTAGCTTTTTTAGAAGCGGCTTCTTTTTTGGTTGTCTTTGTCGGTTTATTTGATGATTTTGTTGCCATAATTCCTTACAGTTTAATTCAAGATTACAAATATAAAACATAATTGCTTCAATCTGTAGCTAGATTGACTTTATTCAGTGCTTTTAATTAAAATATGAAAAGTAACTAGCTTATACCACTCTGTATTCACCTATCAATTACTGATTAAAGCGATTGTTGTGGACTTCCGAAAATAAAAGGAAGCAAATGATGAATACTTTCAAAAACAACACAACTTCCATCGTTGTTTAAGAGAACTATTTCAAAGGGTTCTTTTTGATTGTCAGCATATTCAGCCATCACTTGACGACAACTTCCACAAGGAGAAAAAGTTTCCTTTTCATCTTTCATAAAGTCTCCACCTACAATTCCTAATACTTTTATTTCTGAAGTATTTTTCATTGCTCCATAAGAGAAAAGCGCTACTCGCTCGGCACATAAGCCTGATGGATAAGCTTTATTTTCTTGATTGCTTCCTAATACATAAGTCTCGTCTTCCAAAACTAAAGCAGCTCCAACTCTAAAATTTGAGTATGGAGCATATGCTTGTTTAAGTGCTTCCTTAGCAAGCTTGATAGCTTTTTGTTGTACGGGACTCAATTCATCAACTGAGTTGAAATAATCGTAAGTGAATTTGAATTCTTTTTTCATAGTATTTTTTTTACCTCCCAAATGACAAATAATCCATAGGATCTAAAGGTCCCACATCACTCCATAATTCAAAGTGTAAATGAGGTCCTGTGCTGCGTGTGCCGGAACTACCTACAATTCCAATTGTTTGTCCAGTTTTCACTTGCATTCCAGCTTTTACATTAATGGTTTTTGCATGTTTATAAATTGAAACAATGTCGTTTTCATGACGGATAATAACAGTATGACCATCCTCATCGCTATAGGAAGCGTGAAGAACGATTCCCTCAAGGCAAGCTCTTATTTGTGCATCTTTTTCAGCTACAATATCCACCGCAGGATGATTTGGGAGACTAAAACCCTGACTAATTGTGCCTACGATAGGGTCATACAAAAAAAGTTGTTTTGTTAGGGTGGGTTCTTTAGAAGTGTTTCGCCCTACACTTTCTCTGATGTGCTCAGCTAGAATCCTTTCTTCTTGTGTACTTGAGGTGTCAACTTTAATTTCTTGCGATACGTTTGTTGATATTTCTTCTGAAATAAAATACAGTGAATCGATTGAAATTTCTCCTAATATTACTTTTTGTAGATTAGAAATATATAAATCTTGGAGATCAATTTTTCGATTTAAATCGGCTACACGAGCAGCTGCCTCTTCGATTCTTTGTTTATTTCTGTTTTTAATGTTTTCTGGTAAAATATGTCCAATTGGGGTGTATGAAAATATTAAGTAGTTAAAAACAAAAAGTATAATTGAAAATAATATAATTACACTCACTAATTGAATACGGTTGATTTTAATTCGCCACCACTCCTCAAAAGTGACCGGATCCATCCCTACAACTCGAGTGGATTTTTTAAACCAGTTCGTTTTCTTTTTTCTTTTTTCCATAATACTTAATGATTGCGAAAATAAAGTATTTATTATGTTTTTGTGGTGTTTTACTATTAAAAAAACATAAAATAATCCACAAGGAGAAATACTTCACTAATTTTGGCTCACTAATTGTTATGTTTCAGACAACTAATTTAATATTTGAACGTTATATATCTGATGGTTAAAATAATACTTATATTCATATTTAGTATATTTTCCTATGCTTTATTAGGACAATTACAAACTTCTGGAGGTATTTCACCTAGCCAGTTAGTTCAAGACGTGTTGCTCGGTGATGGTGTTGAGGTTTTCAATATTAACTATACTGGTTCAAATCAGGCGATTGGAACTTTTGATGCTACGAATACAAGCGTTGGAATTGATGAAGGGATATTAATAACTACTGGAACCATAAATAAAGGACCTGAAGGACCTCATGGTCCAAATAATCGAAAAGATGCTGGTCTTGATAATGGAGCAGCTGGATATTTACCTTTAAGTAATTTAGTGAATGGAAAAACCTTTAATGCTGCAGTATTAGAGTTTGATTTTATTCCCTATTCAGATACTGTTAGATTCAAATATGTGTTTGCTTCTGAGGAATATCCTGAATATGTAAATACAGATTTTAATGATGTTTTTGCATTTTTTATTTCTGGACCTGGAATTCCTGGAGGAACAAGGAACATGGCTATCATTCCAGGTACATCTCAAGCTGTAGCAATAAATAACGTAAACCATTTGTCGAATACTGGATATTACCAAAATAATGGAGATGGTGTGACTGCCCCATATAATTCTAATCCATACTATGTTCAGTATGACGGTTTTACTGTCCCTTTAGAAGCAGTTTCAAAAGTTCAATGTGGAGAAACCTACCATTTAATAATTGCAATAGCGGATGTGGGGGACGCTGTGTGGGATTCAGGAATATTTTTAGAGAAAAACAGTCTAAATAGTGAACAACCTGTAAAAGTGGATTATACTTTGTCAAGTGATCCATACGGTGATGGGAAAACGATGGCGCAGAACTGTACGAGTGCAACAGTAACTGTGACACGCTCAGGGAACAAAATCAACGAAGCATTAAGTATTCCGATTAATTTGTTTGGAAGTGCGGTAGAAGGATTAGACTATTCCTCAATTCCAAACAGTATTGATTTTTTACCTGGACAAACCAGTTTCAGCTTTACAGTTGATGCATTAAATAATATGAGTTTAGCAGGTATTGCAGATTTAATTATCCAATTTGAAATTGAGGATGCTTGTGGAAATGAGGAGTTTCAAACCGTTGAGCTATTTATCCGTCCAGTAGACCCTGTAGAAATCACATTAGATGACCAATCGTTAATATGTCCTGGAGAACCAATTGAACTAATTCCAGTGGCTACAGGTGGAGGAGGAGATTATCATTACCAGTGGAGTACGGGAGAAACAACACCTACTATCTTTGTAAATCCTTTAGAAACAACATCTTATACGGTGAGTGTTACAGATGAGTGTTTAAACGAAACAGCAACTGTTACAGCTGTGGTGACTATTCCTGAATATGACCCATTGGTTGTGAATGTTAGTGATGATATTGTTGAACAATGTCCTTATATGCCAAACACTTTGTTTGCTACACCTATTGGAGGAGCAGGAAGTTATGAATATGTATGGTACGATGAGACGGGAAGAGCATTAGGCTATTTAGATTCATTAGAGGTAAAAGCAAGACAGACTACAACATATACGGTTGTAGTGGAAGACGTTTGTGGGGAAGTAGATACAGCGGAAGTGACGATTACAGTGCTAAGCCCGCCTTTAGTTTTGGATATTACACCTGCTCAGCAAATTTGCCCAGGCGATTCCGTTCAATTGACAGTAACTGGAACTGGAGGCTGGGGAGATTATTATTACTATTGGCCGCACTCTGAGGAAACGACAGCGAGTGTTTGGGTAAATCCTTCAGAAGATACAGAGTATATAGTGATTGTAAAAGATGATTGTCAAACTTTTCAAGTGCAAGCAAAAACAAATGTGAAGGTGGTTCAGCCAACAGCTGATTTTAATATTATTTCTTCTCCTTTATACATTGGTTTACCTATTACTTTCCAAAACACTTCTCAAGGAGCAAACGATTACTATTGGACTTTTGGAGATGGAATGAACTCTAACTTAATTCATCCTAACAACGTATATACAGAGCCAGGTGATTATGACGTGACATTAGTAGCTACTGACCTAAATGGGTGTATGGATAGCATTAGCAAACCTATTCGAATTTTGGAAGAGTTCTATATTTATGCACCTAATAGCTTCACGCCTGACGGAGATCGGAATAATAATACATTTACTGTAAGTACAATAGGCGTGGAAGAGTTTCACATCCTCATTTATAATCGTTGGGGAGAGCTGGTTTTTGAAGCACATGATAAAGATTTTGAGTGGGATGGAACTTATGGACCAATACTCGCACGAGATGGAACTTATGTTTGGAAAATAAACTATAGGTCTGTACACGATGAAGAAACCCAGACCATGGTAGGACATGTGAATCTTATTCGTTAATTCATTTTCTGTCTTGAATTTTCTAGTATTCCAGCTTTGCAATGTTATCTTTGTAAGCATCTAATTATATTGAACTATGAGATTTTCTCGTGCACAACGTTATTTGCTAAGTGTGTTAAGTGGAGTACTGATGGTAATATCTTTTCCACACACAGGGAGTTTGTTTCCATTGATTTTTGTTGCTTGGGTTCCTATTCTTCTTGTGGAACATGACATTTATAAAAACAAATACAGGTCTGGAAAATTCTTTATCCATGCTTTTATTACGTTTCTCATTTATAACGCGGGGGCATCTTATTGGATATTTTATTCTATAGGTGGTGAAGTTGGAGCTGTTGCTGCGTATCTGCTTAATGGCGCATTGATGGCATTCGTTTTTATGCTTTTCCATTGGACGAAAAAATATGTAGGTCAAAAGGAAGGTTACTTAGGATTATTTTTCTTTTGGATTGGTTTTGAATATATCCACTATGTGTGGGAGTTGAGCTGGCCTTGGATGAATATTGGAAATACGTTTGCAATTGTTCCAGAAATAGTTCAGTGGTATTCCTATACCGGAATCTTAGGTGGTACATTTTGGATTATTTTAGTGAACTTGGTTTTCTTTAAAATAGCTTCTAACCTTATATTTCATAAAGAAAAATTAAAAATTCAAACCCCTTTAATTTATTTAGCTTTTGGACTTGTGATTATTCCTTCGTTGTTGTCTCTGTGGAGTTACCTAACATATGAAGAAGTAGAAAATCCGCTTGAAATTGTAGTCACTCAACCGAATGTAGATCCTTATAATGATAAATTTTCGACTGATATTAATGAGGTAAGAGCACATTTAGATTTGTTTTTAAAAAGTGCTAAGGAATTAATCACAGAAAATACGGCGGTGGTTTTAGCACCTGAAACTGCTATAGCTATGGGCTTTAATGAGGAAGAGTATGATAAAAGTATTTCTTTTAATTATGTACAAGAAAACGTGAATCAATGGGGTGGAACTTCTTTACTCACTGGAGCATCCACTTACAGAATTTTTGATGAAGGAACTCGACCTTCAATGCGTAAAATTTATAACTCAGATTTATATTATGAACCGTATAATACTTCTGTATTAGTAACTTCTGTTAAACCACCTGTTTTTGTGCATAAATCAAAGCTTGTACTCGGAGTGGAAAAAATTCCATTTACAAAATGGCTTCCTTTTTTAGAGCAATTATCCATTGACAACGGAGGCACTTCTGGAACATTAGGTATAGAGGACGAGCCTAAAGTTTTATCATCAAATGGCGTAACTTATGCACCTGTAATTTGTTACGAATCTGTATATGGTGGATTTGTAGCTGAACAATGCAGAAAAGGAGCTGAAGCAATTTTTGTAATTACGAATGATGGATGGTGGGGAAATTCTGCAGGACATAAACAACATGCGAGTATAGCGCGTTTAAGGGCAATTGAAACACGGAGATACGTTGCTCGTTCTGCAAATACAGGGATTTCTAGCATCATTAATCAAAGAGGAGAGGTGATTCATGCTACAGAGTATTGGACTCACGATGCTTTTAATGCCACGATTCAATTGAATGATGAGCCCACATTTTACGTAACCTACGGAGATGTAATAGGACGCTCGTTTACTTTTGTATTCTTTTTATTGAGCGCCCTTACTTTAGTGAGATATCTTCGAACTTTTGGAAAGTACTTTTGAGAGTAGATTAATCTTCTGGAGGCAATATATTCATTTTTTCTGCAAAATGATAACAATAGTCTCGAAGGTCATCCATGATGTTCTTTTCTCCTGTAGCACGCTCAAAAGTATCTGACATGGCTAATAAGGTTTGGTGAAAAAACACTTTCATCTCATCTACAGTGTGCTCTTTAACCCATAAATCTATTCTCATTGATGTTTGGTCTTCTTTATCCCAAAGTGATAAAAACATCGCTGTAGTTTCTTGATTTTCTATTTGTCCATCCTCTGCTGTCCATTTCATTCTTACAGGAACATTATTCTCATTCGTTCCAACTTTAATTGAGATCTCAGATGTTTTAACTATTTTGTCTTCGTTAATCATGACTTATTTAATTTCGTACGTTTGTAAAATTTTATTGTATTGCGTTTTTAATAATTCCTCTAAAGATAGGTTTTTGTTTTTTTGCATATAGCCTTTAACAATTTTATAACCTAAATACTGCCCAACTCTGTCAGGTGCATCGTCTGCTAAACCTACTGTTTTAGGTCCTTCATTTAAGAAGTTTACTTTAGTTTGTTCGTCTGACTTAAATAGCATTTGCTCAGCTACAAGGTAGTTCCATACAGCACGTTCATTTTGAACAGCCCAATCGTAAGCTTCGTCCGAATATCTTAAAATATATGCCTCACTTTCTTTTGGAAACGTAGCGTTAAGTACGTAAAGGACCTTTCCAGCTTGAATTAAATGCTCAGCGAAATTCCCGTCAATTTCGTCAAATAACTGCACTTGAATCCAAGATAATAGTATATCTCTTTCCAAATATTTCACGTCCATTCTATTTCTTTGCCATTGATAAAATTGCTCCATGGGAATCGTTTTTACAATCTCACTTTCAGGAGAAATATAACTTTCAAGCCCAACAGCAATATTGTCGTTTGAGCAACTAATTTGCGTAAATAATTTATTGATATAAAATATATGTTTCGGAAGTAATGAGTCGCCAAAATGATATGCAAAATATTGAAATGCTTTCTTTATTCGCTCTTCATGTTTAGGTAACTTTTCTACAATTTTCAGTTTTTCCCTTTCAATCTCCCTGATATATTCAGAATTATAAAAATCATAGACAAGATGAAAACTCGAATCATTCATGTTTTGCTGAAGATTATGACTTAATTCAAAAATAAGTAAATCCCCTAATTTTGCATCTAGTGTATTGATTTTATCACTTATGTCTGCTTTGGATTGTTCACTTAATATTTGATCGACATTCACAAATTCGATTGAAGGCTCTGTATTGTTTAGCTGAACATCTAAAAGGTTTGATTTGCAGCCATAAAACAAGGTTAACATGAATATAATTAATGCTAATCTTTTCATTTTATATATGAATATAGTTATTTTTGTCAATTGATTAAGATTTATTCTAGTTAACAATGAAAATGATTAAAAACAAAAATATGAAAAATCTACTGACTTTTGTATTAATTATCGGAACCTCTTTTTATAACATTGCTCAAGATGCAAGTGAAAAAGATTTTCAAGCAGGATTAACACTTGGAGGTGCAATGAGTTTTAATTCACCTCAAACAAATACAATCGACTCAAAAGTGGGCGGTGCTTTCATCGCTGGAATGACAATGGATTGGAATTTCTTGAGCAACATTGGTCTCACTACAGGATTAGAGTTTGAGTTTGATAAATTTACAACAACCTATAATGAACCTACATTCTTCCAATATGCTGATAAGGATATTATTCGACACAAAGATAGAGAGGATGGAAAGGCTTATAATTATTTCTTATTAGATGAAAGAGCTCATAATAGTATTTACTTAACAATTCCAGTAATGCTAAAGTTTCAAACGAATTATCTTGGTTATGTGAGATATTTTGGGCGTTTTGGAATTAGAAACAGCTTTAATTTAATGTCTCGTACAACAAACACAGGTACTGACTTTGATGCTTTAGGTGTGCCTTCTGGTGAGAATGAATTAAAAGATATGAAGTCCAAAGGAATCAACTCATTTTATAAAGGTGCAGTAGGTATTTCTGCTGGAGCTGAATATAACATTACAGGAAATACTGTTTTAGTTGCTGAATTAGGATATTATTACGGATTTTCAGAGATTTTTGCACAACGTTCAAATATTAGGTCTTTATACCAACTAAACGGAATAAATAATATGCCACCAAGTGAGGCGGGTGATTATTATGTACCTACTTTAAAGCAAGGACAGTTGCTACTAAAAGTATCTGTTTTGTTTTAATTTAAAAAATGACGCGTTTTAATCCTAAAATAATTTCTAATTATATTATTGACTGGCTCAATAATTATATTCATGAACTTCCTATAAAAGGTTTTGTATTAGGCGTGTCTGGCGGCGTTGATTCGGCAGTTGTAGCTTCTCTTTGTGCACGAACAAATAAGAAAGTTCTGTTGTTGACAATGCCCATCCATCAAGCAGAGTCTGAATATTCGAGAGCTAAAGCTCAAATTGCTAAGTTGGAAGATGAATTTCATAATGTTGAAAGTTTAGATATTCAATTAACAGAAGTCTTTGACGTATTTAAATCAACGCTTCCAAGCAATGTACAACAAGATGAATTGTCGCTTGCGAACGCTCGTTCACGTTTGCGTATGACGACTTTGTATTCCATAGCTCAAACACATCAATTGCTTGTCGCTGGAACTGGAAATAAAATTGAAGATTTTGGGATAGGGTTCTTTACTAAATACGGAGACGGTGGCGTTGATATTAATCCGATAGGGGACTTGTTAAAATCAGAAGTCTATGAATTAGCTTCTTATTTGAATGTAATTGAAGCCATTCGAACTGCTAAGCCTACAGATGGATTGTGGGGAGATAATCGCAGTGATGAAGATCAAATTGGTGCTAGCTATGAAGAACTGGAGTTTGCCTTTATGTACGATGGAAATGATGAAGATTTATCTCCACGCCAAAAAGAAGTGATGAAAATTTATAGGCGACTGAATAAAGTTAATAAACACAAAGTAACTCCAATTCCAGTTTGCGATACTTCACATTTAAGGTAACAATCTGCATAAGTTAGTTTCCTTCTGGTGCTAGTCTCAGTACTATACCATCAATATCTTCAGTGATAAATATTTGGCAACCTAAACGACTATTATCTTGTACAAAGAATGCTTGATCAAGCATATCTAACTCTGCATCACTTTGCTCTTCTAGTTCATGGTCTGATTCTAAATAACACTGACAAGATGCGCACATTGCCATACCACCACATCTTCCTTCTACGGGAAGCTCATACATTTTAGAAAGTTCCATTATGTTTAAATTCATGTCCGTAGGAGCCTCTAATTCGTGCTTTTTGCCATCTCTATCAATAATATATACTGTAATTGTATCTTTCATTTCTTTTTTTTACAAAGATACTACATTTCTACTAACAGTATTGTTCAGTGATTACCAATAAAAAAGGGTTGCATTGATTCAATGCAACCCTTAATATTATAGAATATTTTTATCCTATCTTAATACTGCCATACATCATGCTCTATATTTCGAATCTCTTCAGTTATTTTTTGAGATTCTAGTAAAGCATCAACTCCAACTCTGTATTTATCAATGTTTCTGTCGTAGTTGTTCTCTTCTTTGATGATAAATGAACTGAATCTACGCTTCATGAAGTAATCATCGAAACTCATCCATCTTGCACCGTTTTTATCATTGTATGCAAAATAGTTATTAAATACATATCTACAGTCTGTAGGGAAGTATAACCAGAACATTGTTCTTGTACCCTCGATGGTTCCATCTGGACTTTTATCGTACCTTACAGGTGCCAATCCGATGATTCTTACATCTAACACTGATCTTTGTTTATCGAAGAACCAGTCCTCCTTTAATCTGTACTGAATGATATCTTTTGACGTATACCAAATCGTATCTCTCGGAGGATAAACATATTCTCCATTTACGTCAGTTGAGTCTTCACCGTACATATTCAAAAGTGCCTCTGTTGGTTCATCTCCTAGCTCAGCTAAGTACCAAAGTAAATCCTCTCTATAATTTTCATCTGTCAGGTAGTTTTTTCCAGGTTCAGGTAAGATAGGATATTTAAATTTATCTCCATCTAAAATAAAATGATTTACTGGATTGTAATCAGAATACACTGTTAAGTCACCTGACAATATATGATGACGGATTATTGTCCATAGACTCCATCTGTTGTCATTACGCACCCATTCTACATGCCCTGTAATCGGGTCTGGGTTTGTAAATTCATCGAGTGGATAATATAAAGTATGATTAATTTTCTCACGAAGATCTATTGCTCTCCACACTCTTTTACTCCAGATAACATCAGCTTCTCGAACTGGTGTGTATGGAATTAGCCTTTTAGTTGGAATGTTTGATTTGAGATAAACTCCATCAATCACACCTGTTTTCGTACGGCTATTAATTGGTCCACCTGTAATTTCTTGGGCATACATACCCAATGTTGAAATTAAAAAAATGCTTAACAATAACTTCTTCATGATCTTGCGTTTTTATTCTTAATTAACTTTGAACGCCGCACTTTGACGGTTTGTTCTTCCGCTAGGCTCCTTGTATGTCGCGAATATTGAGATTGTACTTCCAGGCTGAGCATTTGAAATTATTCTTAGTGCATCACCATTAAGCACCGCACCGTTACCTGATGCAGGTCTTGGTGCCCCACTTACTCTCACTTCATAAGATTGAACCGTAAATTTAGCGTCTAATGGAATCTCAGGTGGATAACCAGCAAACAATTGTCTTGAAGCTCTAATTTGAGCTGGTGTTGCTGTTTCACCATCTGCAATTCTACCTAATGAAATAGAAGGTTTAGGTAAGTTCTGAACACGGAATTCAGTACGACCTATCTGTGTAGTTGTTCCATCTTCAGCCACTCCTGAAATTATGATTGTAGCTGTTCGCCCATTACCAGGATTGGCTGTATATCCATTTCCAGATTTTGTTACAGTTACGTTTCCTCCTCCAGACAACGTATAACTAGGGAATCCAGATGCAGCTCCTTCAACTTTATTCGCATAACCGCGGTATAATACGTTCATTTCAGGTAATGATATTGCACCTGATGGTTTTCCTACAGAGTATGAGAAACTCCATGGCTTCCATGAAAGTTCGCCTTTTTCACGAACACCAATTAGTCCCGTTAAGTTGTAATTTCCTGGAGAACTACCTTTTACTTTAATAGCACCTGTTGTGGTTTTCCAATTTTCCCGAACAGAATCATTAATACCATATTGAATTGGCGGTACATCCGTAGAATCATAAGCCGCAATCATAATACGAATATCTAATGAATCTCCCTCGTTAATATATCCTGTTCTTGCAAATGCTAATGGTTCAATTTTATTAAAGTTGAATATCGGAGCATCTACTTTACCTAACATATAATTAGCTGCATGGTTTTCACTATTTAAAATATCTAATTTGATAGAAGTGAAAATTGCTGCCGCTGCTACAACTGGAGTTTTATCGAACATTGCTGAAGGCCATGGTACCATTTTTGGTTGTCCAGCATCCAAAATTTCTATTTGATCAGGTATAAAAAGTGACCTATAGAATTGTGCAATAGCCGTTGTGTCATCAGGATTAGCAGTTTTTAATGCATCTTCAAGTCCATCAACAGTTTCTGGTGCTGTAAATGAATAGCTTTTATCACCAACTTTATATGTTCCCATCAATTCAGCTATATCGTTTCTATACTTTCTAATCGAATCTAATATTGCCAATCCTCTTTCTACTGGTCTTGAAGGATCACCTCCCACAAACATTCTTGTTGGGTGGTCATAAGATTCTCTTTTCTGAATATCAACTAAAGGTTTTAAAGACACAATTAAACCATCATCATCTCTTTCTTGAATCCAGTCTTCTTTGTCCTCAACTGTACTAATCATTTCGTTCGACTCTCCAAGAAGATAGTGAATCATTTGTTTAGTTCGTTTTTTTAATTCTTCGGCTTTGCCTTGCCATAAGTCGATATCTTTTGTATCACCATTTTCTGCTTGTATAGCAGCACGTTTACTATCGAATGTACCGTATGTATCTTCTGAAGTTTTATTTATCACATCCGCACTTGACTCTAATTTATCGTTGATTGTAATAAAAGCTGCAACGACTTCCTTAGAAACGTTAAGTGCGAGAAGTGCAGTTAGGATGAGGTACATCATCCCAATCATCTTCTGCCTCGGAGTTTGTTTTCCACCTGCCATGTTATACTAATATTTTTTAAATTCTTTTATAATTTAACTTGATTTATACTTAGCAATTCTTTTCGAATACTATTCTTTAATAGTCATGGCTTTTAGCATATTGCCATACACGTTGTTTAAATCAGTTAAATTCTTAGTTAACATTGCCATATTTTCTTTATACAATCTCGTATCTTCAACTGAATCCGATAGGTTACTCATCATATCAGTAACTTGGCTTTGGAACTTTTCTGTTGCTTCTAAATGAGCAGAAGATCCTTTAAGTTGAAGTTCATATACATTGTTTAATGCAGCTAAGTTTTTAGAAACTTTTTGCATTTGCTCTCCGAACGATTGTCCTTCTTCCGAAGTTGAAGTCATTCCAGTAATTGCTTCAGAAGCTCTTTCATACGACTCCGACAAGGTAGCTACTTTTTCTGAAGCAGCCTGTAAGCTGTTCACGTATGATTCAGTTGCTGCCGCTGCTGTGGTAACACCTTTTAATTGTGCAGCATTTTCACCAAGCGTTCTCATTCCGTCTCCTAATCTTGCGATTAGTTCACTATCAATATTTGCTTCTTCTAACATTTTATCTAATTCTCCTGTGATACCTGTTCCGTATCCACCACCTCCGCCTCTTCTTGCAGCCGAAAGCTCTGGGTCAACTGCTTCACCTGTTGCTAATTCAGGGTATACAAGCTCCCAGTTTGGTTCTTGGTGTAAAGGTTCAAAAGCGGAGAAGAAGAAAATTAATGCCTCTACACCTAATCCTACAATAAGCATAATTTCCGCTCCAGGGTAGTGTTGAAGTTTAAATAAAGCACCAAGAATTACAATTGCTGCTCCGATTCCGTACAATTTAGCCATAAAGTTTTTGTAGGCTTTACTGTGAAATACATCTGATAGACTCATAGTTTTAATTTTTAAGGTTTAACGATTTATTTTGTTTTGTTTTAAGTTACATGTTTATTATCTCAATTGAAGGTCTTGGCTTATTTCTTCACCTCCTTCTTGATTGAAGTTTCTACCACCTCTACCTAGGTGTGTTGCTACTGATCTAAATCCAATATAAGATTTAGCCGTGTCTTGATACTCATACGTTCTTGTACTGTTTTGTAAGTAGTATCCAATATCCTTCCAAGAACCACCACGAATCACTTTTCTTTTCATTGCTGGTGGATCCCAGTCCATTGCATTATAGCGGTATTCTGGGTTTAAGTCATGAGAAAGTTCATACATTGATTCATCGTATGCTGTCTCACACCATTCTGCAACGTTACCAGCCATACAATATAATCCCCAACCATTTGGGTTGTATGAAAACGCTTTTACTGTATGGAAACCTCCATCTTCAAAGTATCTTCCTCGCATTGGTTTAAAGTTACCCAAGAAACAACCAGAAGAGTTTCTGATGTATGGGCCTCCCCATGGATATTGAGATAGGTCTAAATCTCCACGTGCTGCTCTTTCCCACTCCGCTTCTGTTGGTAAACGGAAGTCATTTACGTAAAGCTCTCCCATTGATTGTAACCAGCTATTTAATAGTTGAGTTCTCCACACATTAAATGCTCTTGCTTGTTGCCAAGTAATTCCAACTACAGGATAATTGTCGTAAGCTGGGTGCCAGAAGTACATGTTTGTCATAGGGTCATTAAATGAGTATGTGAAGTCTCTCACCCAAACCAACGTATCTGGATATACATTAATAGTTTCGTCGATAATGAATCGCTGTCTATTTTCATGTCCACGAATCGCATTGTTTTGACCTAATTTATTAGGTTGTCCCATGTCTTTATCTTGCCCTTGAGGTTCTTTTGTAAAAGGATGTTCAGGAGAACGCAACTGACGGTGATCCATGTCATTCTTTCTTCCCTGATTGTCATAACCATCTCGAACTATGTTAATATTACCTCGTTTTGCAGCCTCAACGATGTCTATCCAGTAATATTTATAGTTCAGCTTACGGGTATCAATTTCTTTTCTTTTATAAAAACGTTGAGCAGACGGATAATACATTTCAGATAAAAGTGGTACTAACTGAGGATCGTCATAAGAGAAAGATCTATCCCAGTTAAGTGAGAAAATCTCAATATTTTCGAAACGGTCACTTGACTCATATTCTACCAACTCCATGATTCCCTCATCATAATACTGATCTCTATAATTGATGTATCGGTCAGCATCTCTATCTTCCTCTAATTCTAGGTATATTGTTCTTCGAGCAATTGAGTCTCTAACCCAGTATACGAATTGACGATATTCATTATTCGTGATTTCAGTTTGATCCATATAAAATGCTTGAACCGACACTGTTTTAGCTACAGTTTGGTGCATGAATGGAACATCCTCATCATTTTGCCCCATTGTATAGGAGCCCCCAGGAATATACACCATTCCCAATGGGATTTCAGGATAATACACTTGTCTTCCTAGCACACCTGTTAAGTGTCCAGACCTAGTATTACATGCTGCAAGCATTAAGCTTATTAAGCCAAAAATCATTAGTTTTTTCATCATACCTCGTTTTTACTTTACGAATTCCTAAACAACTTCTACAGGATCAAATGTTTTTTAGGTCTTCTTATAACGATAAAGCTTTGTAAATGGTTACAATATTTTTATGTTATTATAAATATCTTGGATTTCTTGCCTTTGTAATTGGTAATGGTGGCAATGGATGACAGTATCTTAACAAGATTTCATGTGATCCCCAAGATATATCTGAAATTCTATTTAAAGTAATGTCATAAGAATAACCTATACTAAATCCATTCCAGTTTACTCCTACCATAATACCTAAAGCATCAAATGTTCTATATGTTAACCCACCATATATGAAATCATTCCATATTGCACGTGCGTTAATGTCGGCACTTAAAAGTTTAAAGTCTGAACGAAGGAGCACATTCCCTTCTAAGTCTAATTCATTTAAGTCAAAAGCTTCATTCCAACGATATCCTCCCATTGCGTAATAGTGTCTTGCCACGTTAAAGTTAAGGTTGTCAAGCTCCATTGCTGGAATATGTGTGGTGGATAAACCTGCATACCATCCGTCGAATGACATGTAATAAGCTCCAAAATTCGCATCAAAATTCGCTTGAGAACCTTTTGTTGGTAAAGACTGATCGTTTGGATTTCCATCAGGTGTAATCCATGTCGGATCCATTCCATAGCTTACCAAGCCAAGTGCAGCACCTAATCCTAACACTCCGTTTCCTACGTTTAAGTGGTACGAATAGTTAATTGTAACGTTATTTTGTCTAGCATACCCAATAGCATCATGATAAAATGATATACCTAATGCACTCGGAAAATACTGCTGCAGGTTCGCTTCTGCATTTACAAGTACTGAGTTTGGAGCACCATTAAATTTGTCCCATTGGTTACGATATATTGCAGTACCGCAAATTTGGTGATCCATTCCCATTCCAGTTGCGCCTGGGTTAATACTCATTTTATCAAAAATAAAGTGAGTAAGTAACTTGTCTTGTTGACCATAACTATAGAAATAGCTAAAGCAAACAACTAATGATAAAAGTAATATTTTCTTCATATACAGTTCTGTTTCAATAATTTACACGTTTCACTTTATTGTGAAGACAGTATATTAGTCGACTAAATTAGTTAAAAATATCTAAAAAAGAAATAAAAGTATTAAAATAAATAATTTTTTTAATTTTTCTTACGCAAGCTTTTGGTATGTCTTCCACCAAAGGTCCGGAATTTCACCCTTCATGGCTTCTTTGTATGTCTCATAACTGCATGGAATCATTTGGTGTCTTAAGTATTTTTTTTCTCTATTACTTGGATAAGGAACTTCAATCCACCACCTTCCAGATTTATCACTTTTGTAGAATATAATTTCTTCGTTGAGCTCTTCCATGAAGACCCTAAATTTAGTGTAAGTCTTTTTACTGCCGATTGGAAAATCACCTTTGCGTTGTGCGTACCCTTCTAAGAAATACCAGATTAATTGCCCGACTAGCTCATCTGTAACTTTATGATTTTGACTATAATAGTTAAATATGCCTATGCTGGATAGTTTGTCGCTTATTCCTGCATACCTCATGATTCTACATAATTCATGTGCGAAAAGACCGTTCGGTGACGTGTAATGATTGTTTTGTAAGTCACTTGCTCTAATGCATGTTAGGTCTATGCTGACAATGTCGCTATTCCGCATATAAGGTTCCGTTAGCGTGATGTCTGCATTTACATCGCCTAACCTGCATATATCGAAGTACAGTTCATCAAATATGTTAAATGTTTTATTAGAAATGAAATGTCCTTGTGCTCCGATATTGGTATAGTTAAATAAGTAAGAGTCGTGATGAACCAAGATGTTGTTTAGCCACGCATTATGAATTGGTTCGGGTACTTTTTCAATTAAGACACCTAAATCTAAGTTGTTGTCTATTGTAGTGAGGTTGATGAGTTGCTCTAATTCTTTGTATGCGTTATAGATGGCTACAGTAATATCTTGCGATCCGCCTACAACAACTGGAATAATGTTTTTCTTGATGAGTTCGGTGCAAACAGTGGTTATTGCATGGTAGGTGTCCGAAATCTGGTCCCCTGGTTGAATCGTACCTAAATCATAAAGAGTAAAATCCCAGTTAAAGCCTTTATATAGTTCGTAAAAGCTTTTTCTAAAGTTTGTATTAAATGTATAGTTTTTATTATCTGTGTCGTTTCTATATTCTGGCACGTTAAATATCGCTACTCCGTCCGCCTTCATTTCAGGAAAATAATTCTCTGTATGTTTTAAGGTATATTCTCCTAATTTATCCTCACTGAATTCCCCAAATGGTTCAACAGGTTGGAAGTATATAGAAATATCTTTCATTTTCTTCGTTTAAAAATATTAAAAACTATAGGGCGTTTTTATTTTTTCTTTTTTGTCGCTCTTTTCTTTGTAGTCCTTTTTTGTGGTTGATTTTTCGATATTTCAATACATTCTTCATAGGTTAACTTTTCCACTTCTATATCTTTAGGGAGCTTAAAGTTGTTTTTACCTATTTTTAGATATGGTCCCCATCTACCATTGAGTAATTGCATACTATCGTCCTCAGGGAAAGTTTTAATAATTTTCTTAGCGTCTTCTATTCTTTTTTCCTTAATGACTTCGATGGCTCTTTTTAGTGATATCTCCATAGGATCGTCTTCTTTTAAAGAAACAAACTTTCCGTTGTGTTGAACATAAGGACCGAATCGACCGATATTTGCCTTTACTTCTTTGTCTTCAAATTCTCCTAATGTACGAGGGAGTTTAAATAAGTCGAGAGCTTCTTCTAGCGTAATGGTTTCGATGGATTGGTGAGGTAAAAGGCTAGCGAATTTTGCTTTTTCTTCTCCATCTGTACTTCCAATTTGTGCCATAGGACCGTAGCGACCAATTCGAACAATTACTTTTTCGTTGCTTTTTGGATCTACTCCTAGATATCTTTCTCCTGAAGCACGCTCTGAATGTTCTAGTGTTTCGTTAACCGTATCATGGAATGGGTCGTAAAAACGGCGAATCATTTCTGTCCATTCTTTTAATCCTTTAGCAATATCATCAAACTCTTCTTCTACTTCTGCGGTGAAGTTGTAATCCATGATGTCGCCAAAATGTTCCATTAAAAAGTCAGTTACTACCATTCCAATGTCTGTTGGAGAAAGCTTGTTTCTTTCTCTTCCAGTAATTTCTGTAGCAGTTTCTTTTTTTATTTCGTTTTCTTGAAGGGTATACAAAAGGTATTCTCTTTCTACTCCTTCTCTTTCGATTTTTTCTACATATCCTCTTTTTTGGATTGTGGAAATCGTTGGAGCATAGGTTGAAGGTCTACCTATTCCGAGTTCTTCTAGCTTTTTAACTAATGAAGCTTCTACATATCTCGGTGGATGCTTAGTAAATCTTTCTCTAGCAATTATAGAAATCACATCTACGCTTGCGCCTATTTTTAAATCGGGAAGAATATCAGCAATAGTCTGGTCTTCTTCTTCCTCTTCGATTTTGGATTCAAGGTAAACTTTTAAGAATCCTTCAAATTTAATTACTTCACCTCTAGCAATAAATTCTTCTTTGATTGCAGGTGTGCTTATTTTAATCGTTGTTCTTTCAAGTTTAGCAGGAGCCATCTGTGATGCAATTGATCTTTTCCAGATTAAGTCGTAAAGACGTTCTTGGTCTCTGCCCATACTTATTGAAGAAACAGAAAAGTTTGTTGGTCTAATGGCTTCGTGCGCTTCTTGTGCTCCTTTAGACTTACCTTTATATTGTCTGGGTTTGCTGTATTCAGCACCATAATTCTTAATAATGGCTGCTTTAGCTCCTTGAATTGCCGTGTCAGAAAGATTAACACTATCTGTTCTCATGTAGGTGATGTGTCCTGCTTCATATAAAGACTGTGCCACCATCATTGTTCGAGAAACATTGAAACCTAATTTCAAGCTGGCTTCTTGTTGAAGTGTTGAAGTCGTAAAAGGTGCACTTGGATTCTTTGTGCCTGGCGTTTTTGAAACGTCAGTTACTGTGAAATCAGCATTTTTGCATTTATCTAAAATGTCTTCAACTTCTTTTTGAGAATCTAAGTTGCGTGAAAAGACTGTAGAAATTTTGCTTTTTCCATCTTTAAAATCTCCAACGACTCTGAAGTAGTTGCTGGGTTTAAAATTAGTAATTTCTCTTTCTCTTTCCACTAATAAACGCACAGCTACTGATTGTACCCTTCCAGCGGATAAACTTGGTTTTACTTTTTTCCATAAGACTGGTGAAAGTTCGAATCCAACAAGTCTATCAAGTATTCTTCTGGCTTGCTGTGCATCTACCAATTTTTTGTCAATTTCTCGTGGTTCGGAGATAGCTTTTAACACTGCATCTTTTGTGATTTCATTAAAGGTGATTCGTTTAGTGTCTTTGTTTTTCAGTTTTAAGGCTTCGAATAAGTGCCAAGAAATCGCTTCTCCCTCACGGTCCTCATCCGTTGCTAGCCATACAGTGTCTACTTCTTTTACTTTTTTCTTTAGGTCTGCGATTACATTTTTTTTGTCTGCGCTAATCTCATACTGAGGTTCAAAGTTGTTTTCAACATCAATGGCTACTCCTTTTTTTGCAAGGTCTCTCACATGTCCGTAGCTGGACATAACAACGAAATCTTTTCCAAGATAACCTTCGATTGTTTTTGCTTTTGCGGGGGATTCTACAATCACTAAATTCTTTGCCATACTTTTTTTCTAATAATATATTTAAAACGAAGACATCACACAAATAACTTCAAAAAAATTCTAAATACAAACTTTTTTAGAAAATGAAGCTTTCGTTTTCAAAAGTACAAAATTAGTTTTTTTATGTGGAATCTAGGTAGAAAAATCAAGAAACTACTATTTAGGTATTTTTTATTGAAAATAAATTGCTGACATTTTGGCACGTTAAGAAGAAATGATAACTTTGTATTTCTAAAAATGATGAGTTAATGGGAAATATATTTGAAAAAGCACAAGATGAGTCGAGACAAGGAGAGGCGTTGTCTTTAGAGGGACAAGGAGGAGGAAAGAAATTGTATCTAGAAAGCTATGGCTGTGCTATGAATTTTTCAGATAGTGAAGTAGTGGCTTCTATTTTAGCAGAGAAAGGATATTCTACCACGCAAAACTATAAAGAAGCTGATTTAGTTCTAATTAATACCTGTTCGGTTCGAGATAATGCAGAAATGAGGGTGAGAAATCGTTTGTCCCAGTATAATGCGATTAAAAAGAAGCGACCTGGAATGGTGATTGGAATGTTGGGCTGTATGGCAGAGCGACTAAAATCTAAAGTTTTAGAGGAAGAAAAGTTGGTGGATATCGTTGCAGGGCCAGATTCATATAGAAGTTTGCCAGACTTAATTGAAGAAGTGGAGGGAGGGCAAAAAGCTGTAAATGTTTTACTTTCAAGAGACGAAACCTATGCAGATATAAGTCCAGTTCGTTTGGATAAGAATGGAGTGACAGGCTTTGTGAGCATCACAAGAGGATGTGATAATATGTGTTCTTTCTGTGTGGTTCCTTTTACACGTGGACGTGAAAGAAGTAGAGACCCTCACACTATAGTTAAGGAATGTCAGGATTTGTTTAATGCAGGCTATCGAGAAGTGACTTTATTAGGTCAAAACGTGAATTCTTATCGTTGGAATATGACGAGCAAAGGAAAGATTAAGGATGAAACGCAGCCGACAACAAATTTTGCAGAGCTTTTGGAAATGGTTGCAGAAGGTGTGCCTGGGATGAGGATTCGTTTTTCTACTCCACATCCGAAGGACTTTACAGAAGATGTATTGCATACTGTAGCTAAGTATAAAAATATCTGCAAGTGTATTCACTTGCCTGTTCAGTCTGGAAATAGTGAAGTGTTAAAAAGAATGAACCGTGGTTATACACGTGAGTGGTATTTGGATCGCGTAGCGGATATTAGAAGAATTCTTCCAGGTTGTGGAATCACGACAGATACAATTTCAGGTTTTTGTGGGGAAACAGATGAAGAACATGAGGATTTAATTTCCTTGATGAAAGAAGTGAAGTATGACGCTGCATATATGTATAAATATTCTGAGCGACCAAAAACATTGGCGGAAAGAAAATACGAAGACGATGTGCCTGAAGAGGTAAAGCAAAGAAGATTAGAAGAAGTAATTGAGTTGCAACATAAACATAGTTTAGAAATTAATCAACAACAGATAGGAAAAATAGAGGAAGTGTTGATTGAAAGCGTGTCTAGACGTTCAGATAATCAATTGATGGGACGTACAGATAGGAATCATAAAGTGATATTTGACCGAAAAGATGCTAAAGTGGGTGATTTTGTAATGGTTAAGATTACAGGTTGTACTTCTGCATCTTTAATGGGGGAAATAGTGGATGCTTAAAATAGCATAGAATATGAATATTCAACAAGTAAAGCAAAGATTTGAAATCATAGGAAATTCGCCAAAGCTTAATAGAGCTTTAGAAGTGGCTATTCAAGTTGCACCTACAGATATTTCTGTTTTAGTGACGGGAGAGAGTGGAACAGGAAAAGAAATCATCCCTCAGGTTATTCATCAACTCAGTCAAAGAAAACACGGGAATTACGTTGCAGTAAACTGTGGTGCTATCCCTGAAGGGACTATAGATTCAGAGCTTTTTGGTCACGAAAAAGGTGCTTTTACTGGAGCAACAGGAAGTAGAAAAGGGTATTTTGAGGAAGCTGATGGAGGAACGATTTTCTTGGATGAAGTGGCTGAACTACCTCAACAAACTCAGGTGCGTTTATTACGTGTTCTTGAAACAGGAGAGTTTATGCGTGTAGGGTCTTCAAAAGTGATTAAAACAAATGTGCGTGTGGTTGCTGCTACGAATGAAAATATGACAAAAGCGATTGAAAAAGGGAAGTTTAGAGAAGACTTACTATATCGTTTGAGTACAGTGCCTATAAAGTTGCCTCCTCTTCGTGAAAGAAAGGAAGATATACATTTGTTGTTTAGAAAGTTTGCTATCGATTTTGCCGAAAAATATAGGATGCCTGCAATTAAGCTTGACGATAAAGCAATTTTAGCTCTTGAAAATTATGAGTGGCCAGGAAATATTCGTCAATTAAAAAATATTGTAGAACAAATTTCTGTAATTGAAAAAGAAAGAGAAATTAACTACGATATATTGATGTCATACTTGCCAGCAGAAGAGTTTGCTAATAGCGGGCTATCTGTGATGGAGTCAAAAAGTGAAGAGTCTAGTTCTTTTTCAGATAGAGAGTTAATTTATAAGTTTCTGTTTGATATGAAGCGAGATATGAACGAATTGAAGAAACTTGTGATTCAACTTTTGAAAGGGGATAAAGAGATTGATTTAACAGGCTCTCAATTGGATGTGTTGAATCGTGTATATTCAGACTTTACTGCTACAGAAAAAGCAAAATTGTTGGAGACAGGTAAGCCTGAGGAAGATTCATCTACAGCTTTTGTACCTGAAGAAGTGACAATCGTGGATAGTGATTATCAAGATCATGTTGAAGTGGAGGAGTCTCTTTCTTTAGAGGAGCGTGAACGTGAATTTGTAAAAAAAGCTTTGGAAAAACATAACGGTAGGAGAAAAGATGCTGCAAAGGAATTAGGAATTTCTGAGCGCACCTTGTATCGTAAGATTAAAGAATATAACTTAAGGTAAAGCGTTATTAAAATAATGAAGTCAATTCTTTTTATGAGCATTTTGCTTTTGTTGACAGCTTGCTGGCCAACGAGTATTTCATTTAGGGACGGTAGTGTTCCGCCTGAGTGGAATAGATTTGTAGTTCACACTTTCGAGAATAATGCATCTAACGCACCGATTAGCTATTCTTCAGATTTAACAGAGTTGGTTAAAGATGCAATACAAAATCGAGTGGGATTGACTTTGGTTACAAGTGAAGCAGATGATCCTCAGGTCATTGTTTTTGGAACGGTAGATTCTTATCACATTACTCCACTTTCTTTGCAAGACAATGTGGCTGAGGTTAAAAATCGATTGACTGTTCGTGCTAGCTTTGATATTTTTATAACTGAACCTGAAGAAGAGGAAATGAAATTGAGTAGTTCTCGCTTTGTTGATTTTGATGCTTCTCAAGATGTGGGGGCAATTCAGAGTCAATTATTAGAGGAAATTAGTGATCAAATAGTTCAGGATTTGATAAACAAACTACTTTCGAATTGGTAATGTTGGACTTTAATGAAATATCGAAACGAATAGAGAATCCTGCTTTAATTCAACATCAGGATTTGCCAGCGTTGAAAAAGCTTTCAACATCCTATCCATATACCAGTATTTTTTCTCAACTTTATCTACAAGGAGTAGCCATGTATGAGGTTACTCAATTTGAGTTGGAGTTAAAAGCAAATGCGTATAAAATTCCAGACCGTGCCCAATTGTATCACTTGATTCATTTTGTTGATGAAAGTATGGAGCAGCTGCATCTCGACAATGAAGAAGTAGTGCAGGAGGAACCTCATGAGGAAGAATATGTAGATACAGTAGAAATAGAAGTAGTTGCTGAGGAGGAAATATTAGTAGATGAGGTTGTTGATGAGTTAGGAAATGACATTGAAGAGCAACATATCATCGATTCCGTTATAATAGAGGAGGAAGAAGTCAAGGAAAAGAGTTTTGACGAATTAGAGAAAGATATACTTGCGCATGCGGTGAGTTCTTCAATACTTTTAGAAGTTGATGAAGAGACAAGAGGGGAAGAAATCGAATTTGATTTAAGAAGAAATCGAGATGAAATTTACGATGAAGAAATCGAGGAAGAGCCAGAGGATGAGGAAACTGCTATAGAGGAGCAAGAAATCGCATCAATAGAAGAAAGTGATGCAGAAATAGAAGTTACCTCAACAGAAAAGGAAGAGATAATGAGTTTTTCATCCTGGTTAATGCATTTTTCTCAGGAAGTTGAGGAGGAAAATGATGAAAAGCGTGAGGAAAAGGTTGAAATAGAGAAAAAAGATGAGATTAAGAAAGAAAATTATGTAGTCGAAAAAAGAAAATCTGAGTTTTTCTCTCCGGTGCAAAAAGCGAAGGAAAGTATAGATGAATCAAGGCTTCCAGTGAGTGAGACCTTGGCTAAAATTTACGTTGCTCAAGGAAATTATCCGAAAGCAATTGAAGCTTATGAAAGATTATTGTTGAAAATTCCAGAAAAAAAGACTTTCTTTGCACTACAAATTGAATCTTTGAAAAGAAAATTAAATTAAAAACATGGGAACTTTTATAACAATTGTGATTTTGCTAGCATGTGTGTTGCTAATTTTATTAGTGTTAATGCAAAACCCTAAAGGAGGAGGATTGTCAACTGATTTTGGATCATCTCATCAAATTGGAGGTGTGAAGCAAACCAATAACCTCATTGAAAATGCGACATGGACTTTGGCTGGAATTATAGGTGTGTTAAGTATTGTGATGACGTTAATGTATCATGAGCCATCTAACGTGCCGATGAGTGAGCCAGTAGATGTAGAACAACCTGTTCAAGAATAGTTATATTCAGTATTAAGAAATTTCGATTACTTGTAATGTCAGTGTGTCAGTCGCACTGACATTTTTTTGTTATTTTTTTTCTAAAAAAATGACAAAATAGCCACTTTAATGTATTGGCATAGAATTCGCCTTACGAAGGAGCAGAAAATAATCAATTAAAATAATTAATAATATGTCAACATTAAAACCGTTATCGGATCGTGTGCTTATAGAGCCCACTCCTGTAGAAGAGAAAACAGCAAGCGGAATTATCATTCCAGATACAGCGAAAGAGAAACCTTTACAAGGTGTGATTGTGGCCGTCGGAGATGGTAAAAAAGATGAGCCAATGACAGTTAAGGTAGGAGATGTTGTATTGTATGGACAATATTCAGGTACCGAAATTAAAATTGATGGAAAAAGCTTTCTGATTATGAAGGAAGCGGATATTTATGGAGTTTTCCAATAAATTAATAACTTATTAAAATTTTAAAACAATGTCAAAAGAAATTATATTTAATGAAAAGGCTAGAGAAGGTCTTAAAAATGGGGTCGATGCTTTAGCCAACGCGGTTAAGGTAACACTTGGTCCAAAAGGACGAAATGTAGTTATTGGAAAAAGATTTGGAGCACCTCACGTAACGAAAGATGGTGTTTCTGTTGCTAAAGAGATAGATTTAAAAGATCCTGTAGAGAATATGGGAGCTCAAATGGTTAAGGAAGTAGCTTCGAAAACAGCTGATATAGCAGGAGATGGAACAACAACTGCAACAGTTCTTGCACAAGCAATCATTACAGGTGGTTTGAAAAACGTTACCGCTGGAGCTAATCCAATGGATTTAAAAAGAGGTATCGACAAAGCTGTTAAAGTGATTGTTGAAGAACTAAAGAAACTCTCTAAAGAAGTTGGAAAAGACAATGACACCATCAGACAAATCGCTTCTATTTCTGCTAATAATGATGAAGAAATTGGAGGTTTAATTGCTGAAGCGATGAAAGTCGTAGGTAACGATGGAGTAATCACCGTAGAAGAAGCTAAAGGGATTGAAACTGAAGTGAAAACTGTAGAAGGAATGCAGTTCGATAGAGGTTATTTATCACCTTACTTCGTGACCAATACGGAAAAAATGTTAACCGAGTTTGATTCTCCATACATTTTGATTACCGATAAAAAAATCAGCAATATGAAGGATTTACTTCCAGTGCTTGAGCCTGTTGCACAAGCTGGTCGACCTCTATTGATTATTGCTGAAGATATAGACGGAGAAGCTTTAACCACACTTGTTGTGAATAGAATTAGAGGCTCACTAAAAGTGGCTGCTGTAAAAGCTCCAGGATTTGGAGACAGAAGAAAAGCTATGTTGGAAGATATTGCTGTTCTTACAGGTGGTCAGGTGATTTCTGATGAAAAAGGATTAAGCTTGGAGTCAGCTACACTTGAAATGTTAGGAACTGCAGAGAAAGTAGAAATAGATAAAGACAATACAACGATTGTAAACGGAGGAGGAGACAAGAAGGCGATTAAGGATAGAGTGGCTCAAATCCGTGCACAAATTGAAACTTCTACATCTGATTACGATAAAGAAAAAATGCAAGAACGCTTGGCTAAGTTAGCTGGTGGAGTAGCAGTTCTTTATGTAGGTGCAGCTTCAGAAGTGGAAATGAAGGAAAAGAAAGACCGAGTGGATGATGCTTTAGCAGCAACACGAGCAGCAGTTGAGGAAGGTGTAATTCCTGGAGGTGGTGTGGCGTTAATTCGTACATTAGCTGGTTTAGAAAAGTTAAAAGGCATAAACGATGACGAGAGAACAGGAATCGAAATCGTGAAAAGAGCAATTGAAGAACCACTTCGCCAAATCGTTCGCAACGCTGGTTTAGAAGGTGCAGTAATTGTTCAGACTGTAAAAGACGGCAAAGGTGCATTCGGATATAATGCGAGAACTGAAGTGTTCGAAGATTTATTAGAAGCTGGAGTTTTAGATCCAACTAAAGTAACGAGAACAGCAATTGAAAACGCGGCTTCTATAGCATCAATGTTGTTGACTACAGAGTGTGTAATTGTTGATGAACCAGAGGAAGAAGGTGCTGGTGGTGGAATGCCAGGAGGAATGCCAGGCGGTATGCCAGGAATGATGTAAAATCAGCTTTCTTTCAAAGGAAATATATAAAAGACGATCGGAAAGGTCGTCTTTTTTGTTTTATAACCACTCGTTTGAACCACGTCATTCTGAACGCTTGCGTGAAGAATCCGTGGTTCACTAAGCGTATTCCTTGACCTGTTTTCTGTGTTTCCTGCGTGAAGAATCCTTCGGGTTACACCTCGCATGGCAAATGTTCCAACAATTCGCTTGGGATTCTTCGAGTTTCACCCTCAGGATGACAAGCTCATAGCAATAAAAAACAACCAGAAATTGATGGTGAACAAGAAATTAGTTGTTGAGGGTAGAGAATAAGGAGATTGTCACTTTCCAAAGACTTGTACAAATCCATTTTTTCTTACTTC
>Ga0209075_1000668_pt1 | contig 33467 bp, 30 predicted proteins | sample Stecom2011_FD_187523 | JGI IMG/M metagenome (GOLD analysis project Ga0209075, IMG submission 187523) | Agricultural soil microbial communities from Utah to study Nitrogen management - Steer compost 2011 (SPAdes) (version 2) | ecosystem: Environmental > Terrestrial > Soil > Agricultural land...
TTTTTCGCTCTTTACGGTTCTGGGGTGGCACCAGACTGATCAGTATCCAGTCGTCATCCGGTTTCAGGTCGTCCATGCTGCGTACCGGGTTGATTCGGCTCTTGCTGTCAAACACAAACAGCACCAGAGCTTGACCTTGGTATTTCTCCAGAAAGTCGCTGTATCCATACTCTTCGCTGAGCTGGGTGGTTTTTATCGAGTACCCCTGACTGGCCAGGCTGGCGAGTTTGGCATAGCTTACGCCGTCAAAAAGGCCTCGGGTCATCTGTATTTTTCCGGCCGTTTGGTGCCGTGCTTTTTGATCTTGATCGCCTTCTGAAAGACTAAATACACTGGTGTCGCCGAACCAATCCAAAAAGTGGTAAGTCGCCAGCGAGTTCATGTGTTTGTATGGGGAGATAACCAGCAGGTTACCGATCCCTGTCAGGTCAAGGTGGGTTGATGCGTGCTCGGAAACCGGGTTGCCGAAATACACTTTCAAGTTGTCCATTCGCGCTTGGCGCACGTTTTCCCAGTTGGTGTCCGTTAAGGCAACGGGTACTTCATGCTTCTTGAGCGCCTGCGCAATCATGCGGGCAACGGGATTCGCACCCAGAATCAGGAAGCCATACTCCGCCGGTTCGGTGACTTTTAGTAATCGGGCAATAGGCCGTGCGGTTAGGCTTTGCAGGGTCACCGTCGCAATAATGAGAACAAACACCATGGGCACAAGGGCAGTAGCACTTTCGTAACCCAGATTCTGGAGTTGAAAAGCAAAGAGTGCGGAAACCGCCGCTGCAACAATGCCTCTGGGGGCTATCCAGCTTAAAAACACTTTCTCCCGCCAGTTTAGGTCTGTGCCTATGGCTGATAGAAATACGCTTAGCGGCCGGGCGACCAACATCAAAACCACCAGCACTACGGCTAAGCCCCAGCCCAAATCTGCAATAGCAGCGAATTCCACTCGCGCAGCCAGAATTATAAACAGCGCTGAAATCAGCAGTACGCTTAGGGACTCCTTGAATTCAAGAATGCTGTCGACAGATACCTGCTTCATGTTGGCCATCCAAATGCCCATAACCGTTACGGTAAGCAGACCGGATTCGTGGGCCATTTCATTGGATAGGGCATAAACACCCAGCATGAAGGTGAGTGTCGCGGCGTTGTGCAAGTACTGCGGCATAAGGTGCTTGCGTAGCACCAAACCGTTCAAATAACCGGCCACGGCGCCGGTAACAAAGCCGATCAGCAGGGTTTTGCCAAAAATGTATAGAGAGTGGCCGAACACATTGCCTTGCCCCCAAGACACAATGCCCTCAAACACCAATACGGCCAACAAGGCGCCTACCGGGTCTATAATGATGCCTTCCCAGCGCAGAATGTTGGCCAGTTTTGCGCTTGGGCGCACAGAACGCAGTAGGGGGGCGATAACCGTGGGGCCTGTGACTATGGAGATAGCGCCGAAGAGCAGGGCCACCGCCCAAGAGATATCCAAAACCCAGCGAGCCGCCAAAGTGCCGATAATGCCGGTCACAATGGAGCCGATGGGTATCAGGTTGCGGGCCATTTTGCTGTGCCCGCGAATCTCGTCAAAGCGCAGCGTCAGGCTACCTTCAAACAGAATGACCGCAACGGCCAGGGACACCAGCGGAAACAGCAAGTCGCCGAAGACCTCGTCCGGTTTTAGAAAGCCCAGTACCGGGCCCACCAATATGCCGCCTGCCAGTAGAAATAGAATCGCGGGCACACGCATGCGCCAGGCAAGCCACTGAAATGACAATGAGAGGACACCAATGCTGGCAAGAATCAGGACTGTGCTGGCTGGCATAAACGTTTGGTACTCGTGTGGTTATTGGTTGGTGCGTTTTGCAATGCGATTTAACAGCCGAGAAGCTGCGAACAGTCCAAAGCTGGCCGTCACCGGGCAGGCGGCGCCAAAGCCTGATGCGCAATCAAGCCGCGAGGGGCCAGCGGTTGCGGGCTTTTGCAGGCAAACTTCGCCATCTTCGGCAGGGTACGTGAGCTGCTCTGTTGAGTATATGGCCTCAATGCCGAAGCGTCGCTTGGGATTACGTGAGAACCCGTATTCCCTGCGCAGAAGGTTGCGCACCTTGGCTAATAAGGGATCTTGGGTGGTTTTGCTAAGATCCGCTACCAGAATTTTGGTGGGGTCCATTTGGCCGCCGGCACCTCCAGCGCATACGATGGGGATCTTTGCCCGTTGGCAGTGAGCAATTAGGGCCGCTTTTGGTTTTACGCTATCGATGGCATCAACCACGGCTGTTATATCCGGTGTGATCAGCTCTGTGAGATTTTTCAGCGTGAGAAAACCGAAATGAATCCGGATATCTGCATGGGGATTTATGGCTTTGAGTCGATCTGCCATGGCATCGGTTTTTGTGCGCCCGTACTGGCCTTCCAGAGCATGCAGCTGGCGGTTGGTGTTGGACACGCAAATATCGTCCATATCAATCAGTGTAATGGTGCCAATGCCGCTACGAGCCAGCGCTTCCGCAGCCCATGAACCAACGCCACCAAGACCGATGACAGCAATATGAGCATCGCGAAAAGCATGCAGGGCGCGGCGCCCATACAGCCGTTCTATGCCGCCAAAGCGGAAGGCATAATCGTCGGCGTTCATGGAATCTCCGTTTGGCTCCGGACACAGGACCGGAGAAAATCAAAGGCGCGATTATACCCTAGTGCCGGATCAGACAGAAAATACCTGCAAAAAAGCCACGCAATGCGCGGCTTTCAAGGCATTGCCCGGGTACGGGCTAAGGTGTTGCGGAGCCGTACCCGGTTTTAAGGCCGTTTCTGTTAAGGCTCAGGCAGCCCAGTGATCATCTCCCATATCCATCATACTGTCCTTTCCGCTTTCGATGTCGCTCAGCAGCCAATGGATTTCCGGTAGCAGCTTTTCAAAATAGAAGCGGGCAGACACAAGTTTGCTTTCGAGCAGAGGCGTGTTGCCTTCTCCGCTAGCCAGCTGCCGGCTGGCGACGTTGGCCATGCGCGACCACATATAACCGACAACCGTCAGTGCCATCAGGCGCAGGTAGGGTGTAGCGGCAGCGCCTGCCTGTTCCGGGTCTTTCGGGGCGTTGGTTGCCAACCACATGGTGGCTTTCTCCAGCGCACCCATGGCGCCTTTGAGCTCTTCTCGATGGGGCGCTTCCGGGTTGTCTTTCAGGTAGCCGGAAAGCACGCCAAAGAGAGTGCGCACAAGCTGTCCACCTTTCAGGCTCAGTTTTCTGCCTACCAAGTCCATTGCTTGAATGCCGTTTGTGCCTTCGTAGATGCGGGCGATACGGCCATCCCGAACCAGCTGTTCCAGGGGCCAGTCAGTGGTGAAGCCAGAGCCGCCAAGTACCTGCAGGCCGGTGTTGGCATTGTTGGCACCTTCATCGGTCAGGAATGCTTTAACCACGGGTGTGAGTAGCTGTACCAAGTCATCGGCCGATTCACGCGCGGACGCGTCCGGATGGGCGACTGAAAGGTCCAGTTGATGCCCGGTGAATAATGCGAGGGCGCGCATGCCTTCGTTCAGAACCTTCTGGCGCATCAGCATGCGGCGTACATCCGGGTGCACAATGATGGGATCGGCGGGGCCATTCGGGTTCTTCGGGCCGCTCAAGGAGCGGCTTTGCAGGCGCTCCTTGGCAAACGCAAGACTCTCCTGATAAGCCATCTCGGCAAGTCCTAGGCCTTGCATGCCAACCATCAAGCGGGCTTCGTTCATCATGGTGAACATGGAACGCATACCGTCGTTGGCCTCACCGACCAGCCAGCCTTTAGCGCCTTCGAAGTTCATAACGCAGGTGGCAGAACCTTTGATACCCATTTTGTGCTCTAAGCCGCCGCAGAGCGCGGGGTTGCGCTCACCGGATTCCGGAAGAAACTTGGGTACGATAAACAGGGAAATGCCTTTGGTGGTGTCTGGCGCGCCGGGTAGTTTAGCCAGTACCAGATGCACAATATTGTCGGTCAGGTCGTGCTCACCGCCGGTAATCCAGATCTTTGTGCCTTCAATGGCGTAGCTGCCGTCGTCATTTGGCGTGGCGCGGGTGCGGATCATGCCCAAATCTGTACCACACTGGGGTTCAGTGAGGCACATGGTGCCGGTCCACTCACCGGAAACGAGTTTTTCCAAATACGCTTGTTTAAGCTCATCAGAACCGTGGGCATACAGCGCGCTGATTGCACCGTGGGTAAGCCCCGGGTACATGCCAAGCGACAGGTTGGTGGAGCACACCATTTCGTCCACGACAAACTTCAACGTATGGGGTAGGCCTTGCCCGCCGAATTCCAAGGGCGCGTCCAACGCTGTCCAGCCGCCTTCAACAAACTTCTTGTAAGCCTCTTTGAAGCCCTCCGGCGTTTTCACTTCGTGAGTGTCCGGGTTGTAGTGGCAGCCTTCACGATCGCCATTTTGGTTGGTTGGCTGAATGACTTCCGCCGCCAGTTTTCCCGCTTCATCTATGACTGCAGAAATTAGATCCGGTGTGGCATCGGCGTACGTTTCCAGTTCGTGAAGCCGATCGACACCCAATACATCAAACAACAGAAAGCGAAGATCATTTGCTGGAGCTTGGTATTGCATGAACACTCTCCTTAAATGGCCTCAAAGTGGCCTTGATAGCTGATGGATCTAATTGGCCCTTATCGGGGCCGTCTCTGGACGTAACAGCAGGCTGCGGCTTGGGAGCAGTAGTCTGTAATTGATGTCAGTGCCTTTTCATACGACTGTTTTAATTTTGTGGTTCACTGGTTGATGGGGTCTGGTTTGGCAAATATTCGTATATCGTTGAAACGGACATGGAGAGGCAATATGAAGCGAATACTTGTGGCTGGGGTATCGGGTGCCATCGGCGGTGCTCTGGCGGCAGCACTTTTGGCCCGCGATGAGGAATCGGGCGAGAAATCGATAGTAATCGGGCTTTGTCGCGACCCATTGGTAGTATCTGAGCCTCTGCGCAGTCACAGTCGGTTAACGCTGTTGGCCTGGAATGCAGAAGATGAACGGTCGCCAGAAGCCGTCGTGAAGGCGCTTGAAAAACTCGTTCCGGCTGAAAACGGCTTAGATGCGTTCATATACGCTGCTGGCCTGCTTCATGATGGAGCCTTATTTCCCGAGAAGCGTTTGGAAGAGCTTCAGGCGAGCAGTTTGGCCAGAGCTTTTGCGGTGAATGCGACGGGTTTTGCTTTGCTGGCTCAGGCACTTCTGCCTTGGTTTAGGCATCGCGACTTTAAACGTATGGTCGCTATATCAGCGAAGGTTGGTTCCATAGAGGATAATCATTTGGGTGGCTGGTATGCGTACCGAAGTTCGAAAGCGGCTTTAAATATGCTGGTGCGCACCCTGTCGGTGGAGCTGCCCCGGCGCTGCAAGCCCATTGCTTGCGTGGCGTTGCACCCGGGAACAACCGATTCAGCGCTGAGCGAACCTTTCAGGCAGTCCCTAGCTCAACTTCAGGTGCACAGTGCTATCGAAACAGCCGAAAACCTACTGTTAGTTATAGAAAAGCTAACGCCGGAGGATAATGGCCGTTTCGTGAGCTGGGATGGGTCATCGCTGCCTTGGTAACAGGCAGCAATTGGCAAATAAACTCAGCGTATAAAAGGATTCAGCATGCGGGTAAACGTTCCGGTCAGCTTGACCGGGGCGCTTAATACAGAAAGCGTGATGCAGTCTTCACAGCCCACAGCGACAGGCTTGTGCTCGTCTTGGTCGGTCAGAACGACAAAGTCCCACTGGTTAAACACACCTTTCTGATCGGCAAAAGCACCCTGCAACACTATGGTTGTTTCCGTTCCGCGATGGGTGTGGGCCGGTGCCTTGCCTCCTGCTACCAGCTTCTGCAGAACAACCTGCTCCTTCTGGCCCGGAAACTTTTCAGTAATATCCAACACGCTGACATCGCCTAGCTGGCGCTTCCAGGGTAAGTTATTGATATCTTCACCCAGCAGTTTTTGCAGTAGGCTAATCTTCGGGACTACTTTTGCGGGTTGTTCTGGCGCAGGAGTGCTGTCTATTTTTGCGAGAATATCGTCAAACATAGTCTCGGAAACGCTGACTTTTGGCTGCTGCTCCATCATCACGGCGCCCAGACTGTCGAGCGTGTCGACTCGGCTGCGGCAATGGGTGCATTTGTCGAGATGGAGACGAATGCACAGGGCGTGAGGCTCGCTCAAGTTGCCCGCACTGTACTCCATCAGGCTCAGGCTATCGGGGTGATGCCGTGTCATACATTCTGGTCCTGCAAAATCACTTTCAATTTGCTCAGCGCAAGGCGTACCCGGCTCTTCACTGTACCGAGAGGAATGTTTAATTCGTCAGCCACCATCTGGTGCGACTTTTGCTCCATATATACCTTGGCAATAACCGTAATTTGATCTTCTGGCAACTGGCTCAGAGATTCCCGCACTCGGCGCTCAGACATAAGGCGGTGCAGTGAGGTTACGGGCTGGTTGTCGTCTTCACCGGGAATTTGCCACAAATCTTCGGTTTCTACCGGCATTTCGGCGCTGGTGCGACGCATTTTTCGCAGCATATCGATGCGCTGATTACGTGCAATGGTGAAAATCCAAGTAGAAGCTGCGGCTTTTTGCCAGTCGTACAGGCAGGCCCGGCGCCAGATAGAGACGAATACTTCCTGAACCAACTCTTCCGCATGGCTGGCCATACCGTTCGCCATGGCGTAGTACTTGAGTTGCGGCGCGAAGTGCTCAAACAAAGAATGATAGGCTTGGCGATCCTGTTCTTTCCCCACCTTCACCAACAACTGGCTCCAAGGGTCCTTTCGGCCCTCGGCTCGTGCTGGCTTTTGATCCAGTGTGGTCACCGGACGCTCCTTGACAGTCGCATGGTTTATATTCGTTACCTTATTCATTCTATGCACTCGCCCCGGGTTTGTCAGTTCTGTTACTTACGGACGCTTTGTCAGTGCGGATCAGCCGGTCAACAAAGAAAGTTCTAGGTTATTCTTCGAGGTAGGTGTAACCCTCAAGCCCAGCGGCCAGCTCTTCCAGAAGGCTTGTTTGTGTGTCTTGCGGCAAACTGCTTGCTGTAAATTTGTTGCGGTAGGCTTGCAGTAGAGTTTTGGGCTCGAAATTAACATACCTGAGTACATGGGCGACCGTGTCACCGATAATAGGAGCGCTGGTATCGTAGCCTCCGGCGTTGTTCAGGCGCACATCCACCGAATGGGTGTCACCAAACAGGTTGTGCATGTCGCCCAAAATTTCTTGATAGGCCCCGGTCATGAAAAAGCCCATCAGTAAGGGCTCGCCGGGTACTTCTTCTGGCAGTGGTAACGTAGTTTCCGTGCCCTGACCATCCACGTAACGGTCGATGCGACCGTCTGAATCGCAGGTGATATCTTGAATCACCGCGCGCCGGGTCAGTGGGCGGTTCAGGCCGTTTACGGGCATGACCGGGAATATCTGGTCGATGCCCCAAACGTCAGGCAATGATTGAAACAGCGAGAAATTGACGAACAACTTGGCGGCCAATTTTTCATTCAGCTCATCAATGATTTCACGGTGAGCCCGGCTGTTTTTGTCGAGCTGGCTCTGCAGTAAACGGCAGCAGCGAATATAGAGTAACTCTGAATCCGCGCGCTCCTGCAAAGAGAGCGTTCCATGGGCAAATTGGCCGTGTACATCTGCCATGGCGTGCAACACATCGTGGTAGATTTCAGCCAACGAGCGCGGGGACTCAGGGTCTTCCAGACTTTCCAAGTCGCGCCATAGATCTTGTAGCGGGGCTGGAGCATCCTGCATAGGCTGCTTGGTGGGGCGCTCTTCCGGCTCTTCGTGGTCAATCACATTCGTTACCAACACTGAGTGGTGCGCCGTCAGTGCTCGGCCGGATTCACTGATCAGGTCTGGGTGCGGAAGCTTGTAGCGATCACATTCAGCTTGTAATACGTGCACGACGTTGTAGGCATATTCATGCATGCTGTAGTTCATCGAGCAGGCGCTACGGGAGCGCGTGCCTTCATAATCAACGCCAAGGCCGCCACCGATATCAACCGTATTCACCGGGGCGCCCATGTGGCGCAGTTCGCTGTAAAAGCGCGCGCATTCCCGCAATCCGGTCTGGATATCGCGAATGTTGGCGATCTGCGAACCGAGATGAAAGTGCAGAAGCTGAAGTGTATCCAGTGCATTGGCTTTGCGTAGGGTATTAACAACATCCAAAACCTGACTGGCCGACAACCCAAACTTGGATTTTTCACCGCCGGTATTCTGCCAGTTACCTTTGCCGATGGTGGCAAGACGAACTCGTACACCAATCAGCGGAGAAACCTCCAGCTTTTTAGCTTCCTCAAGGATAAGCGGCAACTCAGACTGTTTTTCCACCACAATAAACACTCTGTGGCCTAACTTTTGGCCAATCAGCGCCAGCCGGATGTATTCCCTATCCTTGTAACCGTTGCAAACGATGACCGAACCCGATTGCTTGGCCAGAGCGAGTACCGCCATCAGCTCGGGCTTGCTGCCGGCTTCCAAACCAATTTGCTTATTACTGGCTGCAGGCTCTGCCGCGATCAACTCTTCAACTACCCGGCGCTGTTGGTTTACCTTGATGGGATAGACAGCCGTGTATTGCCCTTTATAGCTATGCTCTGCGGCCACTTTGTTAAACGCGTTGCACAGTTTATTTACCCGGTCATGAAGGATGTCCGTAAAGCGGATTAGCACAGGCAGTTGAAGCCCGGAGTCCACCAGAGACCGAGTAAGTTCCGGCAGATTGATCTCTGCCTCGCTCTTGCCACGGTTTGGCCGGATAACAACTTCACCCTCCGGGTTAACGCCAATGTAGCCATCGCTCCATTGGGTAATGTTGTAAATCTTGTGGGCCGGGGAGGCGTTGGGGTTGCTCATGGCTGCTGTCCTTCTGGAAAAGCTGGGGCCGGGCAGGCCGACTCAATGGCTGGTATTGTAGGGCTTGACCTTGGCACCTGAAAGGCTTGAAGAGTGTTGATTGCAGCAAACCGCAACAATTGCCAACAAAGACTTTGGCTGTTTGCTTGGCACCTCTACAATACGCCTTTTGAGCATAGCACCCAGACTTCTCAGGAGAGCACCATGACAACGCTGAACAACCATTGGTTTACCGAGATTTTTCAGGATCAGGGGACGGCATTCTCCCTGCAGGTGAAAAAGAAACTGCATGAAGAGCAAACGCCGTTTCAGAAGCTGGAAATCTACGAAACCGAAACCTTCGGCAATTTGATGGTGTTAGACGGCTGCGTGATGCTGACCACCCGAGACAACTTCCTCTACCATGAGATGATGACGCACCCTGCGCTCTTCACCCATAAAAATCCAAAGAAGGTTGTGATTGTTGGCGGTGGCGACTGCGGTACATTGAAAGAAGTGTTAAAGCATCCCGGTGTGGAAGAAGCTTGGCAGGTTGAAATCGACGAGCGGGTTACCCGCATGTCTGAGGAGTACTTCCCCGAGTTGTGTGAATCCAACGACGACCCAAGGGCCAACTTCTTCTTTGGTGACGGCATCCAGTGGATGCGGGAAGTGGATCCCGGCAGCATCGACATTCTTATCATTGATAGCACCGACCCGGTTGGCCCGGCCGAGGGCTTGTTCGCGCTGGATTTTTACCGCGACGCCATGCTGGCGCTGGGTGAGGGCGGAATTATCGTGCAGCAGAGCGAATCGCCACTGTTGCACACCGACACCATCATAAAAGACATTCACGGCGACATGCGCAAAGCTGGCTTCGATCACGTGCAAACCCTGCCATTCCCTCAGCCTGTTTATCCTACCGGCTGGTGGAGTTGTACCATGGCCAGCAAAGACAACCCAATAAAGTACTTCCGTGAAGACGATGCAAACAACCGACCCTTCGTAACCCGGTACTATAACGTTGGCACCCATCACGGTGCCTTGGCTATGCCGCAGTTTATGATTGATGCACTGGAAGACGAAGTTCGGCCGAGCGAGGGTTAGATCAAGCGATTAGTCCTCTACTACCCAGACCCGCTGGTACCTCAGTATGTATGGGTAAAATTGGCATGTATGCCTGCTAAGCCTACCAAGTTAGATGAGCCGCTTGTTGATGCTCGAGCAGCTCATCTTTTGCCTTTACTCCAGAGCCATCACTTGCGTGACTTCTCAGGTTTTGGATGTCGTTATTCGGTTTGGCAGGTATAGGAAAAGCTGGCAGTTCCACTGAGCCGAAGATTGCCATTTGGTTCTACGAAGTGGGAGTTTGGGCCTTCTTCTTTTTTGCACGCTTGGTCAAAAAAGGTCTTAATTTTTTCCTGAGACTCCTGTTTGATCACCTCTTTACTACCGTCATTATTGTTCGTGTAAATCATTGTGAGTTCGATGGCGCAACTGGGAGTAGAGAGAACCACTATTGGCAAAGATCACGCCATTGGCGAAGTTTTAGTTCCGTGAACTGGGTGATTTGCGCTTTAAGGGGAAGATTGTTTTCGGTGGTGATAACCGTAGTCCAGTGACCGTCAATATCCTCCGAGTATTCACAGTTTGAGCTACCTCCCTTGTGCCCGCCAGCCCTGCTGCAATGTGCGACAAGAAACTGTTTCCATTCAGACGGAACGTCTATTCCAGCTTCTGGTTCTCGGTTCAATACCTTCCATATCGGGAACGGAGGTCCTGGGTAGTCACTCACCCTAAACAGGCCGGTATGATCTATTGGTTGTACCGTTGCGCCACTGAATTCACCTAGGAGATGCAATACATCTGCATGGCGCTCTCCGTGCAGACGCCAGGCTATGGTGTCTGAATCCAATGCTTCCAGCCTCACAACGAGTGTGGCGGGTAACTTTCCATGAGTTGTTTGATAAGTGGGTAGAGACGCCTCAACCTCCTCCGCGGGTATGGCAACCTGAAATGAACCTCCAACTCGGAGAGAATCACTGCCGGCAATATCAAGTGCAGGTGCCACCGTTTGATCCAACAAGTTGTAATGATCAGGTATGCAAAAGGTATCGCCTCCCAGCCGGAGTTGATAAGCATCGGCATTCGAAAACGGGGCGAGTACAAACATGGTCGCAAAGAGACCTGATACAGCCAGAACCGCTAACTTCCACGATTTCATATTTTCATCCTGTCAGAAACGAGGCTAGCGGGCGCCAACTGAAGGGCCGATAAAATCGCACGCTCGGCACCAAACCGGTCGGTAAAGATTTGCAGGCAGGTTAAACAAGGTGCCACCGAATAACCAGGAGCCATCTGATCCAAGCAAGAATGAGCTTATGCCGTGCTTTTCGAAAACCACGTGATGGTACTGTGCAACCTGTTCGGGACTGAGAACTCCTGGGACATTTCCAACGCAATTTTCGAGATCTATCGTCACTGCCTTGGCGTGTTCGATCATCAAATCAACGCCCAGTGCATTCAATTTTTCAGGGTTACTTCTCAATCCCGTTAGCCAGTTGGCTACTTTTCCGTTTACCCCGGCGTCTTCTAATATGGGTAAAGCAACGCTTGCAATTGGGTCGCCTACTTTTTTTCGAGCATTCCAAAATGCCCGCCTGTTGCCATTCTGGATATAGACCTTTTGTTGCGGTGTTATACGTTGGTCTCCATAGTCAAATAGGCGTTCATTCTGATCAGTTAGAGCTATTTCACCTTGTCTATTGACGTACGCTTCGACAACGCGGGTCAAACGAGACAGCTCGCCGGAGTTCACTCTTCTTTGGTGGCAGGTATGCAGGTATGCAGGCATGTAAAGTTCCTTTTTGATTTGATCAATCCATAGTGTTCCGAACGTTATTCGAATTTCGGAATTTTATACCATACTCGCCAGCAATGTCAGTCCGTCCATACGCGTCAGCCGATGGCACTGAAACATAAGGAGAGTCCAGTTTTCGTTCCCGATCAATTAATGAGCGTGCGGATAGCACCAGAAAAGATAGATGGTTGGAGTTTTTGATGGCGCAGGATGGCGGCTTGCCTAATGCATGCACACTAATAAAAAGGGGCGCCATTTGGCGCCCCTCTGATCGCTGGTAAAGCCTGTATCACTTCCCGGTTACAAACTCCGGATAGGCCTCCATTCCACACTCGGAAAGGTCCACGCCCTCGTACTCCTCTTCTTGGCTGACCCTCACGCCCATTACGGCTTTGATAATGCCCCAGACCAGCAAGCTCGCAAGGAATACCCAAACAAAGATGGTTGCAGCGCCAATCAACTGCCCGCTGAAGGTTGCGCCGTCATTGGTGACCGGTACCAGCATCAACCCCAGGAAGCCGCACACGCCGTGAGCCGAGATAGCGCCCACAGGGTCATCGATGCGCAGCTTGTCCAGAAAGATAATGCTGAAAACAACGGCTATGCCGCCCAGACCACCCCAGACGGTTGCAATCAAAGCGCTGGGTGTAGATGGCTCGGCGGTGATAACCACAAGGCCCGCGATAGCGCCGTTGAGGAGCATGGTCAGGTCTGCTTTACCGAAGAGCATACGGCCAGTTATCAGCGCGGCTATAGCACCGCCGGCGGCTGCCGCGTTGGTATTGAGGAACACCATGGCAACAGAGTTGGCGCTGGCGATATCACCCAGTTTCAGGACAGATCCGCCGTTAAAGCCGAACCATCCCATCCAAAGGATAAAGGTACCCAGTGCCGCTAGAGGCAAGTTAGCACCGGGGATGGCGCGAATTTCGCCGTTGGGGCCATATTTGCCTTTCCGGGCTCCGAGCAAAATGACGCCCGCAAGTGCCGCGGCCGCACCGGCCATGTGAACAATACCGGAACCGGCAAAGTCGCTGAAACCAAGATCACCAAGGTTGTACAGCCCAAAGACATCCTTTCCGCCCCAGGTCCACGAACCTTCGAGCGGGTAGATGACACCGGTCATTACGACGGCGAAGGCGAGGAATGCCCAGAGCTTCATGCGTTCAGCAACAGCGCCGGATACGATCGACATGGCTGTCGCTACAAACACTACTTGAAAGAAGAAGTCTGACGCAGCGGAATAGATCGAGCCCCCTTCAAAGCCATCTTCTCGGGCCGCAAACTCCCCAAGAACGGCCGTAGCATCCGTCTGCTCAATGCCACTTAGTAGAAGGGTTCCGTCGTACATGATGGCGTAGCCGCATACCAAATACATGGTGCAGGCTATGGCATAAAGTGCGACGTTTTTGGTGAGGATTTCGGTGGTGTTTTTAGCTCTTACCAGCCCGGATTCGAGCATGGCAAATCCCGCGGCCATCCACATAACTAATGCGCCGCACATCAAAAAATAAAAGGTATCTATTGCATATTGCAAGTGAAAAACATTGCTTTCCATAGGAAGCCCTCCGCACAAGGCACTTCAGAGTGATTTTTTTGCGTTGGTTGTTAATGGATCAGAGCTGAATCAGACCGCTTCTTCGCCGGTCTCGCCCGTCCGGATTCGGATGGCTTGTTGTAGCTCTGTTACAAAAATTTTGCCGTCGCCAATCTTGCCGGTGTTGGCAGCTTTGGTAATGGACTCGATAACCTGATCCAGTAGGTTGTCGCCAATGGCCACTTCTACTTTTACCTTTGGCAGAAAATCCACCACATATTCCGCGCCACGATAGAGTTCTGTATGGCCTTTCTGCCGACCGAAGCCTTTGACCTCAGTGACGGTTACGCCTTGTACGCCAATCTCGGATAGTGCCTCGCGGACATCATCCAACTTGAAAGGCTTAATGATCGCTGTCACAAGTTTCATTGCTTTCTCCTTGGTAAAACCGTCCCAACATGAGAGCCCACCGGCCAATTGTTGAGTTCGGGGTGCTGCCGCTTCGCACGTCAATTGTGCGGATTGCGTACGAGAGCTATAGCACCGAGTATGCCAACGCAAAAAAATATCTAAAAATCAATATCTTGGTTGGGTTCGGCTTTGGCTTTGCATAAAGCGGAGAGCCGGTTCGTGCACCAAGATAGGGCGCCATGCAGCCCCTTGAGCCACATCGGAGCAGACCGAAAGGCTATGAGGGTCACAATGGTGCTCACCGCGCCTAGTATGGCAGGGCTAGCGGTGTGATACACTCCTGCAAACCGGTCACGGCACGTGTCTTTTGGCCGAAACCGCACATTATTTTAATCAATGAGGTGATGAGTGAAAGGTCCACAGGATATTTTCGCACAGCTACAAGGTCAGTTTGGGCAATTTGTTCCGGATATGGCCAGAGCGGCCCGGGATGATTTTGAAACTCAGGCCCGCGCGACCGTTATGTCGGTTTTGTCCCGCCTGGAATTAGTAACCCGCGATGAGTTTGATGCCCAACAAGCGGTGCTTATGAAAACCCGCGAAAAGGTAGAAGCATTGGAGAAAAGAGTTGCTGAGCTGGAGAAGGCTACGAAAGCCCAGTAAAGCAGAGACATTCACCGGCAGGATGCCGGAGTCCGGCTTGCCGATGTGTTTCGGCTTGCCGCAGCCATTCAAAAACCATGGAAGGTTATTATGCTTGCCGTTGTCCATTCCCGCGCCAGTATTGGCGTTTCCGCCCCCGAAGTTACCGTTGAGGTTCACCTTTCCGGAGGACTACCTGCTCTAACGATTGTTGGCTTGGCAGAAACCGGAGTGCGCGAGAGCCGTGAACGGGTACGAAGCGCGTTGTTGAATGCGGGCTTTGAGTTTCCTGCCCGCCGGATAACCATAAATCTTGCGCCTGCGGACTTGCCCAAAGAGGGCGGTCGATTCGATTTGCCCATTGCCCTGGGTATTCTTGCAGCCTCCGGGCAAATCCCTGCGGAAAGCCTTGTCTCCTGTGAATTCCTTGGCGAACTCTCCCTCGATGGCGCGTTGCGCCCGTTAAAAGGCGTGTTGCCCGCCGTGCTGGCTGCACGCAACGCGGGGCGTCACCTGCTGGTACCCACTGAAAATGCGGAAGAGGCAGCGCTGGCGAGTCAGGATGATGTGCTCGCGGCAGGCCATATATTGGCCGTTTGTGAGCATCTTTGCAGGCGGGCGCGGCTGGTGCCCGTGGCTCGTACAAAGCCTAAGCCAGCAGCGACCAAAGGCGTGCCAGATCTTGCAGACGTGCGTGGGCAGAGCGTGCCTCGGCGCGCATTGGAGGTAGCAGCGGCCGGAGTTCATAATTTGCTATTTTTCGGCCCTCCAGGTACCGGGAAAAGCATGCTGGCCAGCCGGTTACCGGGGATCTTACCGGATTTGAGTGACGACCATGCCATGGAAGTGGCCAGTGTGCATTCGGTCGCCGGGTTGCGGGTAGGAGAAGGTGGTTGGCGCCAACCTCCCTTTAGATCTCCCCATCACACGGCTTCTGCTGTGGCACTGGTAGGTGGGGGTAGTAGCCCAAGGCCAGGCGAGATCTCGCTGGCCCACCGCGGTGTACTTTTTCTTGATGAGCTACCCGAGTTTGAGCGCCGAGTTCTAGAAGTACTGCGTGAGCCTATGGAAACTGGCGAAATTTCGATCAGCCGGGCTGCCCGACAGGTCACTTTTCCAGCACGATTTCAGGTTATCGGGGCTATGAATCCCTGCCCCTGCGGTTACAGCGGGCACCCAACCATTGAATGCCAGTGCACGCCCCAGCAGGTGATGCGCTACCGCTCGAAAATTTCTGGCCCGCTGCTGGATAGGTTCGATTTGCATGTGGAAGTGCCGGTCCAAAGCGGCGATGTGTTGATGCGCTCTGGTGATGATGGTGAACCCAGCGCAGTGGTGAGGGAACGCGTAGCGCGTGCCAGAGAACGTCAGGCCCGGCGCGGATGTGTTAATGCCATTTTATCAGGCCGCGAGTTACAGGAAGCCTGCAGCCTTGAGCGCTCCAGCGAAAAGCTGCTTTCTGGTGCGATGGAAAAGTTAGGGCTTTCAGCCCGTGCGCTACATCGAATACTGCGCGTTGCTCGCACTCTGGCAGATCTTGATGGGTCTGAAGTGGTTACACAGCCGCATTTGATGGAGGCGCTCGGGTACCGACAGTTTGATCGCCAAACAGGTAAGAGTTCGGTGGTATCCGCCTGATTCATTTTACTCTGGTAAACTGTCTGCAAACTCCGTTAACAAGACCCGCAGGCCGGGGTTAAGGATTGCAGATGACTGACCAGAAAGAACCGCACGATCTTGGTGATGAAAACCAATCGAAGCAAAGCGACAGCGATTCGCCCATTACCACGCGCCGTGGCGTTCGTAGCTTTGTGCTTCGCCAAGGGCGCATGACCGAGGGCCAGAAAAAAGCCTTTGAGCGTAGTTGGCCGAAGTTTGGTCTTAGCCGTGAAGACGGCATGATTGATCCGCGGCAGGTGTTTGGCCGGGATGCCATGCTTAACCTTGAGATCGGTTTCGGCATGGGTCGCTCGCTGGCGGAGATGGCAGAAGCTGCGCCGGAGCAGGATTTTATCGGTGTGGAAGTGCACCTACCTGGCGTAGGGGCCTTACTGAAAGACATTGAGGAGCGTGGACTGGAGAACGTTCGCGTGTACAACATAGATGCGAACGATGTGATTGATTTGTGCCTGCCAGATGCCTGCTTGGATCAGGTGATGGTTTTCTTTCCGGACCCTTGGCACAAAAAGAAGCATCACAAGCGCCGGCTGGTGCAGCCAGAGTTTGTTCAGCGTATTCGCCATAAACTGAGGGTAGGGGGTATTCTGCACCTGGCCACAGACTGGGAAAACTACGCAGAGCACATGATGGAGGTAATGGGCGAGGCTGAAGGGTTTGCCAACACTCAACAACCGGGCGAATACTCACCACGGCCTGATTATCGTCCGATTACCAAGTTTGAAAAACGTGGCGAAAATCTTGGCCACGGAGTGTGGGATTTATTGTTTCACCGCACTAACTAAGCGTCTTCACGCCATTGTGATGATCACCCCGGTGCCAGTGGATGGCGCCGGGCTGCCCGTATAATCACCAAACCTGCAATGCCGAGTGTCAGGGCGGTAAACTTGGCCAGCGCGCTGATGGCGGCCGCAAGGCTTAGGGTATCAGTGGGCGTTTCCAGATTGTTCAGCAACAATAGGTTTTCCGTTATATCGGCCGCAGCGGCGGCGATAAACAGCGTGCGAACCCAGCGTGCTGCCGTGCGCTCACGAACGCCGGGCCGGTCAACGGTACAGTGCCGGGTGAGCAGTATCAGGGTGAGGCAGTAAACCGGAATAAACAGGAAATCCAGCCACAGGGAGAGCTTAGCCCAGTACAAGCCTTCGCTACTCCAACTTTGTACGATAGCAAGTGATTGCTCTGCGCTTCCCGCCAGTTGGAAACTAACGATTCCTTGATTCGCTGCTGCCGTTTTTAGCGGCTGGTTAATCAACACCAACGCTGCCAGTAACACCACCGTTGCAATGAGGCAGGCTTTCAGGCTTTTGGGAAAAGCCGGTAGTCCTTTTTCCGTGTCCATTACAGAAAACGCTCCAACAGGCTGTTCAGGAACCTTTGCCCCAGTGCGGTTGCCTGGAGGCGGTCACTGACCAAGAGTTTATCGTCACGCAGACTCTCAAGTTGTACCGCAACGGATGACAGGGGTAAACCCGTGCGTTCGTAAAAAAGGCTTTCAGTCACCCCTTCTCTTAGCCTTAAGGCGTTCATTAGGAACTCCAGAGGGAGCTCTTCCGCCTCAATACTAGCGCTCCCGGCAGTCCGGCTACCAATGCGGTTAAGGTAGGCCTCTGGCTGCCGTGTTTTCCAGTAGCGTTTGATTTCGCCAGCAGGAAGGCTGATTTTCCCATGACCGCCCGCTCCTAGCGCCAAATAATCTCCAAACGTCCAGTAATTAAGGTTGTGTTTTGAGGCTTTGCCCTCTTGGCACCACGCAGATACCTCGTAGTCACTGAAGCCTTGTTGGTGCAGAAAATTGCTACCTTGCTGGGCAATGTCCCAAAGCGACTCGTCTTCTGGCAAGTCTGGTGGCCGGCTGTAGAACTCAGTGTTGGGCTCCAGAGTCAGCTGGTACCAGGACAAGTGCGGCGGTTTGTGGGTCATTGCCGCCTTTAGATCCTCAAGAGCCTGGCTGGGGGTCTGGCCGGGAAGGCCGTGCATTAAATCCAGATTGAAATTATCAAAGCCCGCTTTTTTGGCGCTCTCAATAGCCCTGTGTGCGGCTGCGCTGTCGTGAATGCGGCCGAGTGCTTTCAAGTGGGCTGGATTAAAACTCTGCACACCAATAGACAAGCGGTTGATGCCAGCGTTTCGGAAGGCTTCAAATCGGCCTTCTTCCAAAGTGCCGGGATTGGCCTCCAGAGTGATTTCCGCATCGTCTGCAAACGCTAGCCGTTCCCTAAGGCCTCGAAAGAGCTTGTGGTAAAAGTCGCCGCTCATCAGTGACGGGGTTCCACCACCAATAAACACTGTTTCAACGGTGCGCCCGGATGCAAGCGCCAGATCCTGATCCATATCTTCGAGCAGAGCGCTCAGATAAGCGGGTTCGGGGATGTCGTTCTCGAGGGCGTGGGAATTAAAATCGCAGTACGGACATTTGCGCACGCACCAAGGTACATGGATATACAAGCTCAGAGGCGGCTTAACCGGCTCTGGTGTGCGGTTAATCACAGGGTTTAGGCCTCTGCCTTGAGCTGATCCATAAGCAGTGCCAAGGCTCGGCCCCGGTGGCTGATCTGGTTTTTTTCGTTTCGGGTCAGCTCAGAGGCGCTGCAGTTCTTTTCGGGGCAGAGAAAGATTGGATCATAGCCAAACCCGCCATCGCCTTGTGGTGCCCGGAGAATTGTGCCCGGCCAGCGCCCGTGGCAAATAATGGGAGTTGGATCCTCGGCGTGGCGTAGATAGACCAACACACAGTGAAATTGAGCGCTGCGTTGTCCGTCAGGCACATCTGCCATGGCTTCCAAAAGCGCGTTCAGGTTATCAAGGTCGGACGCGCCAGCCCCAGCGTATCTTGCCGAGCGAACCCCGGGAGCACCGTTTAGCGCGTCGACGGCCAGACCGCTGTCGTCAGCCAATGCTGGCAAGCCGGTTTCCCGAGCCGCGTGGCGCGCTTTTAGGATGGCATTCTCTACAAAGGTGACCGCTGGCTCTTCGGCTTCGCCAACACCCAGATCGCCTTGCGGCACAGGAACAAGGTTCAGTGGCGCAAGAAGTTGGGTAAATTCGCTAATTTTGCCTTTGTTGTTGCTGGCAATAACAAGTTGTTCGGGCATAGTCCGCTCAGTCACTGAAAAGAGTGTGGACGAACCGAACCGGCAGTTCTTCCCGGTGCCCGGTAGGGCGAGCCGTAACATTGAAGGTCATCAGTTCACCAGACGCGTATTGGTATTGCGCAATAAAGTAGACGGAATCGCCTTCCTGTATTCTGCGAAAGGCTAGAAATTTCACCTGCTGTATGTCGTTGGAAACCTGACCTTCCACTTGACCCGCTACAGGCTTTATCACGCCGTTTTCATCTTCTTGCATCACGGAAATATTGACGATGCCAATGCCTTTGCTGCGCTGGAGGTTATTGGCTTTTGCAATGTCGGCGGTCAAGAATGTGCTGGGGAATACGCTCCATTGTACCTGATAGTCACCGAAGTCCTCGGAGCCAGCATGGGCAGGAAGGCTTGCTAGGACAGCAAACAAGGCAGCTGCAGCCATTACAAACAGGTTGTTTAGGGCTTTGTTCATCATTACGTGTTCTCCCGAGTGATGCGATAGATTGCGATCTCGCCCAATAGGTTTGGCCAGAGGCGCGCCAGCCAGTTGTTTTGGTGCTGGCCGTCTACGACACGACGGCTTTTTATGCGAATGCCTTTTTGTCGACACAAGGCTTCGAAGTCCTTGAAGGTACACAGCCTTATATTGGGCGTGTTGTACCATTTATACGGCAAGGATTCAGATTCGGGCATACGTCCGCTAAGTGCGAGGCCCCAACGCAAGCGCCAGTGCGCGAAGTTGGGAAAGGTGACTATGCCTTCTGCCCCGAGCCTCAGCATTTCGTCGAGCACTTTGTCTGGCCGACGTACCGCCTGCAGCGCTTGTGTCATCAGCACAATGTCGAAGCTGTTGTCTTCAAAGTTGTCCAGTCCTTGAGTATCGAGATTCTGCTCGATCACCGAGACCCCGCGATTCATGCAGGTGGTTATGTGGTCGGGATTAATTTCCAAACCAAACCCGCTGGCATTGCGCTCACGCTTGAGAAAATCGAGGAGAGTGCCGTCGCCGCAGCCAAGGTCGAGCACATGATGCCCCGGTTTTACCCACTGCTGGATGATTTCAAGATCCGCCCTCATGCGCCCACCTCTCTGGCAACACGGTCCATGTATGCGGTAAAGATATCAGTATACCGCGGGGTGGGAATCAGAAACGCATCGTGCCCCCAAGGCGCATCAATTTCCGCATAGCTCACTTTTCTGCGCGCTGCGATCATGGCGTTCACCATCTCCTCAGAGCGGGCTGGTGTAAAGCGCCAGTCCGTGCTGAACGACAGCACCAAAAACTCGCAACTGGCTTTGGCAAGGGCCTTGGAGAGATCGCCGCCAAATTCATAAGCCGGGTCGAAATAGTCCAGTGCACGTGTCATCAGCAGGTAAGTATTGGCATCGAAAACTTCAGAGAAACGCTCGCCTTGGTAGCGCAGGTAGCTTTCAACTTGGAACTCAGCATCGTAACCAAACTTGTAGGCTTGATCCCTTAGTTCCCGGCCAAACTTCTCACCCATGGATGCGTCTGAAAGATAGGTGATATGGCCGACCATTCGCGCCAGCATGAGGCCGCGACGGGGTAGGGTATCAAAATCATAGTATCGGCCATCGTGGAACTCCCGGTCGGAGGTGATGGCCTGTCGTGCCACTTCATTGAAGGCGATGTTCTGAGCCGTTAGCCGGGGGCTGGAGGCTATGGCGACCGAGTGCCTCAGGCGTTCCGGGTAGTCCAGACTCCACTGTAAGGCCTGCATCCCGCCTAGAGATCCACCCACAACGGCAGCCCAGCATTCGATGCCGAGGCGATCTGCCAGCAGCGCCTGACTTTTTACCCAGTCGCTAACCGTCACTACAGGAAAGTCCGGGCCGTATGGCGTGCCGGTGGCAGGGTTGGTTGAGCTGGGGCCAGTGCTGCCGTGACAACCTCCCAGATTGTTAAGACAAACCACGAAAAAACGATTTGTATCAACAGGCTTGCCAGGGCCGATGCATGTGTCCCACCAGCCCGGCTTTCGGTCGTCCATGGAATGGTAACCGGCTGCGTGATGATGACCACTCAGCGCGTGACAGATGAGTACGGCGTTGCTGCGATCAGTGTTGAGTTCGCCATAGGTTTCAACCACCAAATCATAGCGCTCAAGTGCTTGTCCACACGCGAGTTCGATGGGTGTTTCAAAATGATACGTCTGCGGGGTGACTACCCCGACAGAATCCACAGGCAGGGAATCGGGCATCGGCGCGACAGGTTCCTGGTTCGATCCGTTGGTAACAGCTTGGCTGGTCAGGGCAAAAAACCTACACCAGCAAAGCAGTTTAAAGGCGGGCTGTCATAGCTGCAACCGACAGGCTGTATGATGGCTGAACGGGCGGCTAGATTACGCCGGAGATATTGACCACTTTTTGCTGAATCATGGTCGGAGCGGGCTTGCGGATTTGTCTTTGCATAGCATCCGCCAGTTCCAGTTGTCGGCGCAGGTCAGAGATGCTGTTGGCCAGTCGCTCACGCTCGACACGGCTGTCGCGATCATTTCTTACCATATCTCGGAGGCGCCGAATCTGGTGCTCCAGCAGCTGCTTCTGTTCCATGGAATACTGCATGATGGGTAGAAGCGCTTCAGAGGGCCAGCGCTCTACATCCTGACGCACGCGGGTGTGCAGGGTTCTGGCTTCGCTAACCATCACATTGAAAAAGCGTTGAACCAGCACAGACTGCTCGGTGAGTAGGTTTTTAGGGTTGGCGCGGAAACGTCGGGCTTTTTTGCGCAACTCCCTTACGGCGATTACATGACGGCCAGCACGCAGCGGGATAGGCTCAAGGTGCCGGGCGCGGGTATCTTCGTTGTAACGTCGATAAATGGCTCCCACCATTTTTTCGGCAAGACGCCCCTCACTGAGGAGGTTGGTGAAGTCACTCTCAAGCAGCTCGAAAAACTGTTCCATGGCACTGTTCATGCCCGATGTCGTCCAGCTTTTCGTCATGTTTTTGCGAATTTCTTCGGCATGAGCCTCAAATCTCGCTTCATCCACCAGCTTTTTCAGTATTTCGCCCTGCGAATCCATCAGTCTGCGACTTGAGCGCAGTGTAATCAGCTTTTTGTAGTAGAAGTCGTAGTCTTTTTGGGAGCGGTCAGCCAATCGGGTAAGCGCTGCTTTGTCCATGGTGCTGCCGGAGCAGGCGCTAAACTCTTCTTCAAGAGATTCCAGCCGGGTTTGCATGGCCGCCTGACTGTTCTGCAGCATGCCGAGTAGATCGTTGATCAGGCTTTGGGTGATCAACTGCTCTTTGTGCATCAGAATGCGCTGAATAATCAGCTGTTCAAGATTGCCGATGTTGGATCGGGCGAACAGGTCCTGATCTTTTCGAACTCTTGCTACCAGCCCTTGTTTGGCAGACAGCGGGATAACATCTTGTTGGCGAATGCCAAGGTGGTCAGCGGTATAGCCTCGCACTCGCTCAATGGCTTCGTTTGTATGCTTTTCGCCTTGTAGGTCACCCCAAAGCACGTCAATTTTGTTCAGTACCGCAAATCGGCCTGCGCGGTGGTCGGCGTGCTCAATATCGATATAGTCTTTCCAAATAGTCATATCGCTGGCTGTAACGCCAGTGTCCGCACTAAGCACAAAAATAATGGCATGGGCCTGTGGCAACATGCTGATGGTCAGCTCAGGCTCGGAACCGAGAGCATTCAACCCCGGCGTATCGAGAATTCTCAGGCCGCGCTCAAAAAGTGGATGGCGAATGCTAATCTGGGCATTACGCCAAGCCGGGATTAGAACCTGACTGGGGTTATTACGGTCATGCTCCAGCATGTTTTGATCAAAGCCCAGAGCACGGGCTTCTGCCGGGGAAACACTTTTCACCCGTGCGACTTCACCCAAAACCTCGCGCATGACTTCAGGGTCGCGCTCGTCCAGCTCGTGCTTTACCCAGCGTTGCGGTTGTTTGCGTAGCTCCTGCAGCGACAAATCTCCGGTACGGGTTTCGATGGGGAGCAATAGGAGGTAGTTTTCGTTGGCACTGCGGTCAAAAAACAGTTCCGTGGGGCACATGGTTGTGCGCCCAGCCTGAGAGGGCAGCATGCGCTGACCGAAATCAGAGAAGAATAAAGCGTTGATGAGTTCCGTTTTGCCACGGGAATATTCACCAACAAACGCAATGGTGAGCTCATCTTCGATAAGAAGCTCAAGCCCGTGGCGGATGCGCGCACTTATGTCGTCAGAGAATAGATTGTTATCCTGAAGCCACAACCGGTAACGACCGATTTGGCGAATCAGCTCTTTTTTCCAGTTGTGGTAGGCCTCTACCTGCTGGGTCAAGTTTCCCTGAAGACTCATCGGGTTTTCCTTTTGCACGACTTCCGGCATTTCCCGGGCAATTAGCCCGGGATTCGCACGACGGACGAATTAATTACTGTTAATACTAACCCGTTCCCGATTTTTTTGCGGCCTCTTGTTCCGGCTTTTTGTGGAAAACTGTTACAAATTGTCTAATTGAGACCTGATTTACATTCCTAGCCCAATAGCGCCAAGGCCAACAGCCACTTTCATGTGCTCAATCACAACGGAAATAACATTCAAAATAAGGAAAACGATAATGGGTGACAGGTCTAACCCTCCCATGGACGGCATCAATTTGCGCACCGGGCGCATCACCGGCTCCGTAATCTGCGCGACCAGCTGAATCGCCGGGTGTCCGCTACCGGGAGCAATCCAGCTAACCACGACCACTGCGATAACAGACCAGAAGTAGATCTTTACGATCAAGTCCAGAACGTTCAGTACAGCCCATACCAGCAGGGTGAGCGGATTGAACGAAGGAATGCCTCCGTTTAGGGCTACGAGAATCAAAAAGAAGGTGATGGCTTGAATAATAACTGCAAGCACCAGAGCGGCACCGTCAATTCCACCCCAGCCGGGAATAACCCGTCGTAAAGGCCTTAATAGAGGGTTTGTTGCTTTGACCGCGAACTGGGAAATCGGGTTGTAAAAGTCTGCCCGGGCCAATTGCAGCAAAAAACGCAACAGTATTATGGTCATGTAAAACGTGGACACGATCAGCAGGATCGTAATCAGTATGTCTGCCAGCATGTAGCCAATTCTCCGTTGTCAGTGACTGTTTTACTCTTTACCTGCCAGTTCTTTGGCCATTTCTTCTGAGCGTTTGTAGGCTGCGTTATAGGCTTTTTTCACCAGTTCGCGCATTCCGCCTTCTTCAAAGGTATTCACTGCCTGTTCTGTTGTGCCACCCGGAGACATAACATTCTTTTTCAGCTGCGCTGGGTTATGTTCACTTTTGGCAGCCATCTCGGCGGCGCCCGCCATGGTTTGAATGGCTAGTTGTCGGGCGGTTGCGGGGTTTACGCCTGCATCCGTGGCTGCGGCTTCAAGTGCTTCAAGCATCAAAAAGAAATAGGCCGGGCCGCTGCCGGAAAGCGCAGTAACACCATGCAGCAGAGCTTCATCTTCCACCCAAACAGCCATCCCGATACCTTCGAAAACGGATTGCACCATTTTTTTCTGGGCGCTGGTCACGCTCTCGCTGGCAAATAATCCGGCGGCGCCCTTGCCAACTAAAGACGGTGTGTTGGGCATTACCCGTACAATTGGTAAGCCACCACCAAGCCAGTCATCAAGCGTGTCAGCGCCAAGCCCTGCGGCAATGGACACCATCAACGGGCGGGTATTTTGGGCGATAGGAGCTATGTCGCGACATACGTCCGCCATTGCCTGAGGCTTTACTGCCAGAACAACCATGTCGGCTTGTTGAGCGCAATAGCGGTTGTCTGTTGTTACGCTGATCCCAAAACGTTTGCGGATAGATTGCAGGTGGCTGTCGTCTGGCGCGCTGGCCCAAATGCTGCTGGCTTTAAAACCGCTGTCCAGCATGCCGCCGATGATGGCGCTGGCCATGTTACCGGCACCGATAAACGAAATGGTTGGTGATTTGCTCAAGGTTTGCTCCAACGGTTGTTCGGTTATACGTCCGGCACAGATAATAGCAGGTACCGGTCTGTTCAGCTCTTAGGCGAGCGCTCACCAAAAACGGCCGTGCCAATGCGGACCCAGGTGGCGCCCTCTGCAATGGCCATTTCGAGGTCGCCGGACATGCCCATCGATAAGGTGTCTAAAGGACCGGCCTGCGGATAATCCTGCCTGAGCTTTTTCAGTGCATTGGCAAGCTTGCGAAAGCTTTCCCTCAGGGCCGACTCTGCTTGCTCCGGATCGGGTATTGCCATAAGCCCTCTGAGCGTGAGCCCGGGTAGCTGGCTTATTTCCTCGATCAGCGTTGGCAGTTCATCTGGCTGGCACCCGGATTTGCTCTGTTCATTGTTAATATTGACCTGAAGGCAAATATTCAATGGGGGCAAGCCGGTTTCTCTTTGCTCGCTCAAGCGTCGAGCTACTTTTAGACGATCAACGCTGTGAACCCAAGAGAAAGCCGAGGCGATTTGCCGGGTTTTATTGGATTGAATCGGGCCAATAAAGTGCCAGTCGATTTCCGTAAGATCGCTAAGTGCCTCAATTTTTTCTAGAGCCTCTTGCAGGTAGTTCTCGCCAAATGCTCGCTGGCCTGCAGCCACTGCCTCCCGCAGCTCGTCAGCCGAGCGGGTTTTACTGACAGCTAGAAGGCTCACAGAGCCGGGTTCACGGCCTGCCTGCAATGTTGCTTTTTGTATGCGTCGGGTTACGCTCCCGAGGTTGTCTGCTATGCTGCTCATAGTATGAAATAGTCGCGTTTGGTCTGCCCATTCTATGGCGACACGTTACTCGCAGGTCACTGAAATGCCAAGTGATCAGAGTATGGTTATGCCAGATAGGCGCTACCTGTATAAAAGAATAAAGCCTTCCGAGGACTTCTATGGATATTACTGAACTGCTTGCCTTCTCGGCGAAACAGGGTGCCTCTGACTTGCACCTCTCCGCCGGCCTGCCCCCGATGATCCGTGTTGATGGCGATGTTCGCCGAATCAATCTTCCGCCCCTGGAGCATAAAGAAGTTCATGGGCTGATCTACGACATCATGAACGACAAGCAGCGCAAGGACTACGAGGAATTTCTGGAAACCGACTTTTCTTTCGAAGTGCCTGGTGTCGCCCGCTTCCGTGTGAACGCGTTTAACCAGAACCGGGGCGCTGGTGCTGTTTTCCGGACGATCCCCTCGAAAGTGCTGACAATGGACGACCTTGGCATGGGCCAGGTGTTCAAGGATATTGCGTCGGTGCCACGTGGTCTTGTTCTTGTAACCGGGCCAACCGGTTCCGGTAAGTCCACCACGCTGGCTGCGATGGTGGATTACATCAACGATACTCGCTATGAGCATATTCTGACGGTAGAAGACCCGATCGAATTTGTGCACGATTCCAAGAAGTGCCTCGTGAACCAGCGGGAAGTGCATCGCGATACGCTGGGCTTTAATGAGGCGCTGCGCTCCGCGCTACGGGAGGACCCCGACATTATTCTGGTAGGTGAGTTGCGAGATCTGGAAACCATTCGCCTGGCGCTCACTGCGGCAGAAACGGGGCACTTGGTTTTCGGGACCCTGCACACTACCTCGGCAGCAAAAACCATCGACAGGGTTGTGGACGTATTCCCGGCACAGGAGAAGTCCATGGTGCGGTCCATGCTTTCCGAGTCGTTGCAGGCGGTCATTTCCCAGACTCTGATGAAGAAAATGGGTGGCGGGCGAATTGCCGCACACGAGATCATGATTGGGACGTCTGCGATCCGTAACCTGATCCGTGAGGACAAAATTGCCCAGATGTACTCGTCCATTCAAACGGGTGGTTCGCTGGGCATGCAGACTCTGGATCAGTGTCTTGAGCGTTTGCTGCAGAAGGGCCTGATTTCTCGGGACGCTGCACGACTCAAGGCGAAAATGCCGGACAATTTTTGATATCGAGCTTTGGGAAAGGAGAGGGCTGGCAAGGTGTGCAGGGACACGCCGTAAGTGCGTCCTTGTAGGCTTGACGGCAGCATCCATGCTGCCGACAGTCCCTGCACACCTCACCACCCCTCTCCCTTCAGCTTGAGCCGATGCTTCACATAGAAAGATCATAGGTAAATAAAATGGAATTCGAAAAACTGCTTCGTCTGATGGTTGAAAAAGGAGGTTCAGATCTCTTTATTACGGCCGGTGTTCCGCCCAGCATGAAAGTGAACGGTAAAGTATTGCCGGTCACCAAAAATGCCCTAACACCGGAGCAGACGAGGGAGTTTGTATACGGCGCGATGTCTGAAAAACAGCGGGCCGAGTTTGAAGAAACCCATGAGTGTAACTTTGCGATCAGTGCTCGAGGCATTGGGCGCTTTCGGGTGAGTGCCTTCTTTCAACGTAACCTGTGTGGCATGGTGCTGCGGCGGATTGAAGTGAAAATCCCCCAAATTGACGATTTGGCGCTTCCTGAGATTACCAAAGAACTGGCGATGACCAAACGCGGTCTCATCATATTTGTCGGGGCCACGGGCACCGGTAAATCAACGTCGTTGGCTGCCATGCTAGGGCACCGCAACCGCAACAGTCGCGGTCATATTATTTCCATTGAAGACCCCATTGAGTTTGTACATCAACACCAAGGCTGTATTGTTACGCAGCGAGAAGTGGGGATCGATACAGAGAGCTTTGAAGTAGCGTTGAAAAACACCTTGCGCCAAGCCCCCGACGTTATTTTGATTGGTGAGGTTCGTACACGGCAAACCATGGAGTATTCAGTTCAGTTTGCCGAAACTGGCCACCTGTGCCTTGCAACGCTGCACGCCAATAATGCTAACCAAGCACTGGACCGGATTATCCAGTTTTTCCCGCCAGAACAGCACAACCAAATCTGGATGGACCTCTCTCTCAACCTGAAGGCTATCGTAGCGCAGCAGTTGATTCCTACGCCCGATGGCAAAGGTCGGAAGGCTGTTATTGAGGTTCTGATTAACACCCCGTTGGTTGCGGACCTGATTCGCAAGGGCGAAGTGCACAAGCTCAAAGAGCTGATGACCAAGTCTACCGAATCCGGTATGCGGACGTTCGACCAAGCACTCTACGAACTATATGCCGAAGGCTCCATCACATACGAAGATGCACTGGCACACGCCGACTCGGCTAATGACCTGCGCTTGATGATCAAATTGGGAACGGATGCTCAGGGGGCAGATAGGCTGTCGTCTTCGGTGGACAAGCTGACCATTCAAGATGACTGATAGCCCAAGAGTCGCCTCAGGTTGTGAGCGATTAGTATTTGAAATTAATAGGTTTAGCATTTGAGGCCGTTGACCGCTGCTGCGTATACTCCCGCCATCAACCTAATAGGAGACACTGCTTTTATGAGATCCTCACTGCTTACCCGTGCTATCCGGCTGGCCACCTTGGCTGCAGTAGCTGCACCAGCCAGCGTTTTTGCTGGCGGTTTTTCTCTGAATGAGCAAAGTGCAAGTGCTATGGGCGTTGCGAACGCCGGAGCTGTTGCAAACCCGGAAAACGCGACCACCGTAATGTTCAACCCGGCTGGAATGAGTCAGCTCAAGGGTACAAATATCTCGTTTGGTGCGGCTGTTCTGGACATTAAGGCTGAGGCTAAAAGCGCCAGTGCTACGAATACACTGGGTGGTCCCGTAAGTGGGGGAACTGGCGGTGATATTGCAGATCCAGCTTTTCTTCCCAATCTGTATCTGACCCATCAAGTTAACGATTCTATAGACGTCGGCCTTGGCATTCATGCGCCTTATGGTTTGGCTGCAGACTATGAGAATGATTTCGTAGGTCGCTATTTCGCGGATAAAACCGAGTTGACCGTTATTTCGTTTTCACCGGCAGTTTCTGTGAATAACGGACAGGGTCTCTCCATGGGTATTGGCTTGAACGTGATGTACGCTGAAGGACGTTTGACCAAATATCAGGATATTCGCGGTGCGTTGGTGCAACAAGTTGGCCCAGCACAGGCAGGCCCGTTGGCGGATGCGTATGAAGCGCAATTCGGAGCCCCATACGCGGATATAGAAGGGGACGATATTGCCGTAACTTTCCGCGCAGGCTTCCTATATGAGTTGTCCCCAAGAACTCAGTTTGGTCTGACAGCCCAGACAGGTACTGAGTTTGAGCTGAAAGGGGATGTCGAAATCAGCAATTTCCCTGCTCCTAGTGCCCAATCACCAATTGGCATAGCTCCGACAACCCTGACGGAAGATGTGCGTGTGCCTCTGGCAATCCCCGAGAGCATAACGCTGGGTGCGCGGCACCAGTTGAATGACTCATTCACGCTTCTTGCCGGTGCCAGCTATTCCAGATGGAGTCGCTTTGAGGAGCTGGATATTATTAGCCGTGAAGGCGGAGCAGGCCAGGTTTCCAGCGTAACTGGCAGCGAAATCATTACGCACATCACGGAAAAGTGGAAAAACACTTGGCAGTTTAATGTTGGCTCGATCTGGCAGGTAACCCCGGAATGGGCGTTGAAGGCCGGTTATGCATGGGACGAGTCGCCTGTGGATAATTACGTGACTGCACGTATTCCATCGAGTGATCGTCACTGGCTGACTTTGGGTGGCCAGTGGAAGAGCGCCGATAACGGCTGGGCGGTTGATGCCGCTGTTGGCACATTGCTGTTTACAGATGACCCTAAGGTTGATGAATACTCTTACCTTCATGCTGCACCAAGCCAGAAGGATCCATCGGCTGGTGCGTCCAACTATAAAGGCGAGTACGAGTTAAGTGCTTGGAGCGCTTCGCTGCAAGTCAGCAAAGCCTTCTAAATCTTCGGTGTTGACGTTGGTTTAGCTATTAATAAAGCGCCCGGCTGAGGTCCCTCACCGGGCGCTTTCTATTTAGTGGGCTTGATCCCAGTTGTCGCCGACGCCCGCTTCTACCAGAAGCGGTACAGCAAGCTGCGCTGCGCCGGACATGCGTTTTATTAGCCCCTCGCGAATTTCGTCTACGGCGTCTTCTTTGACTTCAAGAATCAATTCATCGTGTACTTGCATAGTCATGCGGGCTGTATTTGCATGGTCTGCAAGCAGCCAGTTCTCCACCTCAATCATCGCCAACTTAATAATGTCGGCGGCCGTGCCTTGCATGGGTGCGTTGATGGCTGTGCGCTCGGCGGCCTGCTGCAGTTGCTTGTTGCGCGCGTTGATTTCGGGCAGGTAAAGGCGGCGGCCAAAAAGGGTTTCAACAAAACCATCGTCATGGGCCTGTTTTCGGATGTTGTCCATATACCGTAATACGCCGGGATAGCGCTCGAAATATCGGTCTATGTACTGTTGCGCGACCTTGCGCTCCACATCCAGTTGGCGGGCAAGCCCGAAGGCTGACATGCCGTAAATCAAACCGAAGTTAATCGCCTTGGCACTGCGGCGCTGATCACTGCTCACCTCGCTTAAGGTGACACCGAATACTTCCGCTGCTGTTGCTTTATGGATGTCTTCACCTTTTTCAAAAGCCGTTAGTAGACCCTTATCTCCAGATAAGTGCGCCATGATTCGGAGTTCAATCTGGGAATAGTCTGCCGCCAAGAGCTTGTAACCTTTCTCGGCAATGAATGCCTGACGAATGCGGCGGCCCTGCTCAGTGCGGATAGGTATATTTTGTAGGTTGGGCTCAGAGGAGCTTAACCGGCCGGTGGCGGTTACGGCTTGGTGGTAAGAGGTATGCACGCGGCCAGTGCGATGGTGGATAAGCTCTGGCAGGGTGTCGGTGTAAGTGGACTTGAGCTTGCTCAGGCTCCGGTGTTCCAAAATCAGTCTGGGTAGCTCGTGTTCATGAGCCAGTTCCTGCAACACTGGCTCCGCAGTAGACGGTGCCCCCTTGGGCGTTTTCTTGATGACCGGCAGCCCCATCTTCTCGTAAAAAATGACCTGTAGTTGCTTGGGCGAACCAAGGTTGAAGTTCTCGCCAGCTACTTGATGAGCCTCTTTTTCCAGCTCGGCCATGCGCTCTGCCAGTTCCTGACTGTGCTGGCGTAGAGTGCCTGCATTGATTAACGTACCGCGCTGCTCCATGCGGGACAATACCGGCACCAAAGGCAGGTCTATGTCTTCATAAACTGATTGCAGTTTGCCAACCTCTGCCAGTTGCGGGCGCAGAACCTGATGCAGGCGCAAGGTAATGTCGGCATCTTCGGCCGCGTAAGGGCCGGCTTTCTCAAGATCCAGCTGGTTGAAGGTAAGTTGTTTGGCACCTTTACCTGCAATGGATTCAAACGTGATGGTTTCCACTCCCAGATAGTTTCGGGCGAGAGTATCCATGTCATGGCGGGACGATACCGAGTTCAGTACATAAGACTCCACCATGGTGTCTTCAGCGATGCCTTCCAGGCAGATATCGTGGTTTGCCAGCACGTTTTTGTCGTACTTAAGGTTTTGGCCAACTTTCTTTAGATTCGCGTCTTCCAGCAGGGGCTTGAGCTGGGCCAGAACGTCGTCGCGATCAAGTTGCTCCGGTGCGCCCATATAGTCATGACCAAAAGGCACATAAGCGGCTTCGCCCGCTTCAATGGCAAAAGAGACGCCAACCACTTCGGCACTCATATAGCGCAGGCTTGTTGTTTCCGTGTCAAAGGCGAATAAATCGGATTGTTCAAGTCTTGCGACCCACTCATCCAGCTCTTTCTGGTCGGTGATTACGCTGTAGCGCTTCTCTTTGGGGGCTGGTGCCGGTGCCGCTGTGTCGCTTTGGTTGTCTGAGTTTTCATGCTTGTTTTCTGTGGCGGCTTCCGAAGCTTTGGCTTCTAGCTCAGCCGTCCAGCCACGCAGTTCATATTCCCGGAAAAGCGCCAATAGATCCTCGTCATTCTGTTGTCTCTCTTGCAGGTCTTCCAGACCGAAATCCAGTTCAACATCCATTTTGATGGTGGCCAATTCGCGGCTCAGCGGCAGGCTCTCTATGGCTTCTCGTAGGTACTCGCCAATCTTGCCTTTGATCTCGCCAGCGTGTTCCATTACCCCGTCTAGACTGTCGTAGGCTTCCAGCCACTTTACTGCGGTTTTGGGACCGCATTTATTGACGCCCGGAATGTTGTCCACCTTGTCCCCAACCAATGCCAAATAATCAATGATCTGGTCGGGGCGAACACCAAACTTTTCGACCACGCCATCCCAGTCCATGCGGGTTTCAGTCATGGTGTTGATCAAGGTTACATGGTCGCTAACCAACTGAGCCATATCCTTATCGCCAGTTGAAACCACTACATCAATGCCCTTGCTGGTGGCTTCGTTGGCCAGCGTACCAATAACATCGTCTGCCTCCACGCCTTCCACAATCAGCAGGGGCAAGCCCATAGCTTTTACCATCTGATGGATTGGCTCAATCTGTATGGCGAGATCTTCCGGCATAGGCGGCCGGTTAGCTTTATAGTCTTCGTACAAATCGTGGCGGAAGGTTTTGCCCTTGGCATCGAACACCACTACCAGTTTGGAACCGGGAAAATCCTGTTCCAAACGCCGGATCATTGCGATAACGCCCTTGATGGCGCCAGTGGGATGGTTTTTGCTGGTGGTTAACGGCGGAAGTGCATGATAAGCACGGAATAAATAGGACGATCCGTCCACAAGCACCACGGGTGGGGTCTTTTGTTCAGTCATGTCAGCAGGAGTCCGGATTGTGATTGAAGCTAGGGTTGGCTTATGCAACTCTGTACTTAATTTGATGATCAAAAGGGTATCACGAAAATGAAACGAATCGCCTGCTCCGCATTTCTGCTTGTCTACGGCATTGGCCCTGCAATGGCACAGGGTAGCGGCGCTCTAGATGAGGCTGTTGTTGAAACGCCTAAAGAGCCGGTTGTGGTGTCTGACTACCAGCCTTCCAGTGCTGGCCCACAGATTGTTATTCGGCCGGGCGACGATGAAGTGTTCTACGAGTATCGGGTGAACGGGCAACTTGTGGAGATTAAAGTGGTGCCGGAAGTGGGGCTTGAATACTATCTGGTACCTGCAGATGGCGGCGGCTGGATACGTGAGACCGATTCCGACATGCTGGTTCCGAGCTGGATTTTGTTTCGTTGGTGAGTGCAAGTCAGTGCTTGGGCTGAGCCGCAGAATTGTCTACATGTAGAGTGCGGGTGCTTTTCGCTTTTAGTATGAACATTCTAATTTTTCTCCGTAACCTTGGATACAGAATCAGAGAGAGGCGTTTACCTTCGCGCTGATTAAGCAGGCCAAACCGCGATCAGTAGCAGTGAGGGGAAGGTCTGAAACAACTTCCGTAAACCAAGGAGAATTGACATGGGTAAACTTAAATCTTATCAGCAGCAGCTTCAGGAAATCGTAGAAAAGGGCATCAACGCAGCTGAAGAGCAGCAGAAGAAGCTTGCGGCCAAGCCGTTCGACTACGCAGAAAAAATCGAGTCTGAAGCTCGTGAGTACAGCGTCAAGACTCTGCGCAAGCGTTACAACGGTTACAGCGACAGCCTTTTTGGTCAGTTGCGCACTCTGAACA
>Ga0209075_1000669_pt1 | contig 33437 bp, 25 predicted proteins | sample Stecom2011_FD_187523 | JGI IMG/M metagenome (GOLD analysis project Ga0209075, IMG submission 187523) | Agricultural soil microbial communities from Utah to study Nitrogen management - Steer compost 2011 (SPAdes) (version 2) | ecosystem: Environmental > Terrestrial > Soil > Agricultural land...
AAATTCGGGGAAGATCAGATGCAAAGTGGAAGGAGAATCTCCCACAAAGGCCTCTACCTTTTCCCAGTAATCTTTTTCCGAGGTATGCTGGTCACAGGCGATAACCGACCATTTGGTCAAGTCGATCCCTTTATGTGGTAATAAAATCTCCGGTAGGCGCAGGCCGATTTTTTTCAATTCATACTGGTATTCTTTTATGATTGAACACTCCCGGTTACCGTTTGGTATAATTGCCTGGAATAAGTAATTCGCTTTGCCTTGTTGCCGCTTCATTGTTTGTCGGAAAAATATTCTGACCGGCGCCGGTTTATTCCTGCTTTTTTAGTAAAGATTTTAATTTTTAATATATTGTTCATAAATAAATTACCAGAGGGGAATCAGATTACCAAATCAATTTGCTGGACAGTACCGACCGTTCCGTTTGTGCCCACAAAAATACCGGCTTTTTGATTTTTCCCGGACAACTGGTTTTCGCCGTCTTTAAAATGAAAAAGAGCGTCTATATTGCCAAGAAAAACGGCGCCGACTCCTTTTTCTCCCAAGGCGAAGAGACAGTCATTGCCGTTTTCATCTTTCGTCCAGATCCGTAGGTGCTCATAAACGGGATCAGCCGCGTCAATCCACCCGTTGTTATCCGCGTCGTACGCGGCCAGTTCGGAAAAACCGTCACCGGTTACCGGGCCGAATAACTGGGAGCCGTTGTGGACAATACCGTCGTTATTGGTATCCAGAACCAGGAAGCCGCTGCCGGGTTTGAGAAAGGAGACAAGGTCTTCTTCACCATTGTTGTCCAGATCAAACCGGAACTTGGTTTCCGTTAATTCGGCGGCTTTTCCGCTGTAGTTGATTACTATGGGATCCACCGGTTTTTTTTCAACGGCGGTAAAGTTAATCCCGCTTATCATGGCAAACTCCCGGCTCATATTTAATTCGACGGAAAATTCTATTTTTTCCCCGTCGGCGGTTTTGATGACACCGGAAGCGTTAAAGGTAAAGCTCTCGCTTTCCCGGTATGCTTCGATACGATTATACCGCATTCGCCATGACTGGGATGCTTGGTTTTGGATTGTTTCGTTTGCGGCGACTATTTTCGAACTGGTGGTTTCCGTATCTTTGGCGTTTTTGGGGAGTTTTGGGATTTGAATTTTTATATGTTTTCCGGTAAGAGCATATAATAATTTTTCCAAAATTAAGATTTTCTGCCGGTCTTTTTCGGAAATTTCCCAGCCCACAGGTTCACCGTTTTTGATTTTCCCGGGTGAACGGGCTTTTCCTTTTCTAATCCCTCGGCTGCCTGGATCGGTAAGTCCTTCCTGTTTTTCCCAATTGTTGACCGGCGTAATAGCCCGCCTTCTTTCGTTGCTCCCTCCTCTCCGGCGCAGAATAAGTGATTCTGCCAGCATCCTGGTTTCGGTATAACTGTACCTGCCGATCATAGAAACAGCGGATTCAATAATCCTCATTTGCTTGTACCCTCCTCCATGAGAGTTTTTAAACTTCCGTGTTTTATTTCTATTTTTTGTATCGACCGGAAAGGGAAAAAACTTAACCGGTCATTTTTAATTATGATGAAAAAATTGGGCCCGTAGTTGTTGTAAGTCTTCGTTATCAGGGTACATGTTTTGCTTTTGCAGGTCCGCCAGTTCTTGCAGGCGGTCCGGGTGGGAACGGAAATAGAGGATAAGATTACGGATGATACTCATGGTCGCCAGGGTGATATAATGCTCAATACCTTCAATTTGTTCATCCAGACCCGCGCCGGCATTGACCAGGCGAAAAAATTCCTTGAGAGTTTCATCCCGCCATACCAGGAATCTACCGTAACGCAGGCCTTTTATTGTCAGGGAAATATTGCGGTATTTTTCGTAGGTGATAAAGCCGGCTTCGTTTAACTTCCGGATCATTCTGGTAACAGAAGACGGGCGTACCCTGATGGCTTCGGAAAGGTCCACCGGTCGAATATAGCCTTGTTTTTTTACAATACGGTAAAACATTTCCAGATAATCTTCCATGCTTACGGTTAATTGTATCTCTTTGCTCAAAAGGCTCTCCTCATTTCTGACTTTCGCCGGCGTGATGTTTTCTGTTTTAGCTTATGCCGGTTTTTTTGCGGAAAGAACCCGTATCAGGTAAGCCGGCGGGACCGTAATAAGAGATTGCAAAAGAAGAACCAAAGACCGGATAAACTTTGAAGAAGGATAAAACCGTCCGGAAGAGAATTATACTTTGAGTAATTCCTGTTTTGAATCAGATAATTATGGGTGATTAACCGGCAGGTTATTTTAACATTTTTAACAGTAACATAAACGGCTTGAGCGCGACTGGGTGGAGGATTTAAGAATGAAAAAAAGATTTTTTTCCATATTGCCGGTTCTTATTTTGCTTGTTTTGTTAGTGACCGGGGGATTGCTTTTTAATACTCCGTTACGAGTTTTTTACCAGCAATATACGGGCAGAATTAGAAATATCCGTCTGGAACAGGCTTTTCAAAAAGATTGGTTGGAGATTTGTACGCATGAAATAGAAATCAGGTTTTCTCCGGGAATGGTAACCGGAAAAAGTATAATAGAATACGAAACCGGCGGGGAGCCGGAGGATTTTCAGACGTTTGCTCTTAATAAAGAGTTTACTTTCGATTCCATAAAACAGAACGGAGAAGATGTTTGTTTTGAAAAGTGGTTCACCTGCGACAGGGTGACTTTTTGGAAGGCTTATCTGGCGCCGGTTGAAGAGGAAGAAGAGGAAGAAGAAGAAGAAAAAGAAGAAAAAGGCAATCTTTGCCTGCTTTATGCCGGTACCCTCCCCCGGAGAAACGAGACATATTTTTTCCCCCCGGACCAGTTTTGGTATGCCCGGACACCGGGGATGCTCCGGGAAGAAAAACTTTCCTTGTTTAAGTGTATTGTTGATCAAAATTGGGTGCCCGTTTTTTCCGGGATCCTGGATTCTGTTACCGAAGTAAGGGATGAAGTAAAGTCATTTGAATTTGTGATGCCGTATCCCGCCTCTGCAGCCATGCTGTATGTGGGGAAATACGGCAAAGTGCAAACAGTGGAAAAAGACGATTATGTCTACGGTTTTTACCGCACGGAGATGGATGAGGACTTTTTTTCTCTGCTTATAGAGAAAGCCATGGAAACAACGGCTTATTTCCGCGACCTGTTTGGAGATCTGCCTCTCCGGGAACATAGTTTCGTTTTTGATCAATACGCAAATGTTTCCGGGAATGCCACCATATACCATACAGTATTGAACCTGGGTCTCGAGCGACCGTCTTTTCATAGAAACCGGCAACGTGCTTACCAACTGGAGGACGAAATCAACTTGGTGGATAAAATCGCCAGAGCATGGTGGACAGGGGCTGTTCTGGCTTCGGCGGAGAAAGGCGGGTCTTTGGTTGAAGGGTTGGCCCGGTATGCCGGTTACCTGGCCCTTTGTGAGTTGCAGACTCCGGATAAAGCCAAGGTTTTTCTTGATGATTGCTACCATAATTACCTGGCGCTTCGGGAAAAATACGGGAGACACGAAAAGGCGCTTTTCGATGTTTTTCCCGTATTGGACTGGCAAAAGGATTTGCTCCATTACAAAGCGCCCTTGGTTTGGCATGCTTTCCGTTATCAACTGGGAGACGAGGTTTTTATGGAGTTGTTGCGCCGTTTCTACAATGATTATAACGGGCGGGTGGGAACAGTACAAGATATCCAAGAATTGGCGGTAGAAGCCAGTGAAATGGAACTGAGCTGGTTTTTTGAGTATTTTCTGTATTCCAACGCCGCCTTGGATTTACAGGTTCAAGAGGTGACCACAACCAGCGGGGCAGATGGAGAAGGATATTTTACCAGGATAAAGATTGGACATAGAGAAAACGGCCGTGAATTTCGGGGCCGGGTACTTTTACGGATTGAGACGGCGGAAGAGGTAAAAGAAGATATTATTTCTTTTCCAGAAGACAGGGAAGTTTTGGTGGAAACCCTTGCCCCGCCGCGGGTTGTGATTATCGATCCCGGGGAATGGTGGCCGGACATTAACCGGGATAATAACGAGTGGCGCTATGAGGAAATCTGCGCAGGAGATTCCGACCAATAAACGCTGTAAGAATGGGGTTTGGTCAATGAATTTACACCAACGCGTGTTTGATTTTTTGGAAGCCCATCCGATCATCGCCGCAGTTCGTGATGAAACCGGATTGGCCTCCGCTCTTTCCTCCCCGGTGAAAGTGGTTTTTCTTTTGAATGCCACTTTGAGCAATATAAAAAAGCGAACCCGGCAAATTAAAGAAGCAGATAAACTCGCCTTTATCCACCTGGAAATGGTAACGGGCTTAAGTAAAGACACCGCGGCTTTGGAGTACCTGCAGGACGAGGTTGGGCCGGCAGGAATTATTACCACCAAGCCCAACCTGCTTCACCCGGCAGGCAACTTGGGGCTTCTTGTCATCCAGCGTCTTTTTGTGTTGGATTCTCTGGCCATACAAACCGGTTTAAAGATGATGCACGGGCGCCGTCCAGACTTTATTGAAGTTATGCCCGGGATTATCCCCAAGGTTATTGCGGAAATCAAAGCCCGCTGTCCTGTTCCGCTTATCGCCGGGGGAATGATAAGAAGTAAAGCAGAAATCATTGCTCTGTTAAAAGTGGGTGTGGTGGCGGTCTCTACGAGCCGGGAAGAACTGTGGAAATTGTGACCAACGTTTGGGATTTGTTGCTTTTTGAGGGAAATTATTACAGAAAAAGGAATATTACTTTTGCCGGCGAATAGATACAAATAATATCAGGCTTAAACTTTGAACACAGGGAGGAATACAGATGAAACGATGGGGTGTTTTAACAGTAGCGGCATTACTGCTGCTTTTTTCGGCTCAGGCGGGCATGGGCGTATCGCCCGGCTTGGGGGCCAGGGCGATTGGTATGGGAGGCGCTTATTCCGCCGTGGCGGATGATGGAACGGCGGTTTACTGGAACCCGGCAGGCATTACCCAGTCACGGTTTGTTTTCATGCCGTCAATCGGGACGGTCGGGGAATGGGACGGTACCTTGAAATTTTTGGAAGAATTGGGTGAAGGAGAAGAGTATCCAGAATTAAAGGCGGGAACAGTATCGAGCGCGGCCGATTTAGGGTTGGGCTTTAATACTTCCAGTTTTGGTCTGAATGTGTTCGGGGACATGACAATGTACTCTTCATCGGAAGAAGGAAAAATGGATATTACCGGTAAAGGCCAGGGCGTGATGACCCTGGCGCGGGAATTCACCCCCCTTCTGGCTGTGGGAGGAAACATTAAATACGTCTATGTAGCGCAGGGAACAACAGAAATCGGTGAAGAGATCCGCTACGGCAGCGGTTCCGGCTGGGCGGTGGATCTCGGCGGCATGTTCCGGATTGGCGAAACAATCCGGGCGGCGGCGGTGGTTCGGGATTTCCCGTTGGGTAAAATCACGTTGAAGGGTGATAAATTTACTGGTGTCGATCTTGATGATACGGAAAAATGGAGCGGTAAGTACGAGCTCCCCACCGTGTTGGTGGTGGGCGGCGCCGTTAAAGTGCCGGTGGCCGGGACACTGGTGGCTGCGGATTTGGAAACTCCGCTGGAAGGCGGGGAGACCAGCCTCCGCGTGGGGTTGGAACAGCCGGTGCTTCCTCTTGGCGTGCTGGCCGTCCGGGTCGGCGGATATACAGTGGAAGGCGACTTTAATTTCACCGGCGGCCTCGGAACCAAGCTGGGACCGGTAGTGGTGGATGTGGCCGGTGTCTGGGCTGACAAATCAACGACCGGCCTCTATTTGACGGCCGGGATGCGGTTTTAGACTTATGGACGGGGCTCCTCCGGGAGCCCCTGTTTTATTGTAGATAATACTATCCGCGTCCGGCTTATTTAAGACAGGCTGCAGATCTCCAAACTAATATCCAAGGCTTTTACGGAATGGGTCAATTCACCGATGGAGATGATATCCACCCCGGCGGCGGCAACGGCCTTAATGTTTTCGGCGGTAATGTTCCCGGAAGCTTCCACCAGGGCGCGGCCGTTGATCAGTTTGACCATTTTTGTTATTTGTTCCGGAGACATGTTGTCCAGCATAATGAGGTCAACTCCGGCGGCCAGTGCTTCTTTTACCTGTTCTTCTGTTTCCACTTCCACTTCCACCGTCATGGTATGGGGGATGTTTCTAACGACGGAGGTTACCGCTTGTTGTATTCCCCCGGCTACGGTCAGGTGGTTGTCTTTGATTAAAACAGAGTCCGCCAGGTTGAAACGGTGATTGTTTCCCCCCCCTACCCGCACAGCGTACTTTTCCAGAGCCCGCAGGCCGGGAGTGGTCTTTCTGGTATCCGCCAGTTTTACGCCGGGGAAATCGGCCAGCAGGTCGCGGAAGAAACGGGTGCGGGTGGCGATCCCGGAGAGCCGCTGGAGAAAATTAAGGGCCGTCCTTTCTCCGGAAAGAATCTCCCGGAGCGGGCCGTTTACTTGGGCCAGGAGGTCGCCGGGACGGGCGGCGGTTCCTTCCAGGCAGTGCAATTCCAGTTCAATCGTGGGGTTTAATTGGCGAAAGACTTCCTCAACTACAGGCCAGCCGCAGATTATTCCGGCTTCATTGGCGGTAAAATGTCCGGTCCCTTTCCGGTAGCGGGGGATGGTAACCGCCGAGGTGATATCCCCGGCGCCCAGGTCTTCCTCCAGAGCGAGCCCGACGGTTTTTTTAATCAGATAATCAGGGAGTACAAGCATACTCAGTCACCTGCCTTTATTTTTTTCCCATGTCCAAAAGGACTCCTTTTCACTGGGAAACAATTTATAGTGGTTTGGGTGGAGAAAGATTCTTTTTGCCCAGTTGGGATCGGTTTGCGGGTAATCGCTCCGGTAATGGCTTCCCCGGCTTTCCGTACGCAGTAAAGCTCCGCGAATCATTAAACGGGCCACCAAGCGCATGTTCTGCAATTCCAGGTATCCGCGGTCAAAAACCGGAGCGGACAGGATGGAAGCAGGGGAAAGCACCCGACCGGCATGGGCCAGCCCTTGACCCGTTCTGATAATTCCCATTTCGGTGTGCATCAGGTTTTGTAAAACTTGGTGCTCCTTTCGGGAGCATGAGGGGTCGGTCTCTCCGACCAAGACGGCGTGCAGGCGGCGTTGGGAAAAAGGGGCCGGGGGATGCTTTTGCAAATACCGGTAAATACGGTGGCCAAAAACCAATCCTTCCAGCAGGGAGTTACTGGCCAGGCGATTGGCGCCGTGGACACCGGGATTAGCCGCTTCCCCGCAGGAAAAGAGGTGGGGCACTCCGGTCCGGCCGTGAAAATCAGTGAACACACCGCCCATCATGTAGTGGGCTGCCGGAGTCACCGGTACCGGGTCTTTGGTAATATCGAGCCCGAAATCCCGGCAGGTTTCATAGATATTGGGAAAACGGTTTTTAATCCGGGAAGGGGCGATGGCCGAAAGGTCCAGGTATACACATTCGGAGCCGCTTTTTTGCAGTTCATGATGGACAGCCCGGGCGACAATATCTCTGGGCGCCAGTTCCGCCTGGGGATGATAATCCGGCATAAATCTCGTTCCTTCTTTGCTAAGGAGAATTCCTCCTTCCCCGCGGACACTTTCCGAGATGAGAAACCGGGGAGCAGGGGGGAAATAGAGGACAGTAGGATGAAACTGCATGAATTCCATGTCCGCCAGGGGGGCGCCCGCCCGGTAAGCCATAGCCATACCGTCGCCGGTAGCTACCGCAGGATTGGTGGTGGCGGAATAAATTTGGCCGCAACCACCGGTGGCAAGGATAGTAGCGCCGGCAAGCAATGCCTGTGGCGCACCGTTTTTCCGGACGGTAAAGATACCGCGGCACCCCGCGCTGCCGGTAAGCAAAGCGGCGGCAAAGACCTTTTCTTCCACTTTGATCCGGGGATTCCGGGTTACCAGTTCCATCAGTACCCGGGAGATTTCACGACCGGTGGCGTCACCGTCGGCATGGAGAATACGCCGCCTGCTGTGGGCGGCTTCCCGGGTAAACGCCGGTCCGCCGTCCCGGCGGTCAAAGGGAACGCCAAGATCCAGCAGTTCTTTTACTCTTTCCATCCCTTCTTGAACCAGAATACGAACGGCTTTGGAAAGGCAAAGTCCGGCGCCGGCTTTGATGGTGTCGTCAAAATGAAGGTTCGGTGAATCACCCGGGTTTAAGGCCGCGGCAATTCCTCCCTGGGCATAGGCGGTCGTGCTTTCGACCAGTGTTTCCTTGGTGACCAGCGTAACCTCTCCGGTTTCCGCCAGTTTTAATGCTGTATAAAGTCCGGCGATTCCGCTCCCCACAACCAGAAAGGGTGTGTAAGGAGTGCTTCCGGTGTCGCCGGTTACCGGAATGATGAATTCCCCTTTTTTTCGGTTCACCGGTTCATCATTCTTTCCAGCGCCAGTCCGGCCCGGGAACATACCGGTTCGGGCACGGAGATTACAGGTTTCATTTCCCGCAGGGAGGAAACGATTTTCCGGAGGGTAATTTTTTTCATGTCCACACAAACCAGTTTTTTAGACAGGAGGAAAAATTGTTTGTCCGGGTATTTTTTCTTCAGCCCGTGAATAACTCCCATCTCTGTACCAATTATGAAACTGGAAGCTTTAGATTTCCCGACCCGTTCCATAATTTGTGCTGTACTACCGGTGAAATCGGCCAAGGCCAATACTTCCGGGCGGCATTCCGGGTGGACAAGAGTTTCGGCCTCGGGATGAAGATTCTTTAATTCGGTTACTTCACCCGCCTTTACCTTGTGGTGGGTTAAGCAGCTGCCCGGCCAGAGATGAATGGTTTTCTCCGGAATTTGCGCAGCCACATATGTTCCCAGATTTTGGTCGGGTAAAAAGATTACCTCTTCATTTTCCAAAGAACGGACAATTTTTACGGCATTGGCGGAAGTACAGCAAATATCGCTTTCCGCTTTTACGGCAGCCGAAGAGTTAATGTACGCTACTGTGGCGGCATGAGGATGCTTTTTTTTCCAGATTTTAACCGTCTCCGGTTTCGCTGTTTCCGCCAAAGGACACCCGGCATCCGGCGCCGGCAAAAGAACGGTTTTATCCGGGGAAAGAACGGCGGCGCTTTCCGCCATGAAATGAACCCCGCAGAACACAATTACGTTATGGGAGGTTTCAGCCGCCAACCGGCTGAGGGCAAATGAGTCGCCTACGTGGTCCGCAATATCCTGCACTTCGTCATTTTGGTAGTTGTGGGCTAAAATCAAAGCGTCTCGTTGCTTTTTCAGTTTTCTTACTTCGGATTGCAGATTAAGATTATTCAAAAGCGCCACTCCTTATCAGTTTCATGTTTAATTGTACATTTGCCGGGGAGGGTTTGTCAAGAAAAACGAGGATTAACAAGAATTTTAATAATCGTTTTTGAGAAGTATGGAAAAAACTATTCACATATTCTTCTTCATGAGGTACAATGGTAATTAAGAAAGAAGGGATAAATAGTGGCTCGTGACCGGCTGATTTTAAAAAACATGGTTTTCTACGGTTACCACGGCGCCTTTGCCGCAGAAAAAGAGTTGGGACAGAAAATTGAAGTTGATGTGGAACTCCGTCTGGAACTCAAACCTTCCGCCGCTACGGATGATTTGGAACTCAGCATAAATTATGTGGAAGTATATACCTTAATCAAGGATATTGTGGAAGAGCGAGAGTTTAATTTGTTGGAAACAATAGCGGAAGCAATAGCCGGTGAGATTCTCTCCGCTTACACACTGGAGGAAGTAGTGGTCCGGGTTAGAAAGCCCTTTCCTCCGAGCGGCGGGATTTTAGACTGCGCAGAGGTGGAGATCAGCCGAAAGCTGCAAGAATAGAAGCTTTTTTAGGCGGGAGAAGAAGGAAGGAGAGACTCCTCCATACTTGTTGCCGCCGTTGTAATGGTAATTAAAAAAATTTCAGTAACCGCTGGGATCCGGAAGGACCGAGACGGCATAAATGAAGGAATATACCTTCCGCCTGGTGGAGGGTATTTTTGTTTTGGAAAAATTATTAAGGAGATGAAGACATGAAGAAAGTGACGGTAAGAAGTATTTTTAAGTTAAAGGAGTCCGGGGAAAAGATCATCATGGTGACGGCTTATGACTACCCCGGCGCCCGCCTGGCGGAAGAAGCGGGTGTGGAGATGATCCTGGTCGGGGATACTCTTGGTATGGTAGTTCTGGGGTATAAGACAACTTTGGAAGTTACTATGGAACAGATGCTTCATCATATTAAGGCGGTGGCCGGGGGAGCGGAAAAATCTTTGGTCGTCGGGGACCTGCCTTTTCTTTCTTACCAGGTGACTCCGGAAGAAGCTTTGCGGAATGCCGGGCGGCTTATACAGGAAGGAGGAGCACAAGCAGTCAAACTGGAAGGCGGCCGGGAAGCGGCGCCGGTAGTACGAAAAATAACTTCAGCCGGAATCCCGGTCATGGGTCACATCGGATTTACCCCTCAGTCTATTCATAATATCGGCGGGTTTTTCGTGCAGGGGAAAACCGGTATGGAGGCGTTAAAGCTGGTGGAAGACGCCCAAATCCTGCAGGAAGCAGGGGCTTTTGCACTGGTACTGGAGTTGGTGCCGTGGGAGGTGGCGCAGGAGGTTACCCGGGAATTGAGGATTCCGACGATTGGTATTGGTTCCGGACCGGAATGCGACGGCCAAGTCCAGGTGTTTCACGATCTGTTCGGACTTTACGGTGAGTTTCAACCCCGGCACAGCAAGAGATATGCCGACGTGGGGAGTATTATCAAGGAAGGGTTACACCAGTATGTCCGGGAGGTAAAGGAAGGGATTTTCCCCGGAGAGGAGCAGGCCAAGAGAATGGATAAAGAAGAGTTGCAGCTTTTTCTAAAAAGAAAGCAAGGATAATAAATTGAATTTATTTTACAGCGAAGGAAGGAGGGACGTCCTTTGCAATGGATAAAAAGTATTCCGGAGATGCGAAGCATAGCGGCCAAATGGCGCCTGGCGGGAGAAAAGATTGCTCTGGTCCCTACCATGGGTTATTTCCACCGGGGACACCTGGCTTTGATGGAGAAAGCCCGGCGGGAAAACGAGCGGACGGTGGTTTCCCTTTTTGTTAATCCTACGCAATTCGGTCCCGGTGAGGATTATGACCGGTACCCCAGAAACCCGGAACAGGACGGGCGGGCGGCGGAAAAGATAGGGGTGGATGCGGTGTTTAATCCCGAACCGGTGGAGATGTATCCTCCCGGATACCAGACCCATGTAGAAGTAAGCAGGCTGTCCCAGGGTTTATGCGGGGCGCAACGACCAGGCCATTTCCGGGGGGTGGCCACTGTGGTGACCAAGCTTTTTAATATTGTCCAACCGGACAGGGCTTATTTCGGGGAAAAGGACGCCCAACAGCTCAGGGTGATCAAGAGAATGGTTTTCGATCTTAACCTGCCGGTGGAAATCAAGGCTGTCCCTACAGTACGTGAAGAGGACGGGTTGGCCCTGAGTTCCCGGAATACCTATCTTTCTTCTGCGGAACGGCGCCAGGCTACGGTTCTTTTCCGAAGCTTGTTTTACGCGGAGAAACAGGTGAAAAGAGGAGAAACCGATACCTCGTTTCTTGCCGAAAGTATGCGCCGGCTGATTTCCCAATATCCTCTTGTGGAGCTGGAGTATGTTGAATTCAGGGATGACGAAACCTTGGAACCTGTCCGGGAGATTAAGGGGAAAGTCTTAATCGCCTTGGCGGCCCGGGTGGGAAAAACCCGGCTGATTGATAATGTTACAATACAGCGCCCTAAAAAGGAGGGGACGGAATGATCAGAATATTGTGCAAAAGCAAACTTCACCGGGCGACAGTAACCGCATCCAACCTGGAGTATGAGGGAAGTCTTACCGTGGATAAGGAATTACTGGCGGCAGCGGATATATTGCCGTACGAACGGGTGCAGGTGGTAAACATCAACAATGGGGCCAGGTTTGAAACTTATATAATTGAGGGTGAATCCGGTAGCGGAACGATTTGTGTTAACGGTGCGGCGGCCCGATTGGCGGAACCTGGTGATAAGGTGATTATTATTTCTTACGGAATGGTGGGCCAAGAGGAAGTAAAGGACTTTACCCCACGCATCATTCTTTTGGATGAAAAAAACAGCATAAAAAATTAACTTTTCTACCGGGCGGATAAGCCCGGTTTTTTTTTTTGCGCTTTTCAAGTATGCATTTCCTCCTTCGCGGACAGACTAAAGTTGTCTTATTTCATAAAACTTGTAGTTAAAGTAGGGTGTTCTGCAGACAAACTAGAACATTTTAACTCCACTACTGCTTAATTTATATTTTCTTCATTTCTATCCTGTGTTAGCCAATAAAATCGCCGGAAACAACTGATTATTTTCTTTTCCATCATGCTGTTTGCCGCCCGAATGCACACGCCGGCCGGGCGGCAAAGGGGCAAAAGGTATGATCAGTGACGACGCCGGGGAAAATATAAATTGGTATTTTTTGGGATATGTAAAAAGTGAGAGAAAGTAAGAGTGAGGTGGGGCAGTGAAAATACTGATGTTGAGTTGGGAATTTCCTCCCAAGGTAGTGGGGGGAATCGCCGCGCACGTGCAAGATCTTTCTCTGGCTTTGGCCGCCAAAGGGCAGGAGGTTCACGTGCTGACAACGGGAATACCCGGAACAGCGTCTACAGAAAGGATTGACGGCGTATCGGTACACCGGGTGCAAATGGATAACCCGGAACCGCCGGATTTTTTACCCTGGGTATTGCAACTGAATATAAATCTGGTAGAAAAGGCTTTCGCTTTGCAGCGGAAAGGAGAAGAATTTCAGCTCATCCACGCTCATGATTGGTTGACGGCATATGCCGGTAAACTTTTGAAACACGTATGGCGGCTGCCGCTGGTGGCAACTATTCATGCTACGGAATGGGGCAGGAACAACGGGTTGCATAATTCTTTGCAGCGGTACATAAGTGATGTCGAGTGGTGGCTGGGATTTGAAAGCTGGAAAGTAATCTGCTGCAGCCGCCACATGTTTTCCGAATTGCGACAGGTCTTTCAATTGCCCGCCGATAAGCTTAAGATCATTCCCAATGGGGTATATCCGGAAAACTTCCGCCTGCCGGCGGGAGAACCAGTGGAAATACGGGGGAAGTATGCCTCCCCGGACGAAAAAATCATCTTTTTTGTCGGCCGGCTGGTCAGGGAAAAGGGACTGGATAATCTTCTTGAAGCCATGGTAAAGGTTTTAGATCGTTACCGCCAGGTAAAACTGGTAATTGCCGGCAAAGGTCCGTATGAGCAGGAATTGAAAGAAAGAGCCCGGCGCCTGGGCATATATGAGCGGGTCTATTTCAGCGGGTATTTGGACGACGCAACCCGCAATGCCCTTTTCCGTTTGGCCGACATGGCGGTTTTTCCCAGTTTCTATGAACCTTTTGGGATTGTGGCGCTGGAAGCAATGGCCGCCGGAACTCCGGTAGTAGTAAATGATACCGGGGGATTGGGGGAAGTTGTCCGGCATGGAAAAAATGGGCTCAAGGCCTTCACCAACAGTATTGATTCTCTGACGGACAATATTCTGTGGCTTCTCAACCACCCCGAACACGGTGAAAAAATGCAAAAACAGGCGCTGCGGGAAATTGATGAAGTGTATAACTGGGATAAAATTGCCCTTTCCACCCTGGATGTTTATGAAGAAGTCTGGCGGGATTACCTGCGTTCCTCCTGGAAACCGGTGACCGGTGAGACGGCATTTCGGGAAAACCACCGGCCTTTTCCAGCCCGGGGAAATGACGCGGCTGTTTTTCACCGTTACATCCGGGTGGAAGATCAAGCGGCAAAAAGTCACCCGTGACAGGATGACACGAATACCGGGCGCCGGTTGAAAGAGGACCGGCGAAAAAAACGACAGGAGGTTTTAAGATGAAAGCGGTTATCATGGCGGGAGGAGCGGGAACACGACTCAGGCCTTTGACCTGCAAACAACCCAAACCCATGGTTCCCCTGGCTACCCGGCCGATAATGGAGTATATCGTCGGGCTGCTCCGCCGGTATGGTTTGACCGAGATTGGCGTCACCCTTTTTTATCTCCCGGAAATAATCCAGAACTATTTCGGAAGAGGAGATGAGTTTGGTGTTGCGCTGAACTATTTTATCGAAAAGACTCCTTTGGGCACTGCCGGCAGTGTCAAAAACGCCGAGAAATTTCTGGACCGCACGTTCATGGTAATCAGCGGGGACGCCCTGACAGATTTCAATCTGGAAGAGGCCGTAGCTTTTCATCAAAACAAAAAGGCTCTGGTTACCTTAGTTTTGACCAGAGTAAACAATCCTTTGGAATACGGAGTGGTAATCACCGACGGAGAGGGCAGGGTCCGGCGGTTTCTGGAAAAACCGGGATGGGGAGAAGTCTTCAGCGACACTGTAAACACCGGGATTTACCTATTGGAACCAAAAATTTTCCAATTTTATGAGCCTGGTAAGGCCGTGGATTTCAGCAAAGAACTTTTTCCCCGGTTGTTGGCGGACGGGCAGCCGCTGTATGGATATGTGGCCGACGGATACTGGTCGGATATAGGAAACCTCGAACAATACCGGCAGGCCAATTACGATTTATTGAGTGGAAAAGTTCAATTACCCCTGCCCGGGCAAGAAATTTACCCGGGTGTGCGGGCCGGTGAAGGAGCGGAAATCGATCGGGAAAGTGAGATTAACCCGCCGGTAGTGATCGGAGAATACTCCAGGATTAAAAAAGGCGTTAAAGTGGGCGGGTATTCGGTTTTTGGTAACCACACCCATATTCAGGAAAATGTCTCGATAAAAAGAAGCATCCTTTGGAACCATGTGTACGTGGGAAACGATTCCGAACTGCGTGGGGCGATTTTAGCCCACCGTACCCATTTGAAACCCCGGGTTGCGGTATATGAAGGAGCGGTTCTGGGGGAAGGGTGCACAGTGGGTAACCGTTCGCTGGTCCGCTCGGAAGTCAAGGTCTGGCCGGAAAAATACATAGAAAGCGGCTCGACACTTAATAACAGTTTGATATGGGGGAACCGCTGGTGTAATAATCTCTTTGGAAACCTGGGAGTGGACAAGACCGTCAATCACGAATTGACACCGGAATTTGCCGCCCGTCTGGGGGTGGCATACGGTTCTTTGCTGCCGGAAAACAGCCGGGTGGTGATCAGCGCCGATAATTCCCGTCCGGCCCGGATGTTAAAAAGAGCCATGATTGCCGGATTTTTGGCCACCGGAGTCGATCTTTTTGATCTGGGGATTATGACGACGCCAATTACCAGATATGCGGTATTGACCTTGGAGGCCGGCGGAGGAGTTCACCTCCGGATCTCCCCCCGCAACACAGACGGTGTGTTGATTGAGTTTTTGGATGAAAAAGGATTTTCGGTCAACAGGGTACTGGAGAGAAAGATTGAACAGATTTTTTTCACCGAAGAATACCGGCGGGTGGCCGTCGACAGGATTGGGGAAGTCTTATACATGCCGTACCTTCTCCAGCGGTATGTGGCCGGAATTCTCTCAACCACCGGCCCGGAACTGATCCGTAACGCCCACTTTAAAGTGGTGGTAAATTACGACAGTGGGATTTTATCGCTTCTTCTGCCGACCTTATTACAAAATTTAGGGTGCACGGTTGTTCATTGTCAGATAATGGACGAAAATCAAGCGGCCAAGCCGAAAACCTTAAAAGAGATCCTTTCCGTTTTACATGAAATTGGCGACCGTGTCCGGGAAGAACGGGCGGACATGGGCATCGTGGTGGACAATAATGCGGAAAGGTTAATCTTGTTGGATGAAAAAGGGCAGCTGGTTCAGGACGAACAGTTCGTGGCCTTGATTGCCTTTTTAATTTTAAAATACTCGCAGCATGATACCATCGCCGTACCGGTTACCGCGCCGCGGATTATTGAAGAACTTTCGCGGGAATACCGGGGGAAGGTGGTTCGGACAAAGGCCAACCCCCGTTCATTAATGGAAAAGGTGGCGGAGGAAAAAATCTTTGCCGGCCGTGACGGGAAAACCCAATTTCAACCGGCTTTTGACGCCATGCTTTCTTTGGTAAAAATTATGGAGTTGACAGCCCGGGAACAGGTGAACCTTTCGGAACTGGTCTCGACTTTACCCCCGTTTTACATGGACCACAAGGCCGTGGAATGTTCTTGGGATGACAAGGGACGGGTAATGAGAACACTTTTTGAAGAGAACAAAGACCGGAAAATTGAAACCGTGGACGGCCTAAAGGTCTTTCATGATGAAGGCTGGGCGCTTGTTCTCCCTGATGCCGAGGAACCGGTTTTCCAGGTATACAGTGAAGCGGGTTCACAGGAACAGGCGGATGAACTCACCAGGTTTTATATGGAAAAAATTAATGAACTGCAGATGAAATAAAACCTGCAGTTTTTAAACAGTATATCTGTCTTCCGGAAATTATTTCTTAAGCTGCCTGCTTACGGTAAAACAGGAGAAGCATTAGATTTTTTCCGGAATTTTTTATTATTGCATAGAATATTTCTGGGGGTCAGAAAAGGAATTCTGTTTGTATAACCAGAAATAATTATAAAACGGTGATTGTTGAACTGTCGCCAAAAATCTAAATTATAGTGACAGGGGTACGCTACCGGTCAAAAAAGAGAATTAAGAGCCGGCCGGTCACCCGCGTAACCGCGGGGCGCCGTGAAAGTTTCAAGGGTTATAAGGAAGGAGCCTCTTCATTATGCAGGATATACGGGTTGTGATTATTACCGGTCTTTCCGGAGCCGGAAAATCGGAGGCTGTTAAAGCCTTTGAGGATTTGGGCTACTTTTGCGTGGATAACCTGCCCCCGGTGTTAATTCCCAAGTTTGCCGAGGTTTGTGCACAGTCGGGCGGGAGGATTAATAAAATAGCATTGGTGGTTGATGTCCGGGGAGGAGACTTTTTTAACAGTATTGCTTCTTCTTTAGAATTCTTGGAAGAAAAAGGCCCCAACTATGAAATTTTGTATTTGGAGGCCCGGGAAGATGTTTTGGTAAGGAGATTCAAGGAATCGCGGCGGCGTCACCCGTTAACCTCCGAGGGAGGAATTCTGGAGGGAATTAGAGAAGAAAAGGTCATACTGGAAGAGTTAAAAGGCAAAGCCACCATGATTCTGGATACCACGGATCTGAGTGTGCGGAGCCTCCGGGAGAGAATTGCGGAGAAATTCGGCCGGCTTTCCGGAGAAGAAAGGCTTTTGATTACCCTGCTTTCCTTCGGTTTTCGCCACGGTATCCCTTTGGACGCGGATCTTGTTTTTGATGTAAGGTTTTTACCGAATCCCCATTATGTTGACTCTTTCCGGGAACTGGACGGAAACACTCCGGAAGTCACGGATTATGTTTTGAAATGGCCGGTTACTTCCCGGTTTTTGCTCAAAATATATGATTTTATGGATTTTTTGGTTCCGCAATATATAAATGAAGGCAAGTCCCACCTGATAATCGGAATTGGGTGCACCGGCGGCCGGCACCGGTCGGTGACTATTGTCAATCAACTGGGAGATTTTTTGCGGGCCAGGGGTTACAAAGCGATTGTAAACCATCGTGATATTTAGGGGGGAAGGGAAATGTCCCGCCGGAATAATTGGCATAAATTAATTTGGTTATGGATTGGGTGGTTTCTTTTCACCGTGTTAATGGTTTGTACCGGCTTGTTTTTTCTGCTTACCACCGTTGGGATACAAAAATGGTGGGGGATTTTCTTTCTCATTGGTGGAACAGCGGCCGGCGTTATAAGTGTCTACCGCCTTTTCTGGAAGTTGGTTACCTGGATCCCTTCAAGAAATGATCATAATGTCGTTTCCCTGCGGGAGTTGTTTAACGGCCCACGAATAGTGGCTATTGGCGGTGGTACCGGCTTGGGCACCATCCTGCGGGGGTTGAAAAAAATAACCGCCAATCTGACGGCCATAGTTACCGTGGCCGACGACGGCGGGAGTTCGGGACGCCTGCGGGAAGAGTTCGGGATTCTTCCTCCCGGGGACATCAGGAACTGTTTGATTGCCATGGCGGATCCGGAACCGTTGATGGAACAGTTGATGCAGTATCGTTTTAACGGCGGGACATGGCTTTCCGGGCACAATTTCGGGAACCTTTTTTTAACCGCCATGACCGAAATTACCGGGGATTTTGAACGGGCTATTGAAGCGACTTCACAGGTTTTGGCGGTTCGGGGAAGGGTATTTCCCGCTACTTTGGAAAATGTTAACATTCATGCGGAATTGGATGACGGATCGGTAGTTAACGGTGAGTCCACTATTGGTAATAGTAAACGGCCGATTCGCCGGGTATTCTTGGATCCCCCGGAGGCCGGCGCGGTTTCTGAAGCCGTTAACGCCGTTCACCAGGCGGATGTAGTGCTTCTGGGCCCGGGAAGTCTTTATACCAGTGTCATCCCTCCGTTGTTGGTAAAGGAGATCACCAAGGCTTTACGGGAAACCAAAGCTCCGAAAGTATATGTTTGTAATGTGATGACCGAACCGGGTGAAACCACCAATTACTCCGCTTCCCGGCATTTACAGGCAATAATAGAGCATACCGGAGAAAATTTGGTGGACTATGTTGTCGCCAATAACCAGGAAGTGCCGGAAAAGTCGCGAATCCTGTATGAGCAGGAAGGAGCTGCGCCGGTACTTGTGGATCGGGAAGAAATTTCCCGGCTGGGTTCCGTGTTAATCGAAGCGCCGCTCTTACACACCAACAATTTGGTGCGCCACAACGCGGACCGTTTGACCCGGTTGCTTGTAGGTCTGCTTCGGACGACCATACAAAGGAATTTTACCCTACCCAGTATCCGGCAACGGCTGTACCGCCGGCGGTTGCCTGCCGGTATGGTTTCCTTATTTACCAAAGGAGAAGGGAAGATTTCTTCCGGCGCCGGTGGAGAAGGTGAAAATGGAAAATAAAATGGTTAAGTTACCTTTCCGCAGTTTTAAAATAACCGGGCGCTCCCGGGCCGGATATGAGGTTTATTCCGGTGAGAAGACGGGTTTGCCGAAAGAATTTGGTTCTATTCCGGATCTCCAGCCTGAAGAAATGTTATTTATCGCCGTTTATCTGGGAGAGCGTCCCACCGGTGGGTATAGAATCAAGCCGGTTGATATCAGCTTGGAAAAATCCCGGTTACGCGTGCGCTACAAGGAAGAAAAGCCCACTTCGGCGTTTATGGTCAGCCAGGCTTTTTCTTACCCGGCTTTACTTCTGGCGGTGGAAAAAGAATTTTTACCTTCCGGACCCTTGAGGGTGATCCTGGAGCAGAAATGAACGAAACAAACCCAAGCTGCTTTTTTTATGGGGGAGGAAAAAGCGGGTAATTGGCGAATTATGTATAATAATTGAAAAATATTATAACCCGGGCGCTGAGGTTAAAATTATGTTAGAAAAATTGAACAAAAAAATGTTCTGGCCTACTTGGTTTTATGACCGGGGGAAACTAAGAAACCAGTTGTACGTGATTCTTTTTGTGATCGTCTTTATTATTTGCAGCATCAGTTTTATTGCTTTTCAAGTCGTACTGCACATTTACAACCGGCAATTATACAATGAATCAGCCACTATTCTTAATTTATATACCAACAGTATTGAGAATGAGCTCCAGAGAATAGAAAATACTTCCTATATAATTATGGCCGACCCCAATATTCAGGAGCAGCTGCGCCTGATTAAACTTTCTGGTGATGAATTCATAAAGCACCAAGCCTCTACCCGCCTTCGGGATATCCTTTCCACTTATGCTCTTTCCGAATCATATTTTGCCTCGATCAATATTATTGACAGCAACAATAACCAGATCCAAGTCGGGTTGGATAATCATCTTAATAAAGAAAGAAACATGGAGATTTTGGATGAGGCGGTTTCCTACGGCGGCCGAAATCTATGGATTAGTCCTTCCGCGGAAGATAATTATTTGGTTTCTACCCGGGTTATTCGGCAAATACATAACTTAACCCTGGAATACCTGGGTTTGCTGATTATAAGGATCGATATGAATAAATTTATCAATCAGTTTTTTAACGGGGATGACAATACAGAGATTTGTATGCAAATATTTTCCAGTGAAAACAATATTTATTCTACCGGGGATTTAACCTTGGACTGGGAAGAAGAATTACTGCATTTTGGAACGGAAAATCACACGATTAAAACTATTGACAGGCAGAAATATTTTATCTCGTTTACGGTGGCGGATTATACCGGCTGGACTTACGTTAACTTGATAAGATATGATCGAATTTACCAGAAAATCGTGATGATGCGCAATATTATGCTGGTGATTCACGCCGGTTTGTTTGGTCTTTCTCTTTTGTTGGGACTCAGGTTTGCCAATAATATTACCAAGCCGATTGAAAATTTAGCTGTTAAAATGAGACAGGTGGAAAAAGAAGATTTTAATATTAATATAGGTGAATCTATGAACCAAACTACTGTAGAGGAGATTAAAAACTTATATCATGATTTTGAAACCATGGTTTATAAGATAAATAATTTAATTAAAGAAAATTACAGCAAGCAGATTTTACTTAAAGATACCAGGTACAAGGCTTTGCAAGCACAGATTAACCCACATTTTCTCTATAATACTCTTGATACCATAAATTGGACGGCCAGGGTTAACCGGCAGGAACAAATTTCGGTAATGGTTGAAGCATTGGCCAATTTAATGCGCAGGTCCATTAGTAAAGGTGATATAATAACTATTGGTGAGGATATTGAAATTCTCAAAAACTATCTTACCATTCAAAAAATCCGGTATGAAGAAAGACTCGTTTTCCAACTGGATGTTGACGACAAATTGTTGGGTTATAGTATCCCCAAATTAACCCTGCAGCCGGTAGTGGAGAATGCCGTTAATTATGGTTTGGAAAAGACGATTGGGGTTTGTAATATTAAAGTAGAGGCCAAGGAAGAAGAGGGTAAGATAAAAATCATTATTGAAGACAACGGCCCGGGAATGGAACCGGAATTTTTAGACAAGTTAAGACGGGGAAAAGTAAAAACTGCCGGCTCCGGTATTGGGCTTAAAAATATTGATGAACGGATAAAAATAACTTACGGAGACAGTTATGGTCTTTTTTTAGCCAGTAAACCGTCAAGGGGTACGCGGGTGACTATTTGTATTCCGGCTCAGGTCAATGAAGGGAGGGATCAGATTGTATAAATTGGTACTGGTTGATGACGAGAGAATAATTAGAGAGAGTATTGCGGCCATGATTAACTGGGAAGAGCACGGGATTGCTTTAACCGGAGTTGCCGCCGACGGGTTGGAAGCATATGAATTGATTTGCACGAATCCCCCGGATATTGTTATAGCCGATATTAAGATGCCCGGAATGAACGGCCTCGAACTGATTGCGGAAGTGAAAAAGAAGTATCCGGAGATTCTTTTTATCATTCTTTCCGGTTACGAAGAGTTTGAATTTGCCAAAACAGCCATGCAATACGGAGTTAAATATTATCTTCTTAAACCTTCAAATGAAAAGAAAATTATCGAGGCGCTTAACAAGATAAAAGCGGAAATTGAAAAAAAACAGGCCAAGGAAAAAGAAATAACGAAGATTAAAAAAGATTTTAAAAAAATTCTGCCCCGGCTTAAGGAACAATTTTTTAAGGAATTTGTCACCAATAAATCGTGTGGGATAAAGGAATGGGAGTATTACCGCGACCTTTTGGGCCTGCATACAGAGAACCAGTTTTTCCGCTTGCTGGTTTGTCAAACAACGGACCGGTTTGCGTTTGAGTACCTGTTTGCCCTTAAGAAAATCGCCGAAAAGATAATTAATAAAGATAATTTGCTCTTGAGTACCACTATAGGAGAACAGGTACTGTTTTTAGTCAGAAATATGGAAATAAAAATTCTTTTAAGTATGGCCAAAAAAATAAAGAAAAAGTTTTATGATTATTACCATGTTGATGTTACCATTGCTTTAAGCGGGCCGGGGAAAATAGAAGAAACACAGGCCCTTTTTAGTGAAACCCGGGAATATATTAAACATGGTTTTTATCTTGGGGAAGGAAGTGTCATAACTAAACAGGATATTGATGATAACAAAGAGACAACAAAGTTTGGGTATGATTACGATCAAATCGGTACTTTAATCAAAAGCGGCGATGTTAAGGAGACAAAAACAGAAATCGACCGGTTTTTTTATCATTTGCAAAAGGCTGTATACGAGAAAAATATTGCCGTTACTTACTGTTTAAATCTTTTTTCTGCCGTGATTCGCGAGAGCCCGGAAGAAGAGTTGAGCGAATACATGAAAAAAATAATTGAACTCGTGAATATGGATACTTTGGACCAAATCCACCGGTGCGTAAGGGAAACAGCGGTAAAAATAGCACAAATCAACTATGATAACAACAGGCGGAGGAATAACAAAAAAATTAATAAAGTAATTGAACTGGTAAAGGATAACATGGGAAGAGAAGAACTTTCTTTGAAATGGTTGGCCAATGAACTTTTGTATATGAACGCTGATTATCTCGGCAAGCTTTTTAAAAAAGAGAAAAATGAAAGGTTTTCTGATTATGTAATGCGCCTGAGAATGGAAAAGGCCAAGGAATTGATTAAAAAAGGGGATTATAAAATATTTGAAATTACAGAAAAAGTAGGTTTTGGTGATAACTCTCAGTATTTTAGCCAGGTTTTTAAAAAGTACACCGGTTATACCCCAACAGAATATAGAAAGGCATCTTTGGTAGATGAGGAGGAGAAAAAAACTTCTTAAAACAGGTTTAAAAACAGTTCCTTTGCTACCGCCGCGAATACCGGGGGACGTCTTGGTCGCGGTTTTTTTTTTCACTTTTATGATATTTTTGACTATATGAAGTGAGGATTTTTATACCATAGGGATAATTTTTCTCTGAATATTGAACAAACAAACCGGAATTTTTAATTAAAAATAATTTAACATTGCATTATAATAAAAATAAATAAAGCAAAAGTTTATTGTTATTGGTTGAAAAACCGGAGATTTATTGGGAGTTTTATGAAGTAAGTTTAAAATAAGGGAGGTGAAAGAGGCCTGTCATTAAAAGTTTAATATCCCCAAAAAATAAATAAGGAGGTTTTATTGGTGAAAAAAACTATTCTCACAGTTCTTCTTGTTGTTTGTTTGGTTTCTTCTGTATCAATAGTTGGTTTTGCCCAGGAAGATGTCACTTTACGGGTGTGTTGGTGGGGATCGCAGACGCGCCATGACCTGACGTTGGAAGCCATAAAGCTTTTCGAAAGGAAAAACCCCAATATCAAAATAAGACCGGAATACACCGGATGGGGAGGGTATTTTGACCGGATGGCCGCCCAGGCCGCCGGGGGAGGTCTGCCTGATGTAATGCAACAAGATTATAAATTCTTTGTGTCTTATTACAGAAACGGGCTTCTTCTTGACCTGGAACCGTTGGTAGGGGATATTATCGACCTGTCCAACGTCGATCAAGCGGCAGTAGATTCCGGCCGGGTAGACGGAGTATTATGCGCCCTTTCTTTGGGGTCCAATACCTATGCCGCCATATACGACCCGGAAGTTTTTGCTGAAGCCGGAATTACCGAACCGACACCGGATTGGACCTGGGAAGATTATATGGATATCTGTAGACAAATCAAGGGAAAACTTGACATTTACGCAGGTGACGGGTTGTTGATGGCAACCGCGAATATATCCGGGCTTGAGCATTACGTCCGTCAGCATGGACAAACCTTTTATAATGAAACCAATACCGGCTTGGGCTTTGAGGACAGATTGTTTATCGAATTTTACGAAATGGATATGGAATTGACGAAGGAGGGTGTTTTTACTTCTCCTGAAATTAGAGCGGAAAGGCATACGGTGGAAAATGATTTAATTGTCACTGGTAAAAGCGCCATGGCCAATTACTGGAGCAACCAGCTGGACGCCATAACCAGAGCTGCGGGCAGGCAGTTGAAAATGAATATTTTCCCCAATGCCAAAAATCAGACACAGTACGGGCATTATCTAAAACCTTCGATGTTCTGGTCCATAACAACCCACAGCGAACATCCGGAGGCGGCGGCGAAATTCATCGACTTTTTCACAAATGATGTCGAAGCCAACCTTGTTCTGATGGGAGAGAGGGGAGTTCCGATTTCCAGTAAGGTCAGAGAGAGAATGGCGCGATACCTGGGCGAGACGCAACGACAGGTATTCAGTTATGTTGATGCGGCGGCAAAATATTGCTCTCCGATTGATCCTCCTCCTCCGGATCAGTATAATCAAGTAATTGACACTTTGGAAGATATTCATTTCCGGATGCTTTACGGCCTTCTCACTCCTGAAGAGGGCGCCAGAGAATTCAGGAGCCAAGCGGAGAGGATTCTCGCCGAAAACAAATAACAGCAATTCCAGCCAAATGAGGTAAATTCTCCACCGGTTGACACCTGTTCAACCGGTGGAGAACACTTTGGCAAATTAAACGATCCGGTAAGATCATTGAGGAGGTAACCAGAGTGCGCCTGGAACGCAGAACCGGAATTTCACTCGAAAGAAGGCGGCAAAAAAAACGCAAAGGCTATAATAATTTGGCCGGGTACTTTTTTATCATGCCGTGGTTATTTGGGTTTGTAATGTTAATGATTATTCCCATGGGTATGTCGCTATATTTATCTTTTACCCGTTATAATATATTGTCTCCTCCGGTCTGGACCGGAACTTCCAATTTTGTTAATATCTTTACTGATGACCCGAGATTTTGGCAGTCTTTAAAAGTGACCTTTTCTTATGTGGTTGCGGCGGTGCCGCTAAGATTGATTTTTGCTTTGTTTCTGGCCGTGCTGTTTACGCAAAAAAGAATCATGGGTAACCTTTACCGGACTATTTATTATATTCCGTCACTAATTGGCGGCAGTGTCGCTGTGGCTGTAATGTGGCGGCAGCTTTTCGGGGTATATGGAGCTTTCAATTCCATTCTTTTATCTTGGGGTATTCTGGAAGACAGCTTTGGCTGGATAACCCATCCTTCCACTGCGTTGTGGAGTTTGATTATCCTTGCGGCCTGGCAGTTCGGTTCACCTATGTTAATCTTTCTTGCCGGTTTAAAACAAATTCCCAACAGTTTATATGAATCAGCAGCTATAGATGGAGCCAACTGGGGACAGACCTTTACCAGAATCACCCTTCCCATGTTAAGCCCGGTGATTTTTTTCAATGTTGTTATGCAGACGATCAATAATTTTATGATGTTTACACAGGCTTATATTATCACCGAAGGGAGACCCTTTGACCGGACACTCGTTTATATATTGTACCTTTTCCAGAGAGGCTTTTCCTATAATCAGATGGGGTACGCTTGTGCCCTGGCCTGGATAATGTTTATTGTTATCGCAGCAATTACGGCTTTTATTTTCAAATCCTCTCCTTACTGGGTATACTATGAATCTAAGGGTGGTTGATGATGAAAAAACTGATACCAAAGAAAATAATGGGCAGCATCTCTTATCATGGATTTGTTATTGTACTCGGTTTTATAGTTTTTTACCCGGTTTTATGGTTGATAGCAAGTTCTCTTAAAGGACATGCGGAAATTTTCCAATCGGCCCATTCGTTGATCCCTTCGCGCCTGCATTTCGAAAACTACCTCGAGGGATGGAGGGGTTTCGGGGGAATTACCTTCGGGAGATTTTTCAGTAATTCTTTGTATATTTGCGGGGTCGGAACTTTGGGACAGCTTGTTTCCGCCTCTTTTGCCGCTTACGGGTTTACCAGAATTAAGTTTTTGGGCCGCAAACTCTGGTTTGCCGTAATGATCGCCACATTGCTACTGCCGGCACAGGTTTTAAGGATTCCCCAGTATATTTTCTTCAACAATTTGGGCTGGGTTGACACGTATAAGCCTTTAATTATCCCCCAAGTATTCGCCCAACCGTTTTTTGTGTTTTTAATCGCCCAATTCATCCAAGGGATTCCCTTTGAATTAGACGAGGCGGCTACAATTGACGGGTGTGGAAAGTTCAGTATTTTTTTCCGGATTATTTTGCCCAATATTATACCGGCCTTGATTACCAGTGGAATTTTCTCTTTCTATTGGAGTTGGAACGATTTTTTCACTCCCCTGTTGTACATTCAGACAGTGCATAAATACCCGGCTTCCCTGGCGTTACAGCTTTTTTCCGACCCCAGTTCGGTAACAAACTGGGGCGCCCAGTTCGCCATGTCCGTGTTATCTCTGGTTCCGGTTTTTCTGATTTTCCTTAGTTTTCAGCGCTATTTAACCGAAGGAATCAGCACGACAGGGTTAAAAAGCTAGGTTTGTCCGGGGAAATACGATGATTAAACCGGATAAGAAAAGGGGATGTTGTATGGGGAGTAAGGAAATTACCCGGCCAAAGACACTAGATTCTCAGACCAGGCTGCATACGGATTACACGGCCTGGTCTGTTAAAACCGTGCAATCAGTAATGAAAAGTTCTCCCCGGTTGGCTCAAAAATGGCATTACGAATTTGGCTTAATGCTTAAAGCAATTGAACAGGTATGGATTGCCACCGGTGATGACAGGTATTTTAATTACATAAAAGAAAATATGGATGAATTTATTGCTCCGGAAGGTAATATTCTCACCTACCGCTTGGAAGAGTATAATCTTGATCAGATTAATACCGGTAAGGTTTTGTTTGCTTTATACAGAAAGACCGGGAAAGAAAAATATGAAAAAGCTGTTCACCTGTTGTGGAAGCAACTGCGTACCCACCCGCGCACCGGGGAAGGAAGTTTTTGGCACAAGAAAATCTACCCGCATCAGGTATGGTTGGATGGAATTTATATGGCCGGCCCTTTTTATGCCGAATACGCCCGCGTGTATAATAAGCCACAGGCGTTCACCGACATAACCGGACAGATAATACGGGCCGCTTATCATATGCGGGACGCGAAAACCGGCCTTTTTTATCATGGATGGGATGAAAGCAAACGACAAAAGTGGGCCGATCCGGCAACCGGTTGTTCTCCTCACTTTTGGGGCCGGGCTATGGGATGGTATGCTATGGCCCTGGTGGATGTATTGGATTATCTACCGGAAGACCAGGAGCGCCGGCAGAAAATAATTGATATTTTTCAAAAGTTGGTCTCTTCCCTTGTTTTGGTTCAAGACAACCGCAGTGGTTTGTGGTATCAAGTTCTCGACCGGGGAGACGAAAAGGGCAATTATCCGGAGGCTTCTTGTTCCTGTATGTTTGTTTATGCCGTAGCCAAAGGAATCAAGAAGGGATATATACCCCCCAAATACTTGGGAACAGCGGTTAAAGGGTTTAAGGGAATAATAAATAATTTGGTGGAAGTCGAACCGGGAGGAGGGGTAAATCTCAAACAAGTTTGTAAAGTTGCCGGGCTCGGCAGGGCGGGCCCGGATCACCCCTACCGTGACGGGTCGTTTGCCTACTATGTAAGCGAACCGGTAGAAAAAAATGATTATAAGGGCCTTGCCCCCTTTATCATGGCCGGGCTGGAAATGGGAAAAGTTACAGGGCAGAAGGAGGTTGCCGGTGAATAATGGTCTCTGTTTCCTCACCTTTTAAGAATATACTGAGTTTTGGGGCGGTTTCCGGTGGAAATACGTTTTGTACCAAGGCTTTTGCCGCTGCGGTCGAAGCCTGTGCCGGGGAGGGAGGGGGAACCGTATATGTACCGGCCGGGACTTACCTGACCGGTCCTGTTCACCTGAAGAGCAATATAACCCTTTATCTCGAAGCAGGCGCCAGAGTTGTTTTTGCCGGGGAGCAAAAGGATTATCCTGTTGTTTTTTCCCGGTGGGAAGGGGTGGACCAAAAGACTTATTCCCCGATGATCTTTGGCGAGAAGGTGGAAAACGTCACGATCACCGGGCGGGGGGTCTTGGACGGCCGGGGAGATTACTGGTGGACGCTTTTCCGGGAAAAAAAATTGGCTTATCCCCGGCCGCGTTTAATTGTTTTTCAGGATTCCCGGGATATTGCAATTGAAAATATAAAACTAATCAATGCACCATCCTGGACAGTCAACCCGGTTAGATGTGAGAATATCACTATTCATAATGTTACAATAAAAAATCCTCCGGATTCTCCCAATACCGATGGAATTAACCCGGAATCATGTAAAAATGTCCACATAGCCAACTGTCATATTGACGTGGGAGATGATTGTATTGCCGTCAAGTCGGGAACGGAAGAAAACAGCTTAAATATCCCCTGCGCCAATATAACCATAACCAACTGCACCATGATCCACGGTCACGGGGGAGTGGTTATCGGCAGCGAAATGAGCGGGGGGATCCGGAATGTTGTCATCAGTAATTGTATATTTGAAGGTACCGACCGGGGAATCAGAATCAAGTCACGCCGGGGAAGAGGCGGCATAGTCGAGGATATCAGAGTGAGTAACCTGGTGATGACCAAGGTGATTTGTCCCTTTATCATTAATCTTTTTTATCATTGCGGGCCCGGAGGGAAAGACCGGTATGTACAGGACAAAAACCCGCAGGCTGTTACGGAAAAAACACCGGTTATCAGGGATATTCATTATAACAATATTTCCGCCCGTCAGGTTAAGGCGGCCGCCGGATTCATCTACGGGTTACCGGAAAAACCGGTGGCCAATATTTCCTTCAACAATGTCTCTGTAACAATGACCGGCGAAACAGAGCCCGGGTATCCGGCCATGATGAATGACCTGGAACCTATGAAACAGAAAGGGTTTTTCTGTTGTCACGGGCGAAATGTACAATTCTCCAACATGTCCATAAGCGGCCAGGAAGGACCGGAATTTATGTTATCGGATCTAAAAAATTGTCGTAACTGAGCAGTCAATCGTTGGAAACGGGGTTTGGCCGCCTTCATTGTTGATTAATTAATCCAAAGGAGGGGTCTGTTAAAATGTTAAAAAGTAAAAAACTATCTATTTTTTCGCTGTTTCTTCTGTTAGTAACGGCCTTGCTTTCGACAGTTGTAAGCGCAGAAGGCGACAGCGGCAAAATGATCGACGTCACCAGCGATTGGACAGGTCGCGTATTTGGCGACTGCGGTGGGCAAGAACGAATTGTCTACGAAAATTTCGAAATTAGGGAAAACGACGACCGAACGGTTACCATGCGCGTATCAAACAATCGTGGTAAAATCGCCGGTAGTTCCGAAGGACTAGCTTACTATTTTAAAGAATTGCCGGGTGATGTTAATTACGAATTAAGGGCAACAGCCCGCGTACATGAGTGGACAGCCAATAATCAAGTTACTTTTGGTATAATGGCCAGGAGTAACGTGTTAGAAGACAACATCAACGACGGATCCTTTACCGGTGATTACATTGCCGTGGGCGCTGTTAACCAAGAAATTAGGGGATTTTTGATGTCTGACGGCAACCAACAGAAAAGTGGCTATGAATTTGAAAATTCTCTCTTACCTGCGCCGGGAAATGTATATGATTTATCCTTCCAAAAAGCCGGTGACAATTATATTTTAACTGTAAATGGTGAAATACAAATAATTGACGGTTATGAAAATGAACTGAACTATATTGGCCTGTTTGCGACCAGGAATACTACTGTTGCTTATAGTAATGTGCGGCTTTATATGGAAGGGCAAGTAGAATTGGGCGAATACGAAAAAAGTTTTTTCGGTGATGTAGGGGGGCAGGACAAAATCGTTCCCGAAGTGTTTGCCATAACAGAGTTGGATAATAACAATTTGCGCCTGCGCGTTTCTAATAATCGCGGCAAAATTGCCGGTAGCTCAGAAGGACTTGCTTATTATTTTAAAGAAGTTCCTCCGGCGGCCAATTATAAAATTACGACAAAGGTGAAGATTGAAGATTGGGAAGCCAACAATCAAGTGGGCTTTGGTATTATGTTACGCGGCGATGTCTTATATAACACCAGCGACAGCAGCCACACCAGTGATTATGTTGCTGTAGGGGCCTTGGATCAACAGATGAAAGGTTTTTACAAAACAGGAGACAATCAGGTCAAAAAGGGTTACGAGTTTGACAACGCGTTGCCGCCGGCGCCTGGTAATGAATATAAATTATCGCTGGAAAAAGCCGGTAATGTTTATATTCTTGGTATAAATGATGAAAACATGGTTTTGCCAAACTTTGACGGCAGAATGAACTTTGCCGGCTTCTGGGCATCGAGAAATACTACTGTTACTTACAGCGATTTTACTATTGAAGTAGACAACCGCATTGTGGATGAAATTGTCGTAGATACCAGTGAAATGGTTACAGAATTCTTGCTTGGTCAAGAATTGGACTTGACTGGAATTAAGGTTACGGCTGCTTACACTGACGGTAGTGAAAGGGAATTAACGGAAGCAGACTATATAGTTACCGGTTATGACAGCAGGGAAGTCGGTATAACTACAATAACAATTAACCACAGTGGTAGAACCGTTAAATTGAATTTGCATATAGTACCGCTGACAGTTACTGATTTAAACGTAATTTATTGTCCGGCCAAGACAGATTACTACATTGGCGATACTTTTGATTCTGCCGGCCTTGTTGTAGAAGCTGTCTATGACGACGGATTCAAAACAGCTGAATTAACCGAGGACTTGTATGAATTAAGGATTGATAATGAACTTGCTGATAAAAACCATATATTTCAAAACCCAGGCGAGCAAGAAATTACCGTTGTGTCCTTGGAAACCCCGGAAACAACAAGTTCATTTAAGGTAAATGTATCAGATGCCGCACCAATTGCTTTAAAGGTAACATCCAAACCGGAAAAAACCCTTTATTTCCTTGGTGATGAATTGGAATTAGACGGCATGGCGGTATATGCCGCATACGATGACGGTAAGGAAATAAGGCTGATGAGAGAGGAGTATGAAATTTCCGCGTTGGATACCTCCGAACCGGGCCTAAAATTACTAACTGTTTCTCATAAAGATTTAACTACTTCGTTTACTGTTGAAGTAAAAGAAAGAGAGTTAGCCCGCATAGAAGTAAGTGCTTATCCAAAAACCACATATACTGTCGGTGAAAGTTTCACGCCTGACGGTATGACTGTTGCCGCTGTTTATGATAGTGGCGACAAAGAGTTTTTAAATGAAGCTGACTATTCAATCAACACCGAGCAGTTTAACAGCTCGACACCGGGAGTTTACGATATAATTATCAGTTCGAACATTGGAAATACCGTTTTACCGGTATCAGTACGCGAAGAAAGAGAAATTAAATGGCATCAGGTTATTTTCGGGCAATCAATTCACCGGGATAGAAACTACGTTGAAGTAATGGACGGCGTTATTGAACTTTATGCCCATGGCAATGCCGGCAAAATAACCGGTGATCATGACGGTATCTCATTCTACTACACAGTTATCGATGCCAAAGAAGATAATTTTTCCTTATCGGCTGATTTACGAGTCTTTTCCTATGCCAAGGATCCTCATGATGGACAAGAAGCGTTTGGTATTATGGCGCGAGATGTCATTGGTGAACATATGGATTCGAGTGTCTTTGCGGCGAATATTGCCGCTGTGGGTGGGTTTAGCGGCGGAACAACATTACCAAACGGAACGCAATTATTTATTCGCAAGGGGGTACTCGCCACCGATGGATCTGAGTTTCTAGAGGACTCAGGACGCTTTAGTAAAATGATTGCACCGGTAAAACCGGAAAGTTCGACTACCTACCCGGAGAGCCCGTACCGGGTGACCTTATCCAAGACAAACAGCGGTTATGTGGGTAGCTTGAATAATGAAAAGAAACAGATATTTTATGAACCGGAGATTCTCACCTTACAAGATGAAGAACACATTTATGTTGGTTTCTTTGTCGCCCGCGAAGCCCATATTGAAGTTTACAATATCGATATGGAAATCACCGCGGCGCAAACAGATCCGCCAAGGGTCCATCCACCGGAAGAACCAACTGAACCACAATTTTTGATTCTTTCCTTGGAAAAAACTTCGCAAACAGACTTTGACTTGATGTTAGAAGCCAATGTCGACGGCCTTTTTACCGTCAAGCAAGGACAGGAAATTATGGCCCAAAATAAACCGGTAAACGCGGGCGAAAAATTTGTCTTGCCGACAAAAATAGCGGAAATGGGCGGCACAGATTTTAGCATAACGTTCTTGCCGGACGATACTCAATATCTAACCGATTATGATAAAATCGTGCAAAACTTTACCGTTGAACACAGAAGTTATGCTGACGGCGCGGATATTTTTGTCGCACCCGGCGGCACTTCCGCCGGCGACGGCGCCCGCGCCAACCCGCTTGATTTGGATACGGCAATCGACTTTGTTTTGCCGGGGCAAAAAATCATCGTCATGGACGGCCAATACCTTAGAGAAACACCTTTTGAAATCAAGAAATACAATGACGGAACCGCAGAGGCCGGAAAATATTTGGTAGCAGACGAGGGAGCAAGGCCGGTTATTGATGCCGGTAGAAGAATACCGGGAGCTATTGTCAGTGGAGATTTCTGGCACATTAAAGGAATAGACTTTACCCGTTCCGCCGGGAATTCTCATGGTATGCGGGTCGGCGGTAATAATAACATTATTGAAAACTGCCGGTTTTATGAAAATGGGGATACAGGATTCCAGATTAGCAGAACCGATTTGGCTACTGATATCGAAGACTGGCCGGCAAATAATTTGGTGCTAAACTGCGTCTCATTTGACAACCGTGACCCATCAGGTAATAATGCCGACGGCTTTGCCGCCAAACTTACTTCCGGATACGGCAATGTATTTAAAGGATGTATATCCCACAACAATATAGACGATGGTTGGGATTTATATACCAAAGTCGGCGAAGGAGCAATCGGACCGGTACACATCATTGACTGTATTGCCTATAACAACGGCGTGTTGACTGATGGAACAACAGGTAACGGAATGAACGGGTTTAAACTGGGCGGCGAGGGAGTACACGTAGCGCATATACTGGAAAATAGTGTCGCCTTTGGTCATCGTGGTATCGGTATTACCAGCAACAGTAACCCGGGATTAATCATAAAAGACAGTTTGGCCTTTAACAACACCACCAATATCAGCTTATATACCTATACCAATATCGACACAGATTTTCTAGTGGATGGATTAGTATCGATCCAAGAAGATCCGGTAGGTGTTTCTGCAGATGATTATCCACAAGAAATCGAAGCCGGCAACAACTACCTGTTTGATAGTTCCAAGTCGGTCAATACCGCAGGTGAAGAACTGGCCATCACACAGGATGCTCTTGACCGGCTAAATAATTTGGCGGAATTAATCAGAGACGAACACGCCGGAATTAACTGGGGCGATTTCTATGAAATAGTAGGCCCATTCTTACAATAGACCAAGTAAAATAGATAAATATGAGGGCGCCGTACGTTTGTGCGGCGTCTTTATATTTTTCACGATTTATTAATAATCAATTTAACCGGAGCAAAATCACAGTTAAACCGAGAAAAGAGGCTTAAAAGAGGGATGCCGGTTTATCTTTACATTCCTTCCGGACCGTTGTATAAT
>Ga0209075_1000670_pt1 | contig 33433 bp, 30 predicted proteins | sample Stecom2011_FD_187523 | JGI IMG/M metagenome (GOLD analysis project Ga0209075, IMG submission 187523) | Agricultural soil microbial communities from Utah to study Nitrogen management - Steer compost 2011 (SPAdes) (version 2) | ecosystem: Environmental > Terrestrial > Soil > Agricultural land...
GTTTTGACTGGTCGCCAGCTCAACATCCGTTACTTGCCAGGGCGAGGAGATTCCTAAAATCTGTGCGTAGAGGTCTTTATCTTTCATGCCAGAATCTTAACCGACCCACCTGATTTGGGGAAGAGCCATAAGATTTACGCATGTCCGTCGCGGTTGTGCACAGCCAAATACGCGCCTGCGAGCCAAGCGCCAGCATCAGAGCTGACTCAAGGCCAGCTCAACACCATTGCCCAGACGTAATACAATATTCCAGCCTTTGGATGATGATTGTTACAGGGATGATAAATCAATAAACGTCGGCGCCGGCGCCGCACTGTCTTGCTTCAGACGTTTACGCCACTGACAAAAACTGGAGTGGGCCAAACCTTGCTCATGGCAAAACTGCTTTGTTGACTGATCGCTTTGCTGCCATTGCGTTACCAGTGCGTGCCACTGATCGGCGGTTTTACGGGAAGAATATGAGCGTGCCATGTTATGGGCCTCTTCAATGAATGAGAGGCTATGCTAGCGTGCGATATCAAGCCGGGGTAGGACGCTGTAGAATGAACGCTTACTAACAAGCGGCTCAATCTAACGCTCGACTGCGTTGCTCGTTTTGTGTTTTCCGCTACGCTAACACAAAACAATTGGATAAATGGGCTCAGATGAAATTTGTAGGGCAGAACTCATCGCGCTGGCTATCTATGTCAATCAAGTGGGTCAGATAAAACTTTTAGCGGGCCGCTGGGGATGCGCCTCCCCCATTTGGGCTTACGGTGCGGCCCGGTTTTTTTAAACATTACCTATCAAGGCTCTGCAGCCAATTCCCCATTCAACCATATTAATCACTGATGATGGCGTCTAACCAGATATCCAATAGCGGATCGGCTTGTTCCAGTAGGTTTACGTCTTTGCTGTAGGGCTCTAGGTGCAGTTGTAAAAGGCCTTTTAAGTAGGCCCAAAAGCTGGTGGCGAGTGCATCAGGGCTGGTTTTGGTGGTGGCTTTGCCGGCTTTTTGCAGCCGGCTAAAGGCAGCTGTAAAGGTGTCGCGCATGAGTTGGTGGCGCTCGGCCAAAAAGGCCTGCAGCTCGGTGTCGTTTTCTAGCCGTTCTACGCCCAATAAGATCATTCGTAGTGCTTGCATTAAAGCCACGTTGTTGAGCGAGGTGTGCAGTTGGGTTTTTATCAGTTGTTTAAACTCGCGGCCATCGTCGCCGGTGCTGTTAAGGCTTTGGATGATGCGCGCGTGTGTTTCGGCGGCGTCTCGTTGCCATAGGGCCATAATTACCGCGTCTTTATTGGCAAAGTGCCAGTAGAGCGCTCCGCGGGTAACGCCGGCGCGGCTGGCGATATGTTGCAGGGTGGTTTGGTTGACGCCTTTGTGCTGAAACAGCCAAGCGGCGGCATCCAGTAATCCGTTTAAGGTTTTTTGTGCATCTGCTTTGGTTTTTCTGGCCACTTTTTTGCCTGTAAATTAACTGCGCCGTGCGGGCTTTTATTAAAAATAAAAAAACAGGATGTGAGCTGTTTTTTGGGTTGTGTTGCGATTGGCTCTTTGTATAATACAAACATACACAAGTGTATGTAAATGCCTTGAGCGCCCTAATGGCAACACAGAGCAAGGCAAACGCGGCCCAAGCCATTGTTTGTGGCATACACTTATACATCTTAACAACTTGCCGGAAACCCAAATGAAGACAACCTCTGTGTGGCTGTTAAGCGCTTTATGCCTGTTAAGCGCCTGTGGCAAAGCGCCCGCCACCGATGCGCCGGCCGAGCAGGTGCGCCCGGTTAAGATTGTGGCGGCGTATTCGGCGCGGTTGGACGGGTTGCGTAGCTTTCCCGGTGTGACCGAGGCCACCGAGCACGCCCAGTTGGCCTTTAGGGTGGGTGGGCAGTTAGAGGCTTTGCCGGCCATGCCTGGCAAGCGGTTTGAAGCCGGTGAGGTATTAGCCCAGCTGGATAAGTCCGTTTACCGCAATAACGTTGCCGACCGCCAGGCGAGGTACGATCTGGCCAAATCTCAGTACGATAAAATCAGCTCGCTGTTGGCTCAAAATTATACCAGCGACACTGCGGTACAAGAGGCCAAAGCCAATATGCAAGCGGCTTTAGCGGCTTTAGACGACGCAAAAAATAACCTGCAATACACCACGCTAAAAGCCCCTTTTAAAGGCGTGGTGGCCAATGTTGATCTGGAAAACCACCAAACCGTAGCGCCTAACCAAGTGGTGTTAGAGCTGCAAAGCTACGATACCTTAGATGTGCGTTACAGCGTCCCCGAGAACCTGCTAAGCCATATTAGGCCCGCCATAGATTTAACCCATTTTTGTGCTCAGGTAAGTTTTAACGCTTACCCAAACAAGCGTTTTAAAGCTTGTTTTAAAGAGTACGAGAGCAAACCAGATCCGGTGACTCGGTCTTACTCGGTGGTGCACACCATGGCCCGTGATCAACAGTTTGCGGTGCTGCCGGGCATGGCGGTGACGGTCGAGCTGGATTTAAGCCAGTTTTTAGCCAACGGCGATAAAGACGGGGTGTTGGTGCCGATCGAGTCGGTGTTTCAAAACAATGGCCAGGCTTATGTATGGCGTGTCGATGAGCAGCAGCAAGTGCACCGCACAGCGGTAGAGGTAGGCCAAGTGCAGGGCGCTTATTTATATTTACTGGAAGGGCTTAACCCCGGTGATGCGGTGGTCGCGGCAGGGGTGAGTTACTTACACGAGGGCGACAAAGTCCGTGCATTAATTAAAGAGCGCGGGCTCTAGGGGGCGGTATGCAATTAACAGAGTATACCTTGGCCAACCGCACGGTCGCCTGGGTGGTGGTGTTGCTGCTGGCACTAGGGGGGCTGTTTGCATTTAATGGCTTGGGCCGCTTAGAAGATCCGCAATTTACCATTAAGCAGGCCATGATTGTTACCCAATACCCTGGGGCATCTTCCCAAGAGGTAGAGGAGGAGGTCACGCTGCCCATCGAAAACGCGCTGCAGCAATTGCCTTATATCGAGCATGTCGTCTCTATCACCACCGCTGGCATGTCGCAGGTCGAGGTAGAGATGAAAAGCATCTACCGCAAAGATGATCTGGCGCAAATCTGGGATGAAATGCGCCGCAAAATCAACGATATGGCCAGCTCGTTACCCCCCGGTGTTAACGCCCCCATAATCAACGATGACTTTGCCGATGTCTACGGTATGTTCTTTGCCGTTACCGGCGAGGGCTACAGTTTTGCCGAGCTGGCCGATTACACCGATTACTTGCGCCGCGAGCTGGCGCTGGTGGATGGCGTGGGCAAACTGATCACAGGTGGTAAGCGTTTAGAGCAAGTGTTTATAGAGGTGGACCGCGCCAAGTTGGCTGCCTCTGGATTTTCGGTGCAGTCCATCAGTCAAGCGCTGCAGGGGCAAAACCTAGTCTCTGACGCCGGCCATATAGAGGTTGGCAGCGAGTACTTGCGGGTCAGCTCTGTGCTGCATGGCGGCGAGGGTTTGGCGGCCTTAAAATCGTTGTTGCTTGGCAGCGCCAATGGTCAGTTGGTGTACCTAACCGACGTGGCTAACATCAGCCTGGGCTATCGCGATCCGCCGTCGCATTTGTATCGATTTAATGGCCAGCCATCTTTAACCTTAGGGGTATCGTTTGGCCCCGGTGTTAACGTGGTTAAAGTGGGTGAGGCTATTAATGAGCGCCTGCAACAGTTGCAATATGCCCAGCCCGTGGGTATGGAGGTCACGGCTATTTACGACCAACCGGGGCAGGTGGATGCCTCGGTCGATAGCTTTTTGTGGGGGCTGGTGCAAGCGGTGCTGATTGTGGTGTTGGTGTTGATGTTCACCATGGGCTTAAAGCCAGGCATCATCATGAGCGCCACTTTGCTACTGACCATTGCCGGCACATTTATAGTGATGAACTTTTTTGGTGTCGAGCTGCACCGCATATCTTTGGGTGCGTTAATTATTGCGCTGGGGATGCTGGTGGACAACGCCATTGTTATCACCGAAGGCATTATGATTAATGTGCGCCAGGGTATGCGCAAAGCCGAGGCGGCAATCCGTATTGTCAGTCACACCCGCTGGCCATTACTTGGCGCCACGGTGATTGCCATAACGGCCTTTGCCCCGATTGGCTTATCCCCCGATGCCAGCGGCGAGTTTGCCGGCAGTTTATTCTGGGTGCTGTTAATTTCTTTGTTTTTAAGTTGGGTGTTGGCCATCACCCTAACGCCGTTCTTTTGTTATTTACTGCTCGGTAAGCGCGGCCCCGAGCCGGCAGCAGGCTCGGTTAACAACACCGACGACCCTTACGCTGGTGTGGTGTACCGCAAGTACTTGCAGTTGCTGCACCTGTGCCTGCGCTATCGCGCGATAACGATGGCCATAATGGTGGCTTTGTTATTGTCTGGGGTGATGGCTTTTAGTCACGTTAACCGGGCGTTTTTCCCCGACAGCCCGCTGCCGTTATTTATGGTGGATTACTGGCTGCCCGAGGGTAGCTCCATTAGCGCCACCGAGAAGGACATTAAAAGCCTCGAGGCCGAGGTGTTGGCACTTGCTGAGGTAAAGCAAGTTAGCGCCTCCATCGGCCGTGGCGCCGAGCGTTTTATGCTCACCTACGCCCCCGAGAAAAGCTACCCAAGCTACGCTCAGTTGATCATCGAGCTGGACGATTTTGCGCACATGGACGGCACCATAGAAACCATTGAGCAGCTGTTGCAAAACCAGTATCCGCAAGCGTTTATTCGCATCAATCGGCCCTCGGTTGGGCCCGCTTCGGCAGCTAAAATAGAGGCGCGCATCAGTGGTCCAGACCCTGTTGTGTTGCGTCAGCTTGGCGATCAGGTGATCGAACAGTTTAACGCTAATCCAAACGCCAATAAAATTCACCAAAATTGGCGCGAGCGCACCAAAGTGTTGCGTCCGGTGTTTGATGCCGCCGCCGCGCAGCGCTTGGGCATTACTCAAACCAATTTAGATCAAGCGATTAAAATGAACGTCGAGGGCGTTAACATAGGTTTGTTTCGTCAAGGGGCCGATATTCTACCCATTATTATTCGCCCGCCCGCGAACGAGCGCCACGGGGTTGATCAGCTAGAGCGAGTGCAGGTGTACAGTCCGGTCAGTCAAGGCTACGTCAACGTCGGCCAATTTGTGCGCACCGTCGAACTCGACTGGGAGGATCCACTGATTATGCGCCGCGATAAAAAACGCACCCTAGCGGTGTTGGCCGATCCAATCGCCAGCAGCAACCCCTTCGAGCTACTGGAGCAAGTGCGCGGCCCAGTAGAGGCCATCGCCATGCCACCGGGTTACGATTTGCAGTGGGGCGGCGAGTACGAGGTACAAGAGAAAGCCAACAAAGCGGTGTTTGCCTTTGTTCCGCTAGGGGTGCTGGTTATGATCATGGTCAACATCATCATGTTCAACTCTATCCGGCAAACTTTGGTTATCTGGCTCACCGTGCCGCTGGCTATTATCGGTGTCTCGTGGGGTTTGCTTATTGCCGGTGCCGCCTTTAGCTTTACGGCTCTGCTGGCAGTGCTGAGTTTGGTGGGTATGCAAATTAAAAACGGCATCGTACTGGTAGAAGAGATCAAGCGCCTTAACGATGAAGAGCAGGTGCCTTGGTCCGACGCCATCTCGCGTGCCGCCGTCAGCCGCCTGCGTCCCGTTAGCATGGCGGCACTCACCACCATCTTGGGTATGATCCCGCTGTTGGGCGACGTCTTCTTTAAACCCATGGCTGTCACCATCATGGCCGGACTCGGCTTTGCCACTATCCTAACCCTGATTGTAGTGCCGGTATTGTTTGCCCTGTTTTACAAGGTGCGAGGCTAACCGTTGCCGCCTAAGTCACTCCCTTTACTGGGAGTGACTTAGGCGTTATTTTCGTACAGCACTTGCTCGCCCCGTCTTAGCCCAGTGTTTTTGGTCTGAGCTCTTATGTCTAGGTTACTCAAGTTGCTGTAAACCCTCGTTAAATTGAGAGTCTAGTTTTGATGGTAGGGATCAATAATAAGTCTGATCAATTAAGAAAACCTGTTCCGCTGCAGCCAGTAAACACACTCAACATTGCCACCACCGCAATACCCACAAACGTTTTTTGCAAATCACACTCCGCCTTTTGTTTAATCTGTAGCACATAATGTATAGGCTTTAATACGCACCATAACAGCCCGTGGATTACCTGAGTTGGAGTTTAGTTGATGGGCAAAGGCTAAGGGGGTTGTTTATGGGGTAAGCGTTTTTACCGCTGTCAATTAAAACCAGGCCAGTTAGATGATGTGTTCTTTGGGGGTTAAAGCTGTGGGCCTATCGAGAGGTGTGCTTGTTGTGTGTGCGCTACCGAATACACGCTCGGTCTAGTTGTGGTTTACCAGCTCAATACAGCCTTTATTACAGCGTTGATGGTGTAGTGTTAGGCGAGCCGAGATTGAGATCGGCCCGCCTGGGTTTTAACTATTACCGTAAAGTGCGTCTAAACAATGCCACGGCCATTTGATAGCAGGTGAGCGCTAGCTCTGGGTCGTAGCGCTCGCCTTCGTCGCGCATAAAGGCGTGTTGGCCATTGAACTCATGCCAGGTAAAGTTACAGCTGGCCTCGCGCAGGGCTTGGTTGATTTGGGCGCGGCCCTGGTCGGGTACATGGGGGTCTTGGCGGCCCCAAATCAGCATCAGCTCGGCTTGTATTTCGTGAGCTCGGGTTAGGGTTTGGTCGGATTCTTCGGTGGGAATGGTGTTGGAATGTAAATCTGTGGCGTATAGGCAGCAGGCGGCTTTAACCGCAGGGTTAAGCGCGGCCCTAAAGGCTAAGTGGCCCCCTAGGCACACACCCATGGTGCCCACGTCGCCGGTGGCGTAAGGGGCGCTGTTAATAAAGTCGACCATCGCTTGGGTGTCGCTGTCGTGTTGGGGTAAACGCTTGGTAAACTTATCGTCGTTGCCTTTGTCGCGGCCGGCGTCATCGTAAGCTAATACGGTACCAATGGGGTTTAGCTCATGGAACACCTCAGGCACCAACACCACAAAACCGTGACCCGCCATTAAAGCGGCCGAGCGAGCAATAGGATCGGTTTGCTGAAAGATCTCGGAATAAAAAATAATCGCCGGAAACTGCCCCTCGGCCTTTGGGCGATACACATAAGTGCGCATCACACCGGTGGTGGTGGTGATGTCGACGGTTTCTTGCTGAATAATCATAATGCTTCCTTCTAAGAGCTCGATGTAATCTGAGGTAGAGCTTTTTTGTGCTCAGGTATCTTCTGGGTGGCCAGTGGTGCAGCGCTATCTAATAACAAACACGCGAAAATAAAGGTGCCCTTATTTGGCCGTTTTGGGTGTTTAGCTATGACATATTTATGGGTTACTGGCAGGTTGACAAAGTGAAATAAAAAGGCCGTGTTTACCCTTCGTTCTTTTCTAGGAGTTGTTTGTATTCCTCCCCCCAAACCATAACTGAATCTAGTATTGGCTTTAGTTTTTTGCCGATATCGCTTAAGGAATATTCGACTTTAGGTGGGACTTGAGAGTGTACGTTACGAACAACAACGCTATGCGCCTCTAAGCTGTTTGGTCAAGGTTGCATGGGTGATGTCTGGAAAAAGCCGTTGGATTTCATTAAAACGCATGGTTTTTTCACTTAAAAAAAGAATGATCAGCATGGACCATTTTCCTGACAATACCTTTTGGGCGCTGGTGAACCCGCATTCGTTCAATATCTCATTTGTGTAGCTCATCATGGCTATCCTTTCCGGTATCCAATTGCATACTAACGCTACTTCAGGAGCGTAGATACCCTCTGAAGATGCCTCAAAGATACTAATTGCGCGATACAATTTTATCATACGATAAAATGTTTAGACACTAAAATGAAAAGCAGAGGTAAGGACCGGATGAATACTGTTATACCCGTTAGCAAAGAACACGTTATTTCAGCCTTTCAGTATAGGCACGCTACCAGAGCTTTTACTGCAACCAAAAAATTAACCGAAGCGGATTTTAATTTTTTCTTAGAGGCGGGAAGGTTATCCCCCAGCTCGATCGGTTTAGAGCCTTGGAAGTTTGTCGTTGTGCAAAATCCGGAGTTAAGGAATAAGCTAAAGACGGTTTCACCTGGTGCCCAGGGCCAGCTGGATACAGCGAGTCATTTTCTGATTATTCTTGCCCGTACCAACGTAAGGTATGACTCCGAATATGTGATAGATCAAATGAAAAACGTGCAACAAATGCCCCAAGAGGTGGTTACTTATGTCTCCGAAGCACTAAGAGAGGTTCAGCAAGTGCGCGGTTTGTTGAGCGATGAACGCTTAATGTATGAATGGTCTGCTAAGCAAACCTACATAGCTATGGGGAATATGATGACCGCTGCCGCTTTAGCTGGGATTGACTCTTGCCCAATAGAGGGGTTTGATTATGCTGCAGTAGACCATATATTAGAAGAAGAGGGTTTTTTAGAAAATGGTAACTTTAAAGCATCGGTGATGGTCGCTTTTGGGTATCGGAGTGGAGAGCCCCAACGAGCCAAAATAAGAAGCAATATGGATAAGATTGTGAGCTGGGCATAAAAAATGTAAACGCCGATAGCCATTAATTAAAATGGCCATGGCGCATTGGCTTGCGGTTTTTAGCCATCGCTTTTTAGTAATGATATTAAAACCTGGGCAAGCAAGTTTGAGAGTTGAGTTTAATGTGAACCTTCTTTTTTACTGGCGGTATAAGAGAGTATCTCGTCGCTAACGTTGGGTCGCTCCATAAGCACCACCATCGGCTTCATACTTTATTGCTCATTAACAAGGTTGGTGTTTCGGCGCGGCCAATACCGCGTAATATAAAACAAGGTTACGCCCCACAGTAGTAGCCACAGGGTGAGCAATAGCGCGGCGATAAAGCCAAACAAATCGGGCGCTTTCATAAGGGTGGTCATGAGGGAGTCTTGGTAATAAAAAAACCACGGATGCTCTGGCGGAAACACCCAAGTGTGCAGGGCGTAAAACACTTTTTTAGGCCCGATGATTAATACGCTGGCAACCATAAAACCAAGGCTGCCACACACGCCTAACGCCACGGGTTTTGGCCGCGGCAATGACGAGCGGGCGCGGTAAAGCACGGCGGCGCTGAGCAGCAGGGCGATAATAGCGCTGATGCCCAAGCGGTAAACCCCATCAATTAAGTGTGCCACGTCGGTTAGGTGCAGCACCTCATCGTGGCGCAACAATGTTTGCGTAGCGCCTGAGTGTGGGGTGAAGGTAATGTTTTTAAGGTCCTCGGGGTTTTGGTGAATGGCGTGATTGATTTGGCTAAACAGCGCCATACGCTGTGGTTTATCGGTGTTGGCAAAATCTTCACGGTAACGGTTTTGTGGCCCGTATTGGGCTATGTGTTGCTCGATATTTAACGCGCTATAGGCCAGTGGGTAGGCAAAGTTAACTTGCGCCAGCAGCACCCAAGCTACAAAACCACAACTGAGCCAGTGGCTCAGTAAAAACACAGGCCAAAGTAATCGCGTGAAGGTTTGCACGGTTATGTCCCTGATCAATAAAGTGTAAGGATGATAGCAGTCGTGGCGAAAGGGGTGAAGCCAACGCTTGCCAGGGTGTGCATACTTTAAGGTCACCGTTATTAATTCAAAACCGCCTCTGGCCCTACGGGGCGTACAGGCGCATCTAGTTATTGCCGGTGTTTTTTAGCTGTAACAGGCTTAAGCGCGGGTAAGAAAAACTGACCAACACGCTGGCCAGAGCGGCGCCAATGGCACAGCTGCCAAATAAGCCACTGACCGAGACGCCTGCGTCAATCAGTGCGCCAAACAACACCGGCGAGACCGCTGTAGAGAACACCATAAAAGCGGTCATTAACGAGCGCAGCGAGCCCAGCTTGCCGGTGCCGTAAACTTCGGGCCACAGTGCTCCGGTAATCGGGCCTACTAAACCGATGGTGGTGCCCAGCAATACCATAAACACCGGCGCTACCCACTGGCCTTGATACAGTGTCAGCACCGCAAGGGCGGCGATCATCGGTAAGTGCATAAACGGCAAAAGGCGTCTGGCGCTGAGTAAATCCACCAATACCCCAGCCAGTAACGAGGCCAGCCAGTGGGCAATACCGTACATCACAAAGCAGCTGGCCAGCCATAATGGGTCCCAGCCTTTGGCGCTTAGAATAAAACCCTGCTGTATAAACACGCCGGTGACAATAAAGGGGGCGGCTAACACCGCCGGTAAAGCCAGCCAAAAGCGATAATCGCTTAACATGTGGCGGCGCCCTTGGCTGAGATCGTGCTGGGCTGCGGCTTGCTGCACCGGTGGTGTGTTTGTATCCTCGGGCGCACGGCGCAAAAAATACACAGCAAGTGGCAAATACATCAATGGCACAGTGGCGGCCAGCACCAGCCAGCTAAACTGCCAGCCAACGGCGGCAATTAACACCACCGCCAGTAACGGTAATACAACCTCACCCACCGGGACGCCACTGGCGGATAAACTTAACGCTTTGCCTCGGTCTGCGTCAAAATAGCGCGCCATGGTGGTTTGCGCGGTATGGGGTAATAGTCCTTGGCCACACAATCGCAGCAGGTAAAAGCCCAGCAGTAGGGTTAACGCTTTATGGCTGACAAACATAACCAAACACGCCAGCGTTAAACCGACCCCCACCGCCATAACAAAGCGTTGCAGTGGCCAGCGATCAATAAATCCGCCTACGGTTATAATGGTAAATGCGCTGGCCAGCGTGCCGCCAGAGTACAAACTGCCGTACAAAGCAGCACTTAGGTTGAGGGAATCTTGAATATGAGCCCCATACCAGCTGATAAAAAACGACTGGCCAAGATTGCCCCAAAAAATACTGACAAAGCCAAAACACAGCAGTGGCCAGTTGCGCTGCATAAACTGAAAATAAAGTGTCAAAATGTAACCTTATAAAAAAGAGGCGATCGCTTAGTTGGCAGCCGGCGTACCCAAACGCTGCTAGTGGGCGCTGGGGTGTCCCTGTAGGGCGTTCGCAGGTGTGCTAAAGTTGTGGCTATAGTAAAACAATAAATAATAAATCATGCTCACACGGTGGTGATATGTCGGCAGTATACTTGAGGGTCTATCGGCTGTGCCAAGCGCTTAAGGCGACCTTATTGATATATTTGCTCGCGTTGGTTGTGTTTACCTCGCCTTTAACCGCTGTGGCCGATTGCCCCGACCAGTGTCAGTCGCCCGCCGATGCCAGCTGCACATTGCTTAAAGCCCCGATTTACCACGCCCAAGAGCTGGCCAGTAGCGCTTATTACTTTTCCCGTTTGTTGCGTTTAGCGCTGGAGCTGACGCGCGACGACTTTGGCGCTTATTGTCTTCAGCAGCCCGACAACTATTTTACCGATGACCGTTTAAAAGCGTCTTTGCAAAAGGGCTTGGTGGATGTGATTTGGTATACCACAAGCCAAAAAGAGGAGCGTCAGCTGCGGGCGATCCACATACCTTTGCTGGGCGAGCTAAACCATTACCGGATGCTTTTGATTCGCCGTGGCGATGAGGCTAAGTTTGCCCAAGTGAATACCCTGCAAGAGCTACAAGCGGTAACCGGCGACATGCACTCGCAGTGGGCCGATGCACAGGTTATGAGCCACAACCAATTGCCTTATGTGGCAGTCACCGGCTATAGCCAGTTGTTTCGCATGTTGGCCGCTGGCCGGTTTGATTACTTCTCTCGCGGTATTCATCAAATTGTGCCTGAGTTGCAAGCCTACCCCGAGTTAGACTTGATGATTGAGCCTCATATTTTGCTTAAATACCCAAACTCAACCTACTTTTTTGTCCGTCACAGCGATAAACGCTTGGCCGAGCGAATCGCGCTGGGGCTAAAAAGAGCCCAGCACAATGGTCAGTTTGCCACTTTGTTTCAGTCCATAGACCGCTTTCGCTGGGCCCAGCAGCAATTGCGCGCGGGCAATCGTAAAGTGATTTCTCTGGATCGCCCTTGGCGAGTGCCCCACCAGTTAACACAGTAAATCGCTCTAACCAGGCGGTGTTATGTGTGTTTTTGGGGCGTTTGCGCTGTGCCTCTAATAAACACAATATTCATACCATTACCGCCCAACCAAACCCGGCCGCAGCGGTTATAAGCCGATGCGTTGCTAGATGTGCTATTGGCCGCCAATGGCGAGCCGCCAGTAGCGGTGCAGTGCAGGTTTGAGCGATTATTTTATCTGGCCGGTTGCCTGTACCGCCGGAGCGCCTTGGGTCACAGCGGGACTGGGTAGGTGGGCAACAGGGCGGGTTGTTGCAAGCTTGTGCGTTAAATGCGCTTCGCTGCGCGTAGCACGGCGGGGGTATATAAGCTACAATTGCCGCCTTTACGGGCATCAGCCCGCCCATGTTCAACTCAAGGTGTGCTGTAATTTCGTGACTGATCTTAGCCATATTCGTAACTTTTCTATCATTGCCCATATTGACCACGGCAAATCCACTATCGCCGATCGCTTTATCCAGATGTGCGGGGGTCTGACACAGCGTGAAATGGCGCAGCAGGTGCTCGACTCCATGGATATCGAGCGCGAGCGGGGCATTACCATTAAAGCCCAGAGTGTAACCCTCAGCTTTACCTCAACCCGCGACGGTAAAACCTATCAGCTTAACTTTATTGATACCCCAGGCCACGTGGATTTCTCTTACGAAGTGTCCCGTTCACTGTCGGCCTGTGAGGGCGCTTTGCTGGTGGTCGATGCCGGCCAAGGGGTAGAGGCGCAATCGGTGGCCAACTGTTACACCGCCATCGAGCAAGGGCTAGAGGTGATTCCAGTACTGAACAAAATGGACCTGCCCCAAGCCGAGCCCGAGCGGGTGGCGCAAGAGATCGAAGACGTTATCGGCATCGATGCCTCCGAGGCGGTGCGCTGCAGCGCCAAATCGGGCCTTGGCATGGAGGACGTACTGGAGGAGTTAGTGCGTTTGGTGCCGCCGCCGGTGGGCGATGTCGACGCGCCGTTACAGGCGTTGATTATCGACTCGTGGTTTGACAATTACATGGGTGTAGTCTCGCTGGTACGGGTAAAGCAGGGCACCTTAAAGGTAAAAGATAAAATCTTCACCAAGTCCATCGGCCGGGCCCACGTGGTTGACAGTGTCGGTGTGTTTAATCCCAAACTGCACAAGCTTAAAGAGCTAAAAGCGGGCGAGGTGGGTTTTATCATCGCCGGTATTAAAGACATTCAGGGCGCGCCGGTGGGCGATACCATTATCAGCAGCTCTCACCCAGACACCCCGGCGTTGCCTGGGTTTCAGCAGATCAAACCACAGGTTTACGCCGGTATGTTTCCGGTCAGCTCGGACGACTTTGAAAGCTTTCGCGAGGCGCTGCAAAAACTTACCCTTAACGATGCCTCGTTGTTTTTTGAACCCGAGAGCTCGGATGCCTTGGGTTTTGGTTTTCGCTGCGGTTTTCTTGGCATGCTGCACATGGAGATCATCCAAGAGCGGTTAGAGCGCGAGTATGACCTAGATCTAATCACCTCGGCCCCCACGGTGGTTTACGAGGTGGTAAAAACCAACGGTGAGGTTATCTACGTCGATAACCCTTCGGCTCTGCCCGATATTGGCATTATTGAAGAGATGCGCGAGCCGATCGTCGAGGCCAATATCTTAGTGCCACAAGAGCATTTGGGCTCGGTGATTACCTTGTGCACCGAAAAGCGCGGCGTACAACGGGACATGCACTATATGGGGCGACAAGTGTCGGTGAGATACGACCTGCCCATGAGCGAGGTGGTGCTGGACTTTTTTGACCGGCTAAAATCCGTTAGCCGCGGCTTTGCCTCTTTAGATTACAGCTTTACCCGCTTTGAGGCGGCTAACTTGGTGCGCTTGGATGTGCTGATCAACGGCGATCGGGTAGATGCCTTAGCGCTTATTGTGCATCGCGATCACGCGCAGAGTATGGGCCGTAATCTTACCGAAAAAATGAAAGAGCTGATCCCACGGCAAATGTTTGACGTGGCGATCCAAGCGGCTATTGGCGGACACGTTATAGCCCGTACCAACGTTAAAGCTTTGCGCAAAAACGTTACCGCTAAATGTTATGGCGGCGACGCCTCACGTAAAAAGAAGCTTCTGCAAAAGCAAAAAGAAGGTAAAAAACGCATGAAGCAAGTGGGTAACGTTGAAATACCGCAGTCTGCCTTTTTGGCCGTACTGCAAGTTGATAACTAAACAGGGCCGACGTTTGCATGGGCAATATAAACCTACCTTTAATTTTAACACTGGCTGTTTTCATCACCGGCGTTATTTGGCTGTTCGATATTGTATTTTTGGCGCGCACCCGACGGGCTAAAGTTGCCGCGGTAAAAGCGCAGTTTAAGCGCGATCAAGCGCCGTCCAGTGGCGCAGACGACAGTAGCACCTATCAGCAGGCAATAAACCAAGCGAGCCGCGAGCCGGCGCTGATTGAATACAGTAAATCGTTTTTTCCGGTGCTGTTGGTGGTGTTTGTTGTACGCTCTTTTTTGTTCGAGCCCTTCCAGATACCTTCCGGCTCAATGGAGCCGACGCTGGATATCGGCGATTTTATCCTGGTCAATAAATACGCTTACGGCGTGCGTTTACCGGTAATTAATAAAAAAGTAATCCCCGTCAGCGACCCGGCGCGGGGCGATGTGATGGTGTTTTTCCCGCCGCATTTGCCCGACACCTATTACATTAAGCGGGTCATAGGTTTACCTGGCGATAAAATTAGCTATATTAACCATAAATTAACCGTTAACGCAGAGCCGGTATCCGAGCAGCTGCAAGCGGTATTGCCCGCCGGGCAGCCGCAATTTAGATTGGCGCAAGAGACCATCGGCGAGCACGAGTTTATCGCTCGTAAAAACCTTCGTCCGGGCCGTTACAGCGTAAATGGCAGCTGGACCGTACCCGAGGGGCATTATTTTATGATGGGCGATAACCGTGACAACAGCTTTGACAGTCGCGGCTGGGATGACCCCTTTGTGCCCGAGCAAAACATAGTCGGTAAAGCGGTGGTTATCTGGATGCACTGGGAGTCTTTGCTGAGCTTGCCGAGCTTTGATCGGGCCGGCCGGATTGATTAAAAAGTGTGTAAATTAAAGGTTATATTGTCCATAGGGTTGTATTCACAAAACGCTTAATGCGGAGAAGGTTATGAAAACAAATATAAAACAATCGGGCCTGTCAGCTATATCGTTGGTGTTGGTGTTGGTTATTGCGGCATTTTTAATGTTGTGCGCCTTTAAGGTGGTACCGCTATACGCCGAAAATTACTACATCACCACCGGATTAAAAACGCTGGCCAGAGACAACCCCGAACTGGCCAAAATGAACACCAACGAAATAAAACGCGCTATGGAGCGTTATTACACCATTAACAACGTGCGCAGCGAAGGAGCCAAAGAGATTGAGGTGATTCGCAATAGTCGCAATGTCTTGATTATCAACGAGTATGAGGCGCGGGTACCTTTGCTGGCTAATATTGATGTGGTGTTGAGCTTTAAAAATGTGCTCGACAGCGATCACCCCAACGACTGTTGTAAGGCTGCGGATAAATAGCGTGAGTGATATTTTGTTTGAGCGGCTGCAAAGCCGGTTGGGTTACCGTTTTATTAAACCCGAGCATTTACGCTTAGCCTTAAGCCACCGCAGCGTTGGTGCTAACAACAACGAGCGGTTAGAGTTTTTAGGCGACTCAATTTTAAACTTTATCATTGCCCAAGCTTTATTTGATAAGTTTCCCGAGGCCCGCGAAGGCCAGCTTAGCCGCTTGCGGTCGCAACTGGTTAAAGGCGAAACGCTCGCCGAAATTGCCCGCGAGTTTGATTTAGGCACCTGTTTGCATTTGGGCGAAGGCGAAATGAAAAGCGGCGGTCAGCGGCGCGATTCGATACTCGCCGATGCCGTCGAGGCCATTATCGGTGCCATTCAGGTCGAAGCGGGTATAGAGGTTTGTCGGGCGCGGGTGTTGGCTTGGTATCAAGCAAGGCTCGAGGCTTTATCCCTTGATACGCCTGCCAAAGATGCCAAAACGCGTTTACAAGAGCACATGCAAAGCCTGCACGAGCCGCTACCAGAGTACAGCGTTGCCGAGGTAGAGGGCGAGGCTCACGCTCAGGTGTTTACGGTCGAATGTCACGTCTCTTTATTGGACACCCCCGAGCGAGCGCGCGCCAGTAGCCGCCGAGTCGCTGAAAAAAAATCGGCCGCACAGGCTCTTAAGCGCCTTGGAGTTTAACCATGAGTGAAGCAATCGCGACCCGTTGTGGCTATGTGGCCATAGTGGGGCGGCCCAATGTGGGCAAATCAACCCTGTTAAATCATATGCTGGGGCAAAAGGTCAGTATCACCTCGCGCAAACCACAAACCACCCGCAACAATGTGACCGGTATTAAAACCGACGGTGCCGATCAGATCATCTTTGTCGACACGCCGGGCATTCATAAGCACGAGCCCCGTGCCATTAACCGCTACATGAATCGCGCCGCAGGCGCCGCCATGAAAGACGTCGATTTGGTGTTGTTTGTGGTCGAGCGATTGGTCTGGAACGAAGAAGACGAGATGGTGGCGCAGCAACTGGAAAACTCGCGAGCAAAAGTTATTCTTGTGGTCAATAAAGTGGATATGCTCGAGGATAAAAACCAACTGTTGCCGCACTTACAAAAGCTATCCGAGCGTTTAGGCGCAGAGGAGATTATTCCCCTATCGGCGCTGCGGGGTACCAACCTCGATCGCTTAGAGACGATAATTTTGAACAACATCCCCGAGGGGATGCACATGTACGATGAAGATCAATTTACCGATCGCTCGGCCCGATTTATGGTGGCCGAGATCGTGCGCGAGAAAATCACCCGACAACTCGGTGACGAGCTGCCACACCAAATGGCGGTCGAAATAGAAGAGTACAAACAAGAGGGTGCGGTACTGCACATCAGTGCGGTTATCTTGGTCGAGCGCGATGGTCAAAAACGCATCCTAATTGGTAACAAAGGCGATCGTATTAAGCAGATTGGCCAGCAGGCGCGCCTCGATATGGAAAAGCTGCTGGACAGCAAAATTATGCTTAACTTGTGGGTAAAAGTTAAATCTGGTTGGTCCGACGATGACCGTGCGCTGCGCAGCTTAGGTTACGACGATTTCTAACTCCGTGCGCCGTATCGAGCTGCAGCCGGCTTTTGTAGTGCACGCCAGAGCTTATCGCGACAGCAGTTTTCTTGTCGATTGTTTTACCCCAGATTACGGCCGCATTTGCGCTATTGCGCGGGGCGTGCGACGGGGCAAAAACAACCAGCGCGCACTTCTAAACCCCTTTATTCCGCTGCTGATCTCGCTGCAAGGCAAGAGCTCTTTAAAGTTGTTGGTGTCGTTAGAAAGCACAGGGCAACGGTTGCACTTAACCGGTGTACGGCTGTATTCTGGTCTGTATCTTAATGAGCTGTTGCTGCGGGTGTTGTCCGAGTGGGACAGTTGCCCAAGCTTGTTTCAGCACTACACGGCTGCGTTGCGCGCGCTGGCTGGCGACACTGACATCGAGCTGGTGTTACGGCGCTTTGAAAAGCACCTATTACACGAGTTAGGTTACGCTATCGATTGGCACTGTGAGGCAAACTCGGAGCAGGCGCTTAAGCCAGATGCATGGTACCGGCTGGATGTGCAAGCGGGTTTTATTCCGGTGGCGCCAGGGGCTACTGGTAACTGTTATATGGGGGCTTGGCTGTTGGATATAGCCCGCGATCAGTACTCATCACCCGAGGTTAAAAAAGCCGCAAAACACATCAGCCGCACCTTGTTGCAGCCTTTGCTGGGCGATAAACCACTGCAGTCGCGGCAATTATTTTTAACGTAAAAGGTAAACGCAGTTAATCGTTTGGATTATTAAATCCAAACAAGCGTTCAAGGTTTTTCCCATAGCTCCATTGCTTAAGGTTATTTAACGCGTTGTTGACGCACTGCACAATGGCCTCAAGCTCGCTGGTTTGCCCCGCGCTTAAACTCTTGTCCATTAACCCCACGATACTGCGCAAATGCGGCACACCCGTGTAACAACAGCTACCGTAAAGTTTGTGGCTAAGCTGCTGCAGTAAAGTAAAATCCTGCGCTTGATAAGCTGAGTTTAACGCTTGCTGCTCGTCCTCTAAACTGTCCATAAACATCACCAGCATATCCCGGGCAAGCTCTGCCTTGTGGTTGGCCAAAGCCAAGCATTGGGATATGTTAACGGGAATGCTGGGGTCGTCGGGTAAGCTGTCGCTGGTTTCGGGTACCGGTGTTTGGCGCCTTTGTGATAATGATAAATCCGTCCAGCGGGTTAGCATTTGCGCCAGCTGTGGCTCAGACACAGGTTTGCGAATGCAGTCGTCCAATCCGGCAATTAATAAATCGGCCTTGTACTCGCTTAAACTGTGCGCAGTAAGCGCAACAATGGGTGTGCGTTTATGCTGGCCGGCCTCTTGTTGGCGAATCATCCGCGTGGTCTCCATGCCATCCATGCCCGGCATTTGGATATCCATAAAGATCAAATCAAACTTATCTGGGGCAAAACAGGCCACGGCTTGCTCGCCGCTGTTGGCCAGACTGACCTGAACGTTTAAATCGCGCAATAGCTCGCTGGTAAGTTGTAAGTTTGCCTGGTTGTCATCAACCAATAAAATACGCTGTGCCGGTTTTATTGGCTCGCTCTGCCGGCCTTGGTTGGCATCAAGCGCAACGTCTAAACTTTGGCTAACGGCGTTTAATAGGTTGTCGTGGGTGATGGGTTTACTGGCAAACGCAATGGTGTGGTTGTGGGGCAATTGTGTAAATAAATCGATGTGTGCCCCGATACAACAGACGATCATCTTGCAGGAAAACTCCACCAGCAATTGCTCGGCCAGGTTTCCAAGTAATGCCGGGGGGAGCTTTCGCTCGTCGGGCTCGACGTCGATGATCAATAAATGATACGGCTTGGCAGCAGAACTTAGCGCGCGTAACTGCGGAAAAATATCGTGTATCGACTCGATCCTAGAGGTGTGCGCCTGCCAGCTGCTGGCCAAGCTTTCAAGTTGTCGGTAATTTAAAGCGTTGCTGCTGCAGATCAAAAAGCGTTTATCTTTTAATAAATCTTGCGCAGGCGCGGCGTAGTTTGGGTCGACCCCTAATTTGGCGGTAAACCAAAAGGTGGCGCCTTGGTCTGGGCAGCTATCAACGGCCACCTCACCTTGCATTCGGCTCACGATGCCTTTGCAAATAGCCAGCCCAAGGCCGGTGCCACCGTGTTGCCGGGTGGTGGATGAATCCGCCTGCGAAAAGGCCGAAAACAATTGCGCTTGTTGCTCTTTACTCAGGCCAATGCCTTCATCTTTAACCGCCACTTTAAGGGTGACTTGATGCTCGGCAAAATGCAGCAGTGAGAACTCTATGCTAATGGTGCCCTGTTGGCTAAATTTAATGGCATTACTGAGTAGGTTTGATAACACTTGATTAAAGCGTAGCGGGTCGCCCATCAGTTGCGGGGGAATATTGTTATCGATGATAGTGACCACTTGCAGGCTTTTCTCTTGCGCTGCAAAGGCTAAAGTGGCGACTGTGTTCTCGGCCAGGGCGCGCAGTGAGATGGGCGCATAATCGAGCACCAGCTTGCCCGACTCAATTTTAGAGAAGTCGAGTATGTCATCGATAATGGCCATTAAATTCTGCGCCGAGTTATGAATCGTCTCGAGGTAGTTTTTTTGTTTGTTGTCCAGCTCGGTTTTTAAGGTCAGATTGGTAAACCCGATAATCCCGTTGAGCGGGGTGCGAATCTCGTGACTGGTATTGGCCAAAAACTCCGATTTAATTTGACTGGCGGCCAGGGCCTCTTTGCGAGCCATATCGAGCTCAATGTTTTGAATCTCGATGGTCTCGAGGGTTTCGTGTAAATCCTCCATGGATTGCTCGATGTGTGACTGCATGTCCTGTTGTGCTTGCTCTTGTGTTTCAGCCATGGCGTTAACGGTGTCGGCAAGCAGCTGAAACTCGCTGTTAAAACGATCTGTAACCCTGGCGTCTAACTGCCCTTGGCTGAGCTTGTCCAGGACCCGTCGGATGCGGGTCAGCGGTTGGGTAATATTGCCGTGCAGTTTTATTGCCAAATAAGCGGCCAATACCAAACAGGCCACTACCGCGAGCAACACAATCAGCAGCATTTGATAAACACTGAGCCAGTAGGATGACAGCGTCAGCTCGATATCCAACCAGCCTAGGTTTGGCTGATTGCCCGCGGTTATCGCTGTGCGAAAACGGTAGCCTTTGTCCGTGCGGGTCATTTGTACGGCGGCTTGGTTGCTGACGGCTTGTTCCGGCGCGATAAAAAACCGTGGGCCGCTGTGGTAGGGGCGGTTATTGTGTGCGTCGTAAACGTGTATGGCGCGCACCATAGGCTCCTCTATGGTGGCTTGCATTAAGCTCTCTAACAGCTGCGGTTGATCATTGTCTAGGGCAATGTATATTAGCTGGGCGGTTTTCTCGGTGAGTAACAGGCCACGCTGCTCGACAAAATGGCTGAGCTTAGAGGCGTACATAAAGGTCAGGATGGCCGACAGCACCAAAGTAAGACTGATGGCTGGAAGCAAGATAAGCCGCCAAACCTCTATTTTAACGCTGTTTGCTTTCATGAGAATGCCGTAAATATCCGGTTTGTGGGATAGACAGTCTTAACGCCTGTTCCCCGCTTATGCTTTGCGCAGTAGAATAGACGTCTTTTGCGTGGCGCTGCAAGTGTAGCGCCTGTGTCTTTTATTAAACGGTGAGGTATCCATGGTATTCCCAACCATTGAAGCGTACGTGGGTAACACCCCAATGGTGCGGGTGCAGCGATTACTGGGCGAGAGCAACAACACATTATTGCTTAAGCTTGAAGGTAACAACCCGGCCGGATCGGTTAAAGACCGTCCAGCACTGGCGATGATCCAAGGGGCTGAGGTCAGAGGCGAAATCACCCCAGGTGATCGCTTAATCGAAGCCACCAGCGGAAACACCGGCATCGCTTTAGCAATGGTGGCGGCTATTAAAGGCTACCCACTGACGCTGATTATGCCCGATAACAGCACTGCCGAGCGCAAAGCCTCTATGACAGCCTACGGTGCCCGTTTGATTTTAGTCAGCCAAGAAGAGGGCATGGAGGGGGCGCGGGATCTGGCGTTAAAAATGCAAACAAACGGCGAGGGCAAAGTGCTGGACCAGTTTGGTAATTTGGACAACCCAGACTCTCACTACCACACCACCGGCCCCGAGATCTGGCAACAAAGCCAGGGGCGCATCACCCACTTTGTCAGCTCTATGGGTACCACCGGTACCATTATGGGTTGCTCGCGCTATTTAAAAGAGCAAAACCCAGCGGTAGAAATTATCGGCTTAGAGCCTGAGGACGGCGCCAGTATTCCCGGTATCCGCCGCTGGCCCGAGGCTTATCTGCCAAAAATATACGATGCCTCGCGAGTGGACCGGATCGTCAGCATGGGCCAAGACCGCGCCGAGCAAACCATGCGTGCGCTGGCCCGCGAAGAAGGCATTTTTTGCGGTGTTTCCTCCGGTGGTGCGGTAGCCGCCGCGCTAGAGTTGGCCAAAACAGTAGAAGATGCAGTGATAGTGGCTATTGTTTGCGATCGTGGCGACCGCTACCTATCGTCTGGTTTATTTGCCGACAACACACCATGAGCCGCCGAGCCCCGCAGCGCGGACGACAGCGCTCTACCCCTAAGCGCGCCGCACTAGGGCCGCCATTCGAGCTGGATATCGATGGTCTCAGTCACGATGGTCGCGGCATCGGTAAGCACCAAGGTAAAACCGTTTTTGTCAGCGGCGCCTTGCCGGGCGAGCGGGCGTTGGTTAAGTTACAGCGCGAATCGAGCCGTTACAGCGAGGGCCAAGTGTTGCAACTGCTTAACGCCAGCGAGCAACGGCAAACGCCAGTGTGTGTGCATTTTGGTCAGTGTGGCGGCTGTCAGTTACAGCATTTGTCGGCCGCTGACCAGTTGCTTGCCAAGCAGCAGGGGGTGTTAGATCAACTGCGCCGTTTTGCCGGTTTAGTACCCGCCCAACTAGAGCCCGCCTTAACCGCTAACGAGCTTGGTTACCGCGCCCGAGCGCGGCTTGGGGTGCAGTTTAATAAAGTGGCTGAGGTGACTTTGGGGTTTCGCCGAGCGGGCGATAAGCAACTGGTGTCTTTGCGCCAATGCCCGGTATTGCAACCGTCTTTGCAGGCCACCTTGGCGCCTTTAACCCAGTGGCTTGGGCATTATAAAGTGTTGGCGGTAAGCCACATTGAGCTGGTGGCCACAGCCCACTGCACGCTGGTGTTTCGCCTTACCCGTGCGCTGCCAAGCGCTGCTCGCGATGCACTCGCAGAGCTTGCAAAACGGCAGCAGTGGCAGGTTTTTTTACAATCCAGTAGCGATAAAAAAGCTCTGACCGACTTAACCGACCAGCCCGTTGATCCGCGTTTAAGCTATCCGCTTACTCTGGCAGGGCAAAAACCTCTGAGCATTGCTTTTCACCCCACCGATTTTACTCAAGTAAACCCCGAGCTGAATCAAAAAATGGTGGCGCAGGTTATCGACTGGTTGGCGCTGACCGGACAAGAGTGCTTGTGGGATTTGTTTTGTGGCGTGGGTAATTTTTCTCTGCCGGCAGCGCAACGGGCAAAACGTGTGGTGGCCATCGAGGCGGTCACAGCAATGGTAGCGCGCGGGCGCGAAAACGCCGCGGCTAATGGGCTTGTTAATATCGACTTTATCGCCGCCGACCTAAGCCAATCGTCGATCGATAAACTGATGCAAACGGCCGGCCGGCCCGATGCGGTATTGTTAGACCCACCGCGAGATGGTGCCCGAGAAGTGTGCCAGCAACTGGGTAAGCTAAAACGCACACGGATCTTGTACGTATCTTGTAACCCGGCGACTTTTGCTCGGGATGCCCGAATACTGGTGGATCAAGGGTATCGGCTAGAGCGTTTTGCGGTGATGGAGATGTTTGCGCAAACCTCACACCTAGAGACTATGGCGCTGTTTATCAAAGCCTAACCGCTGCAGCAAGGCCAGCCTTATGCCATAGGCACAAAGGATGCGACAAGGTATGATCAGGCCCACGATTTGCTGCATCACTGACGGTTTACTATGTACCATCAATACTTTGGACTGCTAGAGCCTGCCTTTTCTATTGCGGTTAATCCGCGTTATTTGTACATGAGCGAGCAACACAAAGAGGCGCTGGCGCACTTGTTATACGGCGTGCGGGGCGGCGGTTTTGTGTTGCTAACCGGCGAGGTGGGCACAGGTAAAACCACGATCATCCGCTCGCTGTTAGAGCAGCTGCCAGAGAATACCGACATTGCCATGGTGTTTAACCCCATGGCCAATGTGCCAGAAATGCTCGGCATGATTTGCGATGAGTTGGGGGTTAAGTATGTGGCCGATCATTATACGGTAAAAACCCTTACCGATGCATTGCATTTGTATTTGCTCGAAAACCACCGCAACGGCCGCAACACCGTACTGTTAATAGACGAGGCGCAACTGCTGTCGGCCGAGGCGCTAGAGCAAATACGCTTATTAACCAACCTTGAAACCGACACTAAAAAACTGTTACAAATTATTTTAGTGGGCCAACCCGAGTTAAACACACAACTATCACAGCCGCGTTTACGGCAGTTGGCGCAGCGGATCACGGCGCGTTTTCATTTGTCGCCGCTGACACTACCCGAGACCGAAGCCTATATATCGCACCGTTTAACAGTGGCGGGTTTAACCAGCGAGCGCATTCTTTTTCCACGATCAATTATTAAAAAAATTCATCGCTTTAGTGGCGGTATCCCACGGCGTATTAATATCCTGTGCGAGCGTGCCCTGATCGGTTTGTACGGTCACAATAAACAACGGGTTGATAACGCCACCTATAAGCTGGCGCGCCGCGAGGTGGTGGGCAACCTAGATCAATCGACCAGCAGGTTTCGCCATGGTTTGCTGTGGGGTTTACTGGCGGCTGCCCTGTTGCTGTTGTTAACGTTGTTGTTGTGGCTCTGGTGGCCATGGCCCAATGATGCAAAACAAATGGCCCAGCCAAAAGCCGATCAGGTTAATTTAAGTGCTGATACAACAAACCATACGGCCACGACAAATAAAAGCATTTACTTTACACAATTGTCCAGTGCACAGCAGGCGCTGTACCAACATATTGCGTTACCGGTCAGCGCTGCCAATCCCTGCCAGATAAAACCCAACAACCAGCTGCAGTGCGAAACCCATCAACTCAACAGTTGGGCACAGTTACGCGAGCTAAACCGGCCGGCGGTATTAACACTTACCACCGCCGATAAATTTACCGTTTACGCTCTTTTACAGGGGCTTGGCGAAACTCACGCCATGCTCCAGACAAGCGATGCTGAGCCGCAGCTAGTAGCCCTAAGCGAGCTGGGCAAGCGCTGGAGCGGTGAGGTGTTTTACCTCTGGCAAAAGCCCACTGGGTACACAGGCGCGATCAGTCAGGGCGATCGGGGGCAACTGGTAAGCTGGCTGGCAAAACAGTTTGCTGCGCTCGATGGGCAGTCTCGCACACTGGCGGACGATCATTTTAATCAAGCTTTAACGCAGCGGTTAAAAATATTTCAGCGTCAGGTAGGGCTTACCGCCGACGGTATATTAGGCCAGCAAACTCTGCTTAAACTTAACGAGGTGCTGGCCATCGATACCACCTTAGAACCTGTGCAGGAGCCCTGAGTATGTCGTTGATTTTAGATGCACTGCGCAAAGCCGATCGCGAGCGGCAGCAACAGCAAACAGATGTTCCAGGCATTGATGCCGCCCACTCGTTAGCACCTGCACCGGCGAAAAAACCATGGCAGTGGTTGGCGCTAACGCTTTTATTGTCGCTTTTGTTAGCGGCGGTTATCTGGCTGTTGCTAGAGCGAAGTGACGTCAAAGCCGTAAAGCAAAACGCTGCCGTGGCAAACTCGGCCCACCGGGTAGACGCAAGCGCTGTGGCGATCGGAACCCAGCCTCTTCCCGAGTCAAAAGTGGCTGCACCCAAGCCACACAAAATAGACACAAATGCCAAACCCGAGCAAGCCAACGATCCATTACCCAAACTCGATACGACAATAAACTCCGCTAAAAAGGCGGCTGAACCGCCCAGTCACAAAGCCATAGTGCACGACGATGAAGTGGCGCGCCTATACCGTCAGCCAGCCCCCGAGGAGCTTTCAACGCCGGTAGCCCCACGTCCCTCGGTGGCGGCGGTTACGGCAACAGTTAAGCCCAAAGCAGTGCAAAATGAGCCACCGCGATCATCGCTGCTGGCGGCCTACCCCGAGGTGGGCACTATTCGCGATCTACCTTTAGCGTTACAAAACTCGATCCCCACGCTTATGTACGGCGCCCATAAATACCGTCAAGACGGCGAGAGTGAGGTGGTCATCAACAATCAAAGCCTTCGTCAGGGACAGCGTTTGGGCGAGCTGAGTCTAGAGCTGATCGTTGAAGATGGGGTGATTATGCGCAAAGGTGAGCATCGTTTTAGGCTTAAAGCAATGTCGAGCTGGGTGAACATGTAAAGGGCTGTGATGGTGTTAACAGCGCAGCTGTTGCAATAAGCGTGGCAGTGGTAAGAAGGTGTCCGCCGCCTTCATTGCAGCCTTAAAGCTGCCAGGTGGCTTTTGTGCACCGAAACACGCGGAGCTAGGGCGTGTATAGTCGGATCGTGGTGGAGTATCGAGTGGACACTCACAGGTAACTCGGGCTTATCAACGCGGTTAAACTCCATCTGGGCCGGCGCTGTTGTCGAGTTTATCCCGTTATGCGGGCGGCGGACACCTAAGTTTTAGTGTAGCAGTAAAAAGTTTTATCGCTATAACTTGGTTAGTTGATCTGGCTCTTAATCTTGGTGGTTACGTCTTTTACAGTAATATACACCTGCCGTGTTTTACCGCCACACAGACAGCCAACCGCGCCCCGGCGGGCGCGGTCCGATACACAGAGGCCAGCCATTATGGCGTTAAACCGAGTCAGGAAAAGTCGCCTTTTTGCGGCAATTGTAATGATCTTTCTAGCCGCTTCGTTGGGCATCTGGTGGCTTTTAACGACCTTGCTGCCGTGGTCAAACCATACCCCTGACAATGCCGTGTTACAGCAACCTTTGCCCGGTTCGTGGCAGCCGCAAGTTTGCCCTGGCGATGTCTCTGATGTTACCTGTGGCCTTTGGCACACCGCCGACGGCCAGTTTAGTCTGCCGGTGGTGATTATCCGCCATCAACAAAATGAGCAACACAGCGCTCAGCACACTGCACCGCTGCTGTACTTGCAGGGCGGCCCCGGCGCTGGGGCCGATATCAACAGCGTTAATGCCTTACAGCGTTGGCGGGTTTGGCGCGATTACGCCGGCCTGCAGCGAGATTTGATTTTGCTGGATCGGCGCGGCACCGGTGGCAGCAAACCCAAGCCCGTGTGCCCAGCCTACGAGCGTTTTAGCCGCCAAGCTCTAAAGCGAAACCTCAGCTTGCAGCAAGAATGGACCGAGGCACAAAGCGTGTTAAACCGTTGTTTGGACGGCATGCCAGGTTTTAATCCAGAGCATTACGGCAGTGTGATAAGCGCCGCCGACATTAACCAATTAGGCCGCGCCTTAGGCATCGATCGCTGGCATGTATTAGGGGTATCCTACGGCTCGCGTTTGGCCCTCGCGCTTGAATCTGACAGAGCTGGTGGGCAGGGCGGCCCGCGGCTGGATTCGCTGATACTAGACTCCGTCTATCCGCCGCAACATGGCGGGCTTATCGATTGGCCCGATACCTTAGCGCGTGCTTTAAATGGTTTTTATAAAGCCTGCAGTGGCGATCAAGATTGCCAGCAGGCGTGGCAAGCACAGCCGTTTGCCAAACCTATTAGCGCTGCCACCATCCAAACCGCGCTGATGGAAGCTTTGCAACAGCTACGGCAAGCCCCCATGCAGGTTGATGTGCAGGTGACAGGGTTACCCCAGCGCATAGTGGTCAATGACCACCGGCTATTGGCCGCCGTATTTGCCGCCAGCTATCACCGCCACCGCTGGGCCGATGTGATAACCGCATTGGCTGCTATACAAAAACGCGACCGGCCCGCCGTTGCCAACCTGATGCAATTGTTTGTCTCTCAGGCGTTGTCCGACTCGGTCACCAGTTTTACCTTTATGGCGGTAGACTGCCGCGACAACCCCCTGGGCGAGCCGCAACAATATACCGCCGCCGTTAGCCGCCACCCGCAATTGGCGCCTTACTTATCCGGCATGTGGCAGGGGCAAATCTGCCATCAGTGGCCCGCCGCAAAACCGCTAACACTGCCCAAACCGCCGGCACGGGTCGCATTACTCGCCGGCGAGTTTGACCCCATCACCCCAGCCAGTTGGGCGCGAGAGCTGCACCGACATTGGCCCAATAGCCACCTGAGCGAATTTAAAGCAATCGGTCACCACGTGCTCGGCAGTAAAAGCTGCGCACTGGCGCAGTTAGAGCTGTACTTAAACGGTAAACAACACACCTTTAAAAAATGCTCTACACCCGAGGTTTAATCTACTTTAAAGACAGCGAATCTCCGTTAAACTGAAAACTAGGATGCTGTTTCACGGTATATTAATTTAAAAAAACGAAGGGTCACCCATCTCTGAGTGACACCTTCGTCTTATTTGGCGCAGCTGCTGGGCTCGAACTGGGTCGAATCGCTGATTCGACCAATGATTAACCGTAAGAGAGCTAATCATTGTGTCGCGCAACGAAAAAGGGGCCACCCATCTCTGAGTGACCCCTTCGTCTTATTTGGCTCCGCTTGCTGGGCTCGAACCAGCGACCCAATGATTAACAGTCATTTGCTCTACCGACTGAGCTAAAGCGGATCTTCGACTTCCGCTGTGGAAGTGGAGGGCATATTATAGAGCCTCCTGCGTAACGTCAACCCCCTTTATTTAAAAAGCATAATAAATTGCGGCTGTTGGGTAAATACTCTCCAGTTTGTATTAACTCTAAACAATTCAATAGCATAGCTTATAGGCTGTTCGTGCCCTAAGGGGTAAAACGCTATACTGATGGCAAGCCGATGTACGAAAGGGGAGATATGCCAAGCAATCCATTACTAGAGCCTTTGCGACTGTTGTTGAATCAGGCCGGTCAAGTTTACAGCGAGCAAAATTTAATCAGGTTGTTGGTGGCGCAGGGCTTGTTGCCAGAGGATTATGGCGGCAACGGTTTGTTGTTGTTTCAAACGCACTTTGCTTTGTTTAATGCGCTGTACTTATGGCGCGATGAGCTGCACCGCGAGGGCTTGGATCTGGATATCGGTTTGCTTGATGTGCGGGTTAGGGCGCTCGAGGCGACCACAGGGCAGTTTGTCAGTGGCACCCGCGAGGCAAATCTGCGCGAATATTACTTGGATTGGTCTCATTATCACTCGGCCACCCAGAGCAGCGTGGAAGATTTATTAAACGACTTTTGGCAGCGCGCCGCGCGCGTACGGGTGAGCAGTGACGAGCGCGCGCAAGCGCTGCAGATTATGTCGCTGCAAGCGCCGGTAACGTTGGCCGAGGTTAAACAGCGCTATCGTCGCCTTGCCATGGAGGCTCACCCAGACCGCGGTGGCGATACTGAGCAGCTGCAACACATTAATTGGGCGGTATCTGTATTGCGTAAAGAGTTGGCAAACCATGGAGATTTATAAGCATCGCGATCAACACGGGCAGCATTATCGGGTGACCCGAGCCGGCGCTAGTTTGCGACTGTACAGTGATGGCGTATTTCACACGCAATACAACCCTAACCGAACGTTTGATGGCAGCCTGTGGGATCTACTGTGGTTGCCCACCACCGCTTTGGCTAACCAGTCGGTAAGGCGCATTTTGGTGCTGGGGGTTGGTGGCGGTGCGGTTATTTGTGCGCTGCGCAAGCGCTATCCTAAAGCGCTGATTATTGGCATTGATATTAACCCTGTGCACCTTTACATCGCGCGGCATTTTTTTCGTGTAGGTGATGCCAACACGCTGTTGCTGTTGGCCGATGCTTTGGCGTTTATGGATTATTATCGCGGCCCGGGTTTTGACTTGGTGGTGGACGACTTGTTTGCCGCGCGCAACGGTGAAACCGCGCGGGTGGTTGCGCTGACCCCAGATTGGTGTCGTTTGTTGTGCCGCGCATTATCGCAGCGGGGCTTGTTGTTGGCTAACTTTGTCGCCGGTGCCGAGTTGCGCGACGCGTGGCAAGTGCTGCGCGATGGCAACACCCACTTTGACGGTGCGCTTGAGTGGACTCACCGGCGCTATGAAAACCGCATAGGCGCGTTTTATCGTGAGCATTATGCGCCCGACTGGCGCGCTACGCTGCTGCGTTTATTGCCTAAAGCGGGGCAGCGGGATATTAACGTGCGAGAGCTTTAACGCGGTTGACTAAACGCCAGTACTTTAAATTTACGGTTGTTGTCAAGCTCGTGGCAAACTTTAAAATACGCCTTAGATTTTTGCTCGATTCCAATAAACGCATTGACGACAAAATAGGCGTAGCCGTTGGGTTTTAAGTGGGCGCTGGCGCTGGCAATAAAGCGCTCGGTTAGCTCATCGCTTAGGCTAAAACCCTGATGAAAAGGGGGGTTGCACAGCAGCAAATCAAAGCGTTGCTCGATCTCTTTGCCGGCATCGGCCGCTACCACGGTTGCCTGTAGCCCAAGTTGCGCGCAGTTGTAGCGCGCGCTATGCAGCGCGGCGGCGTTGTTGTCGGTTAGGGTAAAGTGGCTGGTTGGCGGGATGAGTAAATCCTGCGCCGCGCGACAACTTAGGTAGCCATAACCACACCCTAAATCCAGTACGGTTAAGTGGGTATTATTGGCTAAACTGGCATTTTGTTGCTGCAATGTTGAGAGTAAAAAATCACTGCCAGCGTCGATCTTTTGCCAGCCAAATTGGCCCGGTTTACTGTACAGAGAGTACTCATTGTTATCGCCGCCGGTGAGCTGGGCGATGGCTCGCAGCCGCGTGTAATCGCTGTCATCCAGTGGTGTGCTCAGCGATTTTTTTACCAACCGAGCACTGTAAGACAAACCGTTTTTTTGCGTCATCTTGGGGCTGCCAAGTACCGTGGCGGCTTTATCTAAAATATTTTTTGCCCCTTCGTTTTTTAAGCCGACGATAATCAGCTCGCCGCCGGGTTGTAACACTCGGGCAGCGGCGTTAATAATATGGTGCACCACGGGTTTTTCTTTTGAGATGCGGTAATAAACCCGCGCTTGTGAGTCGTCGGCAATGTGGCTTAAATCAAAATCGTTAAATAAAACGCGCTGCTGTTGTTGGCTTAAACCCGTATAAACATCCCACCGGTTGCTAATAAACTGGCTGCAATCGCGCACCGGTAAGTGCTCTGTAAAACCGCTCATAGCCTCATCACAAAGCCATACAGATGGCAGCTCAGCGGGAGCGTTTTGATAATCGTTTAACAGCCAGTTTAAAGCCGGATCGCTCATGGTTTAGTCTTAGTGTTTTGTGTTTGTGCAATTTCTTTTACTGTTAGCGCGCGGTAGTCGCCGGGTGCCAACGCAGGGTCTAACACTATGCCCGCCACTGACTCGCGGTGCAAAGCAACCACATGGTTGCCGCAGGCTGCAAACATACGTTTTACCTGATGGTAGCGCCCCTCGTGCAAGGTGACTCGCGCCAAACGCTCGGTTATGGGCTCGAGCTGTGCCGGTAGGGTATTTTTGGCGTCGTTTTTAAGCGGTAAGCCGGCGGCAAACTGGTCGATGCATTGCTGGCTGATGGGCTCGGCAAGCGAGGCTAAATACACTTTGTCTTTGGCCGCTCGCGGCGCGGTAATCTGATGGTTCCACTGGCCGTCGTCGGTCAGCAACACCAGGCCGGTGGTGTCTTTATCCAAGCGGCCCGCAATTTGTAAGCCCTGAGTGTCGATGCCCTTGAGCTGCTCGAGCACGGTCGGGTTGTCGCTGTCGGTGTTGCTGCAAACAACCCCAGCCGGTTTGTTGAGCATAAAATAACGTGCGCTGGGGTACTGCAACAGTTTGTTGTCCAGCTGCACCCGTTGCGCTGTGGTTATGATTTGGCTTGGGTCGGTAGCGGTTGCCCCGGCCACGCTTACCCGTTTGGCACGCATCCAGCGCTTAACCTGATTGCGACTTGCGCCACTGCAGTGCGCGATAAACTTATCCAGCCTCATGTTTGCTCTCTTGCCAGCGGGTGGGCAGTGCCGTGTGCCAGTCTAAGGCCTCGATGGTGCGACCAAATCGGCCGCCAATAGGCGCGCTGATGGTCAGTGGGGCACCGCTAATGGGGTGCTGCAATTGCAGCTCGGTGGCCGCTAATAATAATCGGTTGGCGCCAAAACGATCGGCAAAAAACCGATTGTGCACACTCTTACCGTATTTAGCATCGCCAATAATGGGGTGGCGCAGGTGTTTAAGGTGACGCCTAAGCTGATGTTTGCGGCCAGTGATGGGGCGGCAGTGTACCAGTGAGTAACGACTACTGGGGTAGCGATCTACCGGCTCTGGCAGCTCGGTGCGCGCCAGCGGTGCAAACTCTGTTTGCGCGCTTTGCAAAGGCTGCCCGCTGCCTGGGGCGTCGCCGTGTTGATCTGCCAGGTAGCGCAACGGGTAGTCGAGCAAGCCCGGTGCTGCAAAGTAGCCACGCACTAAAGCTACGTAATGTTTGCTCACGCCGCCGCTTTGCCAGGACTCGCTTAACGCGCGTGCGGTGGCGCTATCGAGGGCAAACAGTAAAACGCCAGAGGTGGGCTTGTCGAGCCGGTGTACCGGGTACACACGCTGGCCAATTTGATCGCGCAGCAATTGTAGGGCAAAGCGGGTTTCGTGGCGGTCTATGGGGCTGCGGTGCACCAGTAAGCCGCTGGGTTTATCGATGGCAATCAACTGCGCATCGCGGTACAGCACCGTCAGTGGCGCGGCGCCGAGCATGACAGACGACACGGCGCGCAGCTGTTAGTAAAGGCTTGAGGCGGTTGAGCGCGGTGTCATATCATCACCGACACAATCAAAGCCCCAATCGGTGTGCCGCTTAATAAAATGTTGTGCGCGGCTCTCGCAAAATCCTTCTTGGTTGTCGGCGCGCCACAAGACTTTAACGTCCTCGTCGTCTTTTTTGTACTGCACCTCGCAAGGCACTTTTTGGTCTGCCAGCAAGTAAGTAACCTCGACGCGGCGGATGCTGTCATCAAGCTGGCAGACAAAAACATAGTTGCTGCTGGGCTCAGCTACACTGGCAGAGCTAAGGGCTGCCAGCACAGGGAAAAGCCAAAAGAGGCGAGCCATAATGCTTGCTCCTTGTGCATCGCTGCGATTTAAAACGTTATTTTTGAGCAATGGATTTTTCACCAGAGTCTACTGTTTGATAGATCAGCGTGTTGATGGTCATAGGGCCAACGCCGCCGGGTACCGGCGTGTAGGCGGCCACGCGTTGCAGCAGCGGTGCCATCTCGACATCGCCTACGCCGCCTGGGTGGTAACCGGCATCAACCACTACCGCACCGTCTTTAATCCATTGTGCTTTGATAAACTCTGGGCGACCCACCGCGGCCACCACGATATCGGCCTGGCGAACATGGCCGGCTAAATTCTGAGTGCGCGAGTGGCACATAGTGACGGTGGCGTCGGCGCCCAATAACATCATGGACATGGGCTTGCCCAAAATAGGGCTGCGGCCAATAACCACGGCGTGCTTGCCAGCCAGCTCGATATTGTACGCCTCAAGCAGGCGCATAATGCCCTTGGGTGTGGCGCAGCCGTAGGCTTCTTCGCCCATGCTCATGCGGCCAAAGCCTAAACAGGTAACGCCGTCGACGTCTTTTTTTAACGCAATCGCATCAAAGCAAGCGCGCTCGTTAATTTGCTCGGGCACTGGGTGCTGCAGCAAAATACCGTGAACATTGGGGTTGTTGTTGAGCTCATCAATTTTTGCCAGCAGCTGCTCGGTTGTTGTGTCGGCGGGCATCTCTACTTTTACCGACTCCATTCCAACACGCTCGCAGGCATTGCCTTTCATGCGCACATAGGTGGCCGAGGCCGGATCGTCGCCCACTAAGATCGTCGCCAAAATAGGAGTTTGGCCATTGCTATTGAGTTTGAGTTGTTTAACCCGAGCAGACAGTTCCTGCTCGGTTTTTGCCGCAAGGGCCTTGCCATCGAGAAGCAGTGCAGACATGGGGTGCTATTACCTTGGTTGGCGGCGTGACCGTTAAATAGCGCGCCGCATTGCATGAAAAGGGCCGTTATTCTCACACAGCTTAGACTTAAGGCCAAGCTGCAAGAGGCTTAATTATACACGTTTAATTACCTTGTATAGGCGCAAGTTGCTCACTGGGATGACAGACAGGATAGTGCGTACGAGATCTCTTACAAGATGTTTGTTAAATCGGGGAGGGGTCGTAACGTGCGCTTATAAAGAGGTGGGGTGGCTGACGGGGATCGAACCCGCGACCACTGGAATCACAATC
>Ga0209075_1000671_pt1 | contig 33423 bp, 26 predicted proteins | sample Stecom2011_FD_187523 | JGI IMG/M metagenome (GOLD analysis project Ga0209075, IMG submission 187523) | Agricultural soil microbial communities from Utah to study Nitrogen management - Steer compost 2011 (SPAdes) (version 2) | ecosystem: Environmental > Terrestrial > Soil > Agricultural land...
TTGAAAATGCGCCGCCAAATATCCAACATTGGCAAAACTTTCATGGAACTCCTGCGGCAGATGATACACGTTGTCCTACTATGGAGGATGATAAAAACAAAGATGGTATTATTGATATGTTTGAAGTTGGTCCTGCATCAGGTAGGATGATGGTTCCCTTTAATGCGAATCCAGCACTCATGAATATTGGCGATTATACTTACCCTACTGCCGACGAGAACGGTTATTATAAATATGAGAAAGCTATCCCGATGGAAAATCTAGCAAACAACTTTGCTAACTCTTTTGGAGGTTATGATATCCATCTAGATAAAGATGCTATCTATATTCATGGAGTTCCAGAAGATACCGATCTTCCAACATCGGTAAAATCCATATCTGGCGTTCCTAACTATCTAACCCTGCCTATTGCTTGTGGAAAAATAAAAAGGATAGACTAAATTAAAGTAATATAAATTAAAAAAGGAAGGTAGAGAAATTTCTCTACCTTCCTTTTTTAATTGCTATACCTATCTTTTAATAGATAGGTTTTTGGCGGAAGTTTAATATTTCCTAAGGGATCCTAAACTTGTACCATACCATTCTTCATTAAGAAAATTACGACACTTCATGGCTAACCATTCGATATGTTGCGTCATATTTCCTAAAAATCTAATCGTAAACCCAGGCACCGAAAGTCGTGAAATTCCGATTTTCACATCGTATTCCTCTTCTAAAAGCAACTGGTATACACGATCGATTAACGCGTCGTCCACATTCTTATTAACCACCATTAAGGTTCCAACATGGGAATAGCCTTCCATAAATCCCAACACATTAAAATCCTGCTCAGTAGGTGCTAGTTTGATATGGTCATAAACCACTAACTCTTCTTCAATATATATTTCGGATTGAAGACGTAAAGAGGTAAAAGAAAACGGATCTCCCTCTGGACTCCATCCAGAAGTAATCACCTCCAGATAGAGTAAGGTAGCACCTTTTTCTAAATGGAATATGTTTTTTTGGAAAAACGAAGCGTTTTTATATCCTATAATAGCTCCAGGCAAGTATTCTAAGTAACTTCCTTTTGCCAGATGTACTTTAGCCTCTTGATAAGCTTCTTTTTCTGGTGTTTTATAGATTATTGAAGCTCCCTGTGTTGTTAATGTCAATCTTGCATCCTCCTGAAGTTTAATCGTCATTTCATAGATATCACTATCTAAAAATGCACCGTGGGGATTTAAAAGATAAAAACATGGCGTATTTCCACCGTCCAAATAAATGGGTCGTTGTACTTTTATGCCGCCTTGATGGTATATTTTTTTGGAAATAGACTTTCCGTTCCGATCTAAACCGATTTCTAAATTTAGAATACCGGTGACTTCTGGAATAACAGTAGTTTCTCCCATCTAACTTGTTTGAAGATCTTCGAGTAATACATTTTTATTTATCCAATCCACTATCTCATCTACGCCAGTGTCGTCCTTAAGATTGGTAAAAATAGTAGGTTTACTTTTACGATTTTCTTTAGCATCTCTTGCCATAACATCTAGATCGACATCTACGTAAGGTGCTAGATCAATTTTATTAATAATGAATAAATCAGACTTGATCATTCCGTGGCCTTTTTTACGAGGAATATCTTCGCCACAAGCTACATCGATGATATAAAATGAAAAGTCGGCTAACTCAGGACTGAAGGTAGCAGACAAATTGTCTCCACCACTTTCCACAAAGATGATATCCAGATCTGGATGCCTTTCTTTTAAAATCTCGATGCTTGCGGTATTCATAGATATATCTTCTCGAACAGCGGTGTGTGGACAACCTCCTGTCTCTACGCCAATAATATAATCTTCGCCCAATACACTTTCTCTGATTAGGAGCTGTGCATCTTCTTTGGTATATATATCGTTCGTAACCACAGCGGTTTTCACTTTTCCGTCCAAGGCTCTTGTTAGTCTTTCTATCAATCTTGTTTTACCAGTCCCAACAGGACCTCCGACACCAATTTTTATAGGTTTCATATGTTTTATTTAATTTTGTAATTAATTATTTAGGACATGAACATTCTTGCGGTAATGCGTTCATGTTGCATCTGTGCCAACTCTACTCCAGGCGCAATAGTACCGAATTCGATTTCGTCTAAATCTAATACTTTATCCGTCGCTTTTTGCAGCTTCGGATGAAATGACGCCAGCAGTCGCTGTCCGTCGGTTTGTCCTAAAGGAATAGCTCTCACAGAGTTTTGCACAAAATTGACCATAGTGCTGTAAAAATAAAACACTATAGTTTCTCTTTTGGATATTTTTAAATATTCTCCAATAATAGCATAAACAATAGCTGGATGACCACTGGATTTCTTCTCCTTTATGCGCTTCTGATACGTAGCCATAAGTGGAGAATCATATATTTCTGCGGAAATATTTACTAGTGCATTTCCCATTTGTTCCGTTCCTTCTCGACTTTCACGAGCCAAATTCTGAACGGTCAACAAACGGTCTACATGCCACAATTTTTCAAGGTCATCTTGTTTAATAGCTTCATAAGCCATTCTTATACCAAGACCATCTGTAGTAACGAGTTGGTCTTTCAAGAAAATATCTAACCATTGGCCAAAAGTTTCCGAATCGTGTATTGTTTCATTATCAATATAGGTTTCAAAGCCAAAAGATTGTGTGAAACCTCCATTGGGAAAGTTGGAGTCACACAATTGAAATAGGGATAAAATATTTTTAGTCATGACTATGTCCTATATGTCTAAATGCATGTTTTACTTGGCGTTTTTCTTTTACAAAGGTCAACTTCATTTCTTGAAGTAATCGCTCGGTAAGATAGTCATATTGAATCAGCATTTCACTTCCTTCAAACTGTGCAGGTAAGTGTCTGTTTCCTAATTCATGTGCCACTCGGCCCATCTCTTCCATATCTTTAGGCTGAATAATCAACAATTCATCGCTTAGCACATTCACCATGATGATGTTTTGCTCATCCATGTGAAGAATATCACCATTCGCCAAATCTCGCTTATCTGTAAGTTGTAGCCCAATTACGCGATCGTGATCTGTGGTTAAGCGTTGAATACGCTTAACCAATTGATCACTCTCTAAGTTGACTTTTTCAATATGTCGTTTATTGATTTCGGATTCGTCAAAATCCTCTATATTCCCTATTATTTTATTTATAATCATCTTAGTTATTAAGGGGTTAAAAGAATTATTAGAATAAGAAATAACGCTGTCCTAGTGGAACTTCTTTCACAGGATCGCTATACAATTTCTTCCCATCGGCATAAACATCGTATGTCTGCGGATCTACTTCTAATTTTGGAAGTGCATCGTTCAGCTTCATGTCCTTTTTGGTCAATTCTCTAGTATTGGAACACGGTACTACGTTAGATTTTAAATCCAGCTCGTCTTTAATGCCATTTTCGTATGCTACATTAGAAACAAACGTCAATTTGTTATACTGCATAGCCGATCCAAACTGACCAAACATATCTCTATGTATTCTTGGTTCTGGTGTTGGAATAGAAGCGTTAGCATCGCCCATGAAGTGCGTTACTACCGATCCATTTTTAAGAATGGTATCTGGTTTTGCACCAAAGAACTGCGGATCCCAAATTACTAAATCTGCAAATTTCCCTTCTTCAATAGATCCTATATAGTTAGATACACCATGCGCAATTGCAGGGTTGATTGTGTATTTTGCGATATATCTTTTTATACGGTTGTTATCGTTATGCTTCGAGTCTCCTTTTAGCGATCCGATTTGATCTTTCATCTTATGTGCTAACTGCCATGAGCGAGTAACCATCTCACTGATTCGTCCCATCGCTTGGGAGTCGGAACTCACTATACTAAACACGCCCATATCTATAAGGATATCCTCTGCACCGATAGATTCTTTTCTAATTCTAGACTCAGCAAAAGCTAAATCTTCTGGAATCGATGGGTTTAGGTTGTGTGCAACCATTACCATGTCTAAGTGTTCATCTACGGTATTTACGGTATAAGGTATGGTTGGGTTGGTAGCTGCAGGAAGCACGTTTAATTCTCCAGCTGCTCTAATGATATCTGGTGCGTGACCTCCACCTGCACCTTCGGTATGGAAGGTATGAATGGTTCTCCCCTCGAAAGCCTTGATGGTATCTTCATAGAAACCAGACTCATTTAGCGTGTCGGAGTGAATTGCAACTTGAATGTCGAATGCGTCACCACATTTTAATGCTTGATCGATAACCGAAGGAGTGGATGCCCAATCCTCATGTATTTTCAATCCAAAAGCTCCTGCACGGATTTGCTCCGTTAAAGGTCCTTGTGCTGCAGCGTGTCCTTTTCCGAACAAGCCTACGTTCACCGGAATACCCTCCACTGCACGTAACATGTGTTTTATATGCCATGGTCCAGGGGTACAAGTAGTTGCACTTGAGCCTGATCCAGTAGAAGCACCTCCACCAATCATCGTAGTAACACCTCCGGAAAGAGCTGCCCATGCTTGGTGTGGGTTAATAAAGTGAATGTGCGTATCGATCCCTCCTGCGGTGATGATTTTTCCTTCACCGGAAATCACCTCTGTGGCTGCTCCTATTACGATATCAATGCCATCTTGGGTTCTTGGGTTCCCTGCTTTTCCAATTTTGGATATTTTTCCATCACGGATACCAATATCGGCTTTATAAATACCGGTATAATCAATAATTAAAGCATTGGTAATAACCGTATCTGGAACTCTTTCGTCGGTAGAACGAGTAGCAAGACCATCTTGCGCCATTCCATCACGAATTTGTTTTCCTCCACCAAAAGCAACTTCTTCGCCATAGGTGGTATAATCTTTTTCTATTCTTGCAAATAAATTAGTATCGCCTAATCGTACAGAATCTCCTGTAGTTGGCCCGAACATTTGGGAATATTGCTCCCTTGTCATTTTTAAACTCATATTATTTCTTTTTCTTTATTTCAACGTCCAAAGGACCGTCTACTTTGTTTTGAAATCCATAAACTTCACGTGATCCGCGGTAATCGATCAAACTCACTTCTTTTTTATCTCCTGGCTCCAAACGAAGAGCGGATCCGGAAGGAAGGTTTAAACGCTTACCATAAGCTTTATCCCTATCAAATTCTACGGCATTATTTATTTCATAGAAATGATAATGTGATCCGATTTGAATGGGACGATCTCCTTTGTTTATAACTACTAACTTTATAGGTTTACTACCTTCATTACAGATAATATCTCCCTTTTTTAAAATATATTCTCCTGGTATCATAAGATTAAAGCTTTAAATTAACGAATAGGACTATGTACAGTCACCAACTTTGTTCCATCTGGAAAGGTAGGCTCTACTTGAATGTCTGGAATCATTTCTGGCACTCCGTCCATGACGTCATCACGGGTTAATATTTGCGTACCGTACTCCATTAGTTCCGCAACAGTCTTTCCATCTCTTGCTCCTTCTAATATCTCGTAGGTAATTAAGGATACGGCTTCTGGATGATTTAGCTTTAATCCCCTTTCTTTACGTCGTCTGGCTAAATCCGCCGCAACGACAATAATCAACTTGTCTTTTTCCCTGTCTGTTAATTTCATATTTCTCTGTTTTAATATATAACTTGTTTACTTCCTAGCATTTTTTGCTATCCCAAATATAGTATACTTTTAGTACACGAATTAATTTTATCCCGTGTAATTCCTGTTAAAGCAACAACAACATCCTTAAAGTATTTAAGATATCATTAAGTGTTACGGTTAATTTCTAAATAAAACTGTTCCTTCAAATTCGTAGTGAAATCTAAGCATATAAAACTAGACTTTAGATGACATTGGTTAGGTTTCCGTAAAAAAATAAATTTACGAAGGAGTACTTTTACCAAAGCCTGAAAATAGGGGGGAGTATCAAGTCTACACTATAAAAGTAAAGGGTGCTAGTAAAACTATTAAAATAAAAACTTCGCATTATGCATTTCGAGCTCTAAGAAATACAATTGAGTAACTCTATAAACTACTCGAAGAAGTTCATCTGACCAAAGATTACCTAGTCCTATAGAAAATAAAGGAAAGCCAAAAAAGTATTAGATAGGTATAAAAACAAATAGACTATGGGTTGCTTGACTAGAAACTCATAGAGGTTTAACATATAATGGCAAATACTACTAACTAAAGCAAATACATTGGTTTTACTTTGTGATTAGCCTAACGGTCGACTCAGAACATTAAGCTATGTTTACTTTATTCAAAAACGCCCATTATATAAACCAATAAAATAAAGTTATATTCTATGAGTAGCAACATTATAAAAGTATCAAGAAACACAGAGAAAGCACCAAGAAATTCTGCAGCCACACAAACGGTCGCATTCTCACATTACAATAACTTTTCCGCTCAACTACCTATCGATCCAAAAACTGGAAAAATAATAACAGGAGGAATAAAAGAACAAACAAAGCAATGCTTAACTAATATTAAGGCGATTGTAGAGAGCATTGACCACGTTATGGACGATGTGGTTAAAATTACAGTATACCTTAAAAACATCGAAGATATAGATGCTGTAAACGAGGTTTACAAAACATTTTTTAAAAGCTATCTTCCTACACGAACCATTGTCGAAGTAGCAGCTTTACCAACAAGAGGTGCCTTGGTACAAATGGACACAATTATTTCTAATGCTGAGGGAACTCCTTCTCAAGACCCCTTGGACTTAATAAAAGTGGCTAGAAATACCGAGGATGCGCCAAAAAATTCGACATCTACACAAACGATAGCCTTTTCACATTACAACAATATTTCAGGTCAATTACCTATCGATCCTAAATCTGAGAAAATAGTAGTTGGCGGCGTAAAAGAGCAAGCGACTCAATCTTTAAAAAACATTAAAGCAATTTTGGAAAACATTGACCACGTCATGGACGATGTAGTAAGAACAACTATATACCTAAGAAACCTTTCTGATGTAAAAACGATTAATGAAGTATATAAGAAGTTCTTCCCAAGCTATCTGCCAGCACAAACAGTAGTTAAAGCTTCTGCTCTACCATTGGATGCTTTAATAAAAATTGACGCTGTAGTATCTCACGGAGATGGTACCCCACCACAACTTCCAGAAGACGATCGCTTCCTAGTTAAAGAACCGATCAACACAGAAAAGGCGCCACAAAACTCTATCTCCACACAGACAGTAGCCTACTCTCATTACAACCACATTTCAGGTCAATTACCTATCGATGTGAAAACGGATGAAGTAATAACGGGTGGTGTAAAAAAGCAAGCAACACAGTGCTTAAACAACATCAAAGCAATATTAGAGAGTATTGACCACCTTATGGACGATATAGTCAAGGTGAATATCCAACTTAAAAACATGGAAGATTTAGAAGTTGTAAACGCAGTCTACAAAACTTTCTTTGAAAACGACCTACCTGCAAGAACAACTATTGGCGTTTCGGCTATTCCTATGGATGCTTTAGTGCAAATGGACGCTGTTGCATCTAACGCAGAAGGAACACCACCAGCATAAGAAATGAGATTGCTTTTAATTTTAAATTAGAAGTAATTTATAACTTGTGAGCATTATAAAACAGCTTAGACATAATCCAAGCTGTTTTTTTGTTTATTTTACATAGCGATGATGAAAAAGTGAATTGATTAATTTTTATATAAATACAATGAAGCTTACTTCCATAAGAGTTCTAGTGATTCTCCTCACAATCTGTCTAAACAGCGTAATCTATGCTCAGGAAATAGAAGGGTATGTTTACAACTATACCAACGAACCCATTTATGGTGTTTCTATATTTCTAAATTCTGAAAAGCTTACCGAAACAAATTCTCAAGGAAGGTTTGTTCTCCCAGAGACCTTCGCTCTTCCTATCACTTTAAGACTAGAGCATCCAGATTACTTTATAAACGAAGTGAAAGTAAAACAAAACAACTCTACTTTCCAATTACTACCGCTTTCAAAATCAGAAAGTTTGGAGGAGATAAACATTTCCACCACCTTCCAAAAAGACACTTTAAAAAAGTTAACCTCAGAATTGATCCTTCCTACAGAAGTTATTACTGCAGAGAAGTTGGATGCGTATAGCCCAATCGACCTTATTTCAGTAATCAATGAAACTCCTGGCGTGTTTATTCATAGCGGTGCCATCAACACCAATAGAATCACCATCCGAGGGGTTGGATCACGGACCTTATACGGCACCAATAAAATCCGTGCGTACTTTAACGGTATTCCAGTTACAAACGGAGAGGGAGAAACAACCATAGATTTTTTTGATCCAGAAGACATGCAGTTCCTTGAGGTTATTAAAGGTCCAAAAGCCACTGCATACGGCACCAATTTAGGTGGAACTATTTTGCTAAACTCAAAACAATCCGCGATGGATGAAACCACTTTTAAAAGTAACCTAACGCTAGGATCCTATGGATTGTTAAAAAACACCGTTTCCTTTGCCACTTCCAATGAAAAACTCTCGTTGAATCTACACTACGACCACCTGGAAACCGATGGTGCTAGAGAAAACAACAAGTACGATAGGGAAACCTTGCTACTCACCTCAACCTACAGGTTAAATCCAAAAAGCGAACTATCTCTTTTGGTGAATTACGTGGATTATTTTGCACAGATTCCAAGTTCTATTGGAAAAACAGCTTTTGAAACAGATCCTTCGCAAGCAGCATTTACTTGGCGGGAGGCTCAAGGATTTGAAAAAAACAAAAAAGTATTAACAGGATTAAGTTTTACCCATCGATTCTCGGAAAGCTTCCGCAACACCAGCAGTGTTTTCTATACTTATTTAGACCATTACGAACCACGACCGTTCAATATTCTTGAAGAGTTCACCAATGGCTATGGCATAAGATCTGTATTCGACAAAGATTTTAGCGTTCTTGACCGCAAAGCAAGTCTAAGCTTTGGAGGGGAAATATACAGAGATGAATTCAGTTGGAGAACTATAGAAAATTTATATCAATACAACAATGGAAACGGTAGTCTAGAGGGAAATTTACTCAGTGAGAATAACGAAAAAAGGAGAAACTTAAATGTGTTCGCTACCCTAGGCGTTGCATTTACTGAAAAGCTTAAAGGACAGTTCGGGTTGAACTTCAACAAAACCAATTATAGTTTTAGAGATACCTTCCATCAAGGACAAGCAAATAAAAGCACCGATAGAGATTTCGACCCTATTTTTGCGCCCAATATAAGCTTGGCTTACCAATTCACCGATAACTTTAGTAGCTTTTTGAATTTCAGTCGCGGTTTTAACTATCCATCTATCGAAGAAGCCTTAACTCCTGAAGGAAGCATAAATCCAGATCTTGGTCCAGAAAAAGGCTATAATTATGAGGTAGGCAGCGAACTTTACCTTTTTCAAAGAAAATTTCGCCTACAAGTGAACGCCTACCTTTTGGATATCGATGATTTACTCGTTGCAGACCGTGTGGGTGATGACGAATACATCGGACGAAACGCAGGGAAAACAGAACATAAAGGGATAGAACTTCAAGCATCGTACCTCCACCCTATTGGCAACATAGGCTATATTTCGCCATACTTAAACGCAGAAGTAACCCATCATAAATTTATAGATTTTGTGGATGGAGACCATACCTTTTCTGGCAACCAACTCACTGGCGTACCAAAAAGAAAAGTAAATGCTGGAATTAACTTTGGTTTTGGAGGATTTACTTTAAATACCAACTTCCTTCATATCGGGGAGATTCCAATGAACGATGCCAATCTACTTTACTCGGACAAATACACCGTTTTCAATGCAAAAATATCCTATAAAAAAGAGTTATTTAAAAAGCTTTCTTTGGAGGTAAACGCTGGTATAAACAACTTTACAGATAAAAAATATGCTTCTTCTATATTGATAAACGCAACTGGTTTTGGAAATGCCGAACCGAGATTCTACTATCCTGGAGTACCAAGAAATTGGTTTGGAGGAGTGAAGCTAGCGTATAAGTTGTAATCGCTAGAAAGCAATGGGTGCGACTAATTCTTTAAGTAAACTGATTACACTATAAGCTGCGAGGGTACTTGACTTAGGATTGTCTTTAGACGGGGTGGTTTCTATTATTACCTCTACGCTAATTGTATCACCCAGTAATTTAATCCTGTGTTTGTTGTTTTCTGAGCCTGGAATACTTTTTATGGAGACTTGAGTACTCTCCACTCCTGTAGTTGCTAAAGCTGTGGCTACTGCAACATTCACATTTTTAGGAAAATGTTTTATCGCTTCCATTGCAGAGCCATTAAAAACAGTCTCTTCTTTTTCTTCAGAAAGCTCTCTGCCTTTTAAAAATGGTGCACCGTTTAAAGACCTTGGCGATTTCTCGGTGGTAATACTTACAGCTACCTCTTCCATCAACATGGAGGCACGCAAAACATCAAACCCACCAACCGCTCCAGATGGTACATGGACCCGACAATTATTTTCTAATGCTGCTTTTTCAACTTTTTTATAAAACTCTTTTTCGGCCAATGCCCCAACGGATAAAGGAATTAAACTTATACCATTTTCTAGAACTTTAACCCCAACTTCTTTTACCACTTCTAAAGTAGCTGCCTCCACAATATAATCTGGCTTGTCGGCAATTACCTCCTCGATAGAACCGAAAGCTTTACCTCCAATTACGTCTGCTAGTTTTCTTGCATTTACTATTCTCCCACTTAACACCCCCAATACTTCATACCTCTCACTCAAGTTCTCGGAAACAGCTTTCCCGATAATACTAGCTAGTGAACCACTGCCTATTATTGCTATTTTATATTTTCTCATAATATCACAAACACTTTAAATCACGGATTGAATATACTTTAATTCCTACTGTCTCCAAAAGAGTTTTAGGGAATAAAAATATTGAATAAAATATAGCACCCCATAAGTACATCCTTTATAGTGGATTTACACCACCAAGTTAATTGATATGGTGTGGCATTTAATAAAAAAGGAGAAACCAAAATGGCTCCTCCTTTTCATAGACTGAATTCTATTATCTTTTCTATTTAGATTTTACTTAGGTAGCTAGTAAGTATCTTTATTAAAACAGGGATTCTTAAAATAAACGACTGGAAAACGAATTAGAATTATTTTCTCTGTATCTCTTGCGCAACTTTCTGTACGTCATCTAATACTCGCAATAAGTTATCTCCCCACAATAATTTAATCTCTTCTTCGGTGTAGCCTCTTTTAACTAGTTCTAGCGTAACATTGACGGTTTCGGAAGCATCGTTCCAACCATATATTCCTCCTCCTCCATCGAAGTCGGAACTAATCCCAACGTGTTCCACACCTATTTTCTTTACCATATAATCAATGTGATCTACAAAATCAGCTACATTCACAGGGTCCTCATTTTTATATAATGCATCTACTTTTGGTTTTATTCTCTTTTGTAAAGCCAAATAGTTCTTGCGATATTCTTCTCTTTCTTGCGTTGGCAATTCTTGTACATCGTAATAAGACAAGATCTCAAAACCCACTTTTTCCGCCTCCTTTTCTTGAAGTTGGTTAATTTTATATATAAAAGCATTTGCTTTTTTTGTGTCTATATAAGATGCGAAAGCAACCGCCTGCACCACCCCATTATTTTCTTTTATCCACTGCAATTGCTCATCGTCTAGGTTTCTACTATGGTCACATAACGCACGAGCAGAAGAGTGTGAGGCAATAATAGGTGCTTTACTTAATTCAATCATATCCCGCATAGCTTCTTTGGATGGGTGTGAAACATCTAGCATCATTCCATATTTATTCATTTCCGCCAACACCTCTTTCCCTAAGTCACTTAAGCCGTCGTGGAGCCATACGTCATCTCCCTCACCCGTATTCGAATCGCTTAGCTGACTATGACCGTTATGTGCTAATGACATATAACGCGCGCCAAGGTCGTAGAACTCTTTTACTCTAGAAACATCTGTACCTATAGGATACCCATTCTCGACACCAATCATTGCTACTTTTTTTCCTGCCGCATGAATTCTTCGAACATCCTTGGAGGTTAATGCTAATTCTATCTGATTTGGCGCATACTCCAGGGCTAATCTGTGTATGGCATCAAATTTACTCATCGCCTGCTCGTATGCCGATGCATATCCGACTTCGTTTAGTGGTCCTTGCCCGGTATAAACAATAAACCAAGCAACATCCAAACCTCCTTTTACCATTTTAGGTAAATTCACTTGAGAAGGAGTGTCTTGTGTATAATTCCGATTACTTGTAAAGTTTGCTATATTGATGTCACAATGCGTGTCTATTGTGATAACATTTTCATGAATCCGTTTTGCCTCCTCAAGAATAGCCTCATCTGCTTCCTTTGTTTGAGCGATAGAATTAGAAAAAATAAGTGTAAAAGCAATAAGATAAATACGCTTCATAGGGTGGATAATTAGTAAGTTATATATAAAACTAGTGAATTAATTTTTGCGCGGCACCTTTCTAACGGTAAGTATCTGCTCCGCATGACCAAAAGGTCCTTCTTCATCATGAAGCACCGCGCTAGTTAGTCCAATGCCATCAGCTCCATATTGCTGTTGAACATCTAGCCCTAGCCATTTTCCTTGTGGCATCCGGTATAAGTGAATTTGCAAATCTACATTTGGAAACATATAAGTAAACGCTCCGTCTTGTCGCTCTACAACCCCATTCATCGTATCTACCATTCCCATCAGTTTTACAAAAGAGCTTGTTGGTTTTCCTTCTACCATATCTAAATCATTGGTTAGCCATACCTGCCCTTTACCTGGACGGCGTTCTCCTTCTCGAATATCTTTGGAAACAGATTTTATATAGCCACCACCCCAAATGGACATCCCTTCCCATTTTGGTAGCTTCTCGTAAGATGGGATGGTTTTGTCTTCTAGTCCAGCTATTGCCGAAGTATCTTCTGTAATCAATCGCCATGCGCGAGCGATTATACAGGTTCTGCCTTCGGACTCAAAAGTAGATTCGATTAACTCTATCGTGCGACCTGGACGTATACAACGAGTGGTTATTTTAAAATCGCTCAAGTGAATCATTCCTAAAATATCTAGACTGATACGCGCATAACGCATATTATCTTTAGGCTGAAATTGTTCCAATTCGGCACATATTACACCAGTAGCTGGTGCCATATGCTGCTCCTTATCATTCCATGCACCTTGCGGATTTATTGTCGGGCGATAACTTGCCACTTGTGTACCATCCTCCTGTACTTCTCGATCAAGTAATTTATAATAATAACTCATGTATTTTTTATTTTGCTCGTAAAGGTAGGAATTTAATTATAGTATTGGATGAATACGAGAGTGGTAGACTGGATGGTCTTTTGCCTAAAACGATTTTACTCGGTTTAATAGCAATATTTTCTTAGAGTTAAAAACACCTGTATTCTTAAAGCAATACAAAATAATCATCTAATTAAAAGAGATAGCATAATAAAAAAGGACACCGAAATGGTGTCCTCCTAAATGTGTTATAGAATTGAGCATCCTAGGTTTTCAAAATTATTCTTTCACTATCCTCTGTACCGTTCTTTTCCCTTCGGAAGTAACCGAAACAAAATATACACTTGCATGTAGGCCGCTCAAATCTACTTCAGTCTTATTTACTTTGGGTGCAGATGCCAATACTACTTTACCCAAAAGATCATAGACTATCAAGGCATCGATTTGCTTATCCCCTTGCACATGGAGCACTTCTGAAGTTGGATTAGGATATACTATAAATGCGGTGGCACTCAGATCTTCAACACTTAAGTTGGTATTTACTCCAAAGATGGTCTCATACACATTTCCATTAAAGGTAGCCGTAATGGTATACTCACCATCCATTGCTGTTTGATCCATAGGGAAAATCCATTCTGCCCAGGCGGCAGTATAATCTGGCCAAGTTGAGTCCCAATAATAATCATAAAGTATGGTTCCATCTGGTTTCTCCACTACAATCGCAGTCCTATCCTCGGTCTGCAAGTCTCGATAGAAAATTCGAAATCTCACCTCGTCACCTGGCAGAAAATCCAAGGCTTCGTAGGTATCCTCCACTACGCCACAATCGGTATCAAACGCTTCAGAATTATGTGTAGAAAGCGTTAAGATTTCAGGCATAAAATAATCTGGCTGCTCTTGCCACCAAGATGTAGCATTCATATCATTACAAGCTCCAGCATACGGATCTATAACAGCTCCCGTAACATCCCGAACTTCAAAATGAACATGTGGAATATCGCTACTACCGGAACTACCTGCTAGCCCAAGATACTCTCCCTCCAAAACAGAATCTCCAACCTCTTTGGTAGTAACACTGCCATCCTTAAAATGCCAATACCACGTTTCGGAGCCGTCTGCATGCTCTAGAATAATACCGTTCCAATTTGGATTACCGCTATTAGTACAATTTTTATCAAAATAACCATCCCTTTTCACGAGGATAGTTCCAGGGGCTGCCGCGATAATTTCCATAACCTCCTCATCCATTTTTTTCCAAGGATAAGGCCATACTACATAATCCGTACCCGAATGATTTCCATTCGCCCAATCATAGGTTCACTCCCCACAATTATAATCTGTTAGATTACCACCTGGTGTAAGGTGGTGATCCACTTGATTGAATAGAGAGTAGTAACCATAGTCTTCCAACCCAGCTTTTGGACGGATAGGCAAAATAAACAACGGGTTTAAAGCTGTGCTGGTCTGAGAAGTAGTGGATTTTAATTGTTGAAGGATTTGCTTATTTTCTTCAATCTCCTTAAGGACAATTAACCTCTGTTCTGCACTAATACATTCTGTCTTTGGGATGGTGATGGGATGAAAAGAAAAACTTGGCGGCACAGCATTTTGGGCTAGCATAAAAGACGAGGTTCCCAATAGCAAATAAAGAAATGACGCTTTCATAATGTAGGATTTTAAAATTAATAATAAAGCGATGTTATAGAGAGCATCGCCCCGCTTAACATATATGCACATACAGCAACTGTATTGGCATATTTTTAGCTTTAGTTAATTTAAAATCAATCTAATTGAAAGAGAGCTGAAACAAATGTATAATAAATCCATTATTACATAAAGAATTTAATGTTAATTAAGATTCTATTTTATAATCTATTGGAAGATTAGACACTTTCCCCTAAACAGTCTATTTAGCTACCGATTTTAGTAATCAAACTTCTTTGTTTACCGTTTAATCTAAAATCACGTAATCAATGTATTATATTAGGGATCATGCATCTTTACACAACACATTTAATACATGTACATCTCAAGAATATATTGAAATCAAAAAAGGCGCCACATTTCTGTGAAGCCTTTTGTTTTAGTAGTCCGCCATAAGCGGAGAATCGAACCAGTGTCCGCCTTGGGCGGATAAGAGCCCTCCATCTATCTGTGAAAAATGTGTGTATCCAACCACCTTCTTCCTTGACCGCTCTTTAAAAACTTTTCGTATTCTAAAGCTTCAGACTTCTTAGAAAAAAAATGAGTATAAACAACTTCCCAAGGACGATACCTCACAGTCCAGCCCTTAGTAGACAAATAGTTATGAGATTTAAAACGCTCAATTAAATCAGAAGTCATACCAATATAACGCTTGTTATATTTAGAAGACCATAAAACATAAACAACAAACTCAGAAGGTGAAGCCAACATCTATAATATTGATAAAGTAAAAATGTTTTGAAAAAACAAAAACAATCCGATATTTTAAGAAACTTTTGAAATCAAAAAAGACCCCACATTTCTGTGAAGCCTTTTGTTTTAGTAGTCCGCCATAAGCGGAGAATCGAACCAGTGTCCGCCTTAGACGGATATAGAGACCGAAGAGCTACGACCAAAATAAAAAAGGCGCCACATTTCTGTGAAGCCTTATGTTTTAGTAGCGGGAACTGGACTCGAACCAGTGACCTTCGGGTTATGAGCCCGACGAGCTACCTACTGCTCTATCCCGCGATATGTTTGCAAATATAATACGGATATTTCTAATAAAAAAACTTTCCGTGGTTTTTATTAATTTCAGAAACCAACTCTGACATTCCTTTCGGTGATGTAGTTGCAAATATACTCTAAAACATCTGCAACAACAAATGTATTTACTCCTATTTATTAATTAAAGATTATACCACTTATTTAATTACCTTTATACAATGCAAAAGAAACAGAAACGCATTCTCCTTATATTAATTGGTGTGGTTTGTATAGGCATCCTATACCCATTAGTAAACCACCTTGCGCATAACAAGGTAGTCGCTTTGTTAAAAGAGGACCATAATTCCCTTTTAGTTAAAAACTACGAAGACTTAAAAGTCAATGTATGGAAAGGACAACTCTACATTTCTAACGTAGAGGTTGAATGGCCTAGTGAACAGGGAACAGCTAACAACAATATAAAATCTGAATGCATTCATGTATACGGTCTGAAGCTTATTAACCTTTGGATAAGTAAAAACATAGAAGTTTATCGCATAGAAATAGAAAATCCCGAAGTACAACTTGTAACTGAGAAATCTAATAAAGAAAAGACTTTAAACGACTCCAACAGTGCCAAGAAGCTTCCTAAAATAAATATTGGAGAAATATCTATAAAAAACATGACGTTTGCCAAACGCGATGAAAGAGATAGTATACGGTCACAATTTAAGCTAGTTGACGCTACACTTAAAAATTTAGAAGTCGAGGATTGGGAAACTCCAAGCACTTGGCACAGCAGTTTGACGAGTTATAACATTGAAATTGAGGAGTTATATCATATATCTAATGGGACGGAAGTGTTGAAAATGGATAGAATCCTGTTAACTGATAAAAACCATCAGTTTAAAAACCTACACTTCTATACCGACTTAGCTAAAGAGGAAAGTCAGCTATCACCAATAGAAGAAGGTAATCATCACAATATTGAGGTTGCAACTATAGAGATAAGCCCCATTCAATGGGAGACACATGAAGGGAAGCAACAGTTATACATATCGACTCTTAGCGTAACTTCTCCAAAGCTGCGTATTTATAACAATGGATTAATACCTGAGGAAACAAATACCAAGCCATTATCTAGTCAGCTATTACGCGATTTGAAAATAGAAATCGGTCGTCTAGAGGTTTTAGCTCCTGAAGTGCAACTTGTATTTAAAGAAAAAAGATCTGAAAATGAAAACTCGAACAACGAAAAAGAGCTCCCTGAACTTAGTATTGCTGAAATTACTATAAAAAATGCTTCTTACTCTAAGCATAATGAGAAAGACGCGCTACAAACAAAGTTTAAGCTAGTAGATGCTACGCTTAAGAATCTAAATATTGAAAATTGGAACGCACCAAATACTTGGTACAGTAATTTGGATAGTTATACCATAGAAATAGAAGATTTATACCATAAAGCCACGGATTGGGAAGCATTTAAAATGGATAAAATCGAACTAACGGAAACGGCTCATAAAACCCAAAACTTTCGTTTCTATACGGAGTTGAATAAAAATGAGTATAATGAAAGGCTATCACACGAAAGAGATCATTATGATGTGGCGATTCCAACTGTAGAAACAAGTGGCTTTCAATGGGATGCACACCAGGACAGGCAACGGTTTTTTATAGCGAAGATGGCCTTTAGCTCGCCTAAAATAAGCATATATCGAGATAAACTTTTGCCAGATGATACTAGCATCAAACCTTTATTTAGTCAGTTACTACGCGAATTAAACTTCGATATACAAACGGAACAAATAACCTTAAGCAATGCCGATATCACTTATACCGAGCGAGTACAGGAAGACAACAGCGGCGGCTCGGTATACTTTTCGGACTTTAACGCAGTTATAAGTGATGCCGGAAATTTCAAAGAAATAAACGAAGAGAAAGATATAAGAATAAAAGTAGAAACGACTTTTATGAAAACGGCTACACTAACTGCGGACTGGCGTTTCAACCCTCAAAAAACAGAGGATTCTTTTCATTTTCAAGCAAAAATATCCCGCTTAGATGCTAACCGAGCAAATGTGTTTACCGAGCCCAATTTATTCGTAAAAATGAAAGGAAGAATCGATCTAGTATTTCTAAACATTCACGGCAATAGAAGCGTCTCCCATACAGATTTCGCTATTTCCTACCATGATTTAAAAGTGGAGTTACTAAACAAAAGAGGAAAAGATAAGCTAAAAGTAATCAGTGCTATTGCCAATATATTTGTTAGAAAAGACAGCGAGTCTACAGAGGGAAAACTACAAGAGGTCAAGGTAAAAGTGGAGAGAGACCAAACAAAGTCCATTTTTAATTTCTTATGGAAAAATACGCTAGAAGGTTTAAAGAAAAGTATAGTGAATATCTAATTTATGGCGTACTTACATCAAAAAACACTGCTTCCACTATTCTATACAGCAGCTTAGCTTAAGACTCTAAATCCAAATATAGCGTTTCCCACTCCTTATGTAAGGAAGCTAATTCTGTTTTTAGCTTTTCGTATTTCTTAAAGAACTCTTCTGGTACATTGCCATCTTCATATTTAGTGGCCAACTCTTTGTCCAATTTAGCCAAAGAAGATTCTTTTGTTTGAATATCGCGTTCCACTTTAGAAAATCTGTTTTGTAAAATTCTACGTTCACGACGTGTTTCTTCATCCTCCTGTACCGTCTCTTTTTTAGTTTCTTTAGGCTGTGTTTTTGTTCTTTTTTCTACCTCACGGAAATCGGTAGCCGAACGAGATTCCAAATAATAATCAATATCCCCCAAGAATTCTTTCACTTCGCCATCTGCAAACTCATACACAATATCCGTTAAGCCTTGAAGGAATTCTCTATCGTGTGAAACTAGAATAAGAGTGCCTTCAAAATTTCGTAAAGCATCTTTCACCACATTCTTAGAATCGATATCTAAGTGGTTCGTTGGCTCGTCCATAATAAGCACATTAAAGGACTGCATCATCAACTTTGCCAATGCCAATCTATTGCGTTCCCCTCCACTTAGTACGCTTACATACTTATCTACATCGTCTCCTCTAAATAAAAACGCACCTAGAACGCTTCGCACTTGCTTTCGGTTACTATCATTAGAAGCCTCTATTAAGGTTTCGTGTACCGTTAAGTTACCATCCAAGTATTCAGATTGGTTTTGAGCGAAATAACCGATTTGCACATTATGCCCAAGTCCTAAAACACCTTCATAAGACTCTTCGCCAACAATACATTTTGCAAGCGTAGATTTTCCTTGACCATTCTGACCTACAAAAGCGATTTTGGCACCTCTTGGCACTAGCATATTTACATCTTCTAGAACTTTATGCTCGCCAAAAGATTTAGATAGGTGCTCCATCTTTATAACAACACGCCCTGGCTGTATGGACAATGGAAACTTTAAACTCAATTGGGTGGTATCTCGCTCCTCTACCTCAATGCGATCCATTCTATCCAACTTTTTAATAAGAGATTGCGCCATGGAGGCTTTGGTTGCGGATGCACGGAAGCGCTCGATTAGCTTTTCTGTTTGCTCAATTTCTCTTTGCTGATTCTTCTGCGCTGCTATTTGCTGTTCTTGTAACAACGCACGATGCACAAGGTATTCGGAGTATGGTTTTTTATAATCATAAATCTTTCCAAAGGAGATTTCAATAGTACGATTGGTAGTATTATCCAAAAACATTTTGTCGTGGGAAACCAAAATCACCGCTCCTTCATAGGTTTGCAAAAACCTCTCTAGCCAAACGATAGATTCAATATCAAGGTGGTTGGTAGGTTCGTCCAACAACAAGATGTCGTTACGCTGTAAAAGGAGTTTCGCCAACTCGATACGCATACGCCATCCTCCTGAAAAGTCTTCGGTAAGCTTGTCGAAAGCCTCTCGCTTAAACCCTAAACCTAAAAGTATTCGTTCGGTATCCCCCTCGTAAGTATACCCTCCAAGAATCTCATAGCGTGTTTGCAGCTCATGTAAGTCGACAAGTATCTGATGGTAAGCCTCGCTTTCATAGTCCGTCCGTGTGTTAAGCTGTTCGTTTATGTCTTCTAACTTTTGCTCTACATCTTTTAGCTCTACAAAGGCTTGCTGTGTTTCCTCGACTAGCGTTCGCCCAGATTCAAATTCGATATCCTGACGCAAGAAACCAATCTTCACATCTTTACCTAAAGCAATACTTCCTTCATCATAGCTTTGATCGCCAGAAATAACGCGTAATAAAGTTGATTTTCCAGAACCGTTTTTTCCGACTAGTCCAATGCGATTACCAGCAGAAACTTGAAATGCGATTTTTTGAAACAAAGACTCTCCGTGGAAAGAAACTGTAAGATTGTGAATATTGAGCATGAAGGTACATTATTTCTGCAAAGATGCTTAAATTTGCATCCATATAAAAGGAAGCTATGAAATTCTTACAAGGGACTAGACTATATAGTATTTTAACGGGCACATGTCCTGTTTGTCATAAGGACCACATGTACGAACACCCAAATGCGTACAAACTATCTAAAACCTTAATCGTAAAGGAAAGGTGCGATCATTGCTTCTTTAGATTCAGGTTGGAACCTTCATTTTTCTTTGGGGCAATGTATGTGAGTTACGCTATAGGCGTTGCTTTGGCTGTTGCTACCTTTGTTATTACCCACTTTTTCTTAGGCTTAGACAAGGTGTATATCCTCATAGCGATAGGCGTAGTCCTTTTTGCTTTAATGCCTATTACACAACGTTTATCTAGAAATATTTGGTTGAATTTTTTTGTGGGTTATAAGCCCAAAAAAGCATCGAACACTAGAGAGCAAAATGAGAAAGAGACGCCGGCAAGAGCTATTTAAGACATAAACCGTTTTACATCCATTGTAGATGGCAAGGGTTGGTTATTTTCAATCGCATCATACAATAGTTTAGAGTAGGAAGGACCCCGAGTAAATCCTCTTGTTCCCAATCCATTAAAAATATACATCCCTTCGTTTATCTCTCCCAACACAGGATGCCGATCTTTCGTTACTGGTCGAATCCCAGTAATTTGATCTACTACCTGATATGCGCAAGTAATCATTTTCTGAAGCTTCTCTTCTATTTCTTTCCGAGCTATTTCTGTTGGGTGATTGGTTGCGTCTTCCCGACTATAGGTTGCCCCTACTTTATAAAGATCATTTCCTAGTGGAATAACATAAACTCCACCTTTTAGCATATAATCTAATTTTAGTTTTGGTGCTTTTAAAATTAGGTACTCCCCTTTATTAGGGAGAATTACATCCGTAGTCAAGTATGGATTATTAACTACTTCTGCTCCTTCGGCAAAAACAATATGCTTTGCTTGAATGCCCTCATACTGCCATGGATAAATATCAGAAACGCGACTTAACTTTTTATGATTAAAGCTTTCTAATCTCATTTTTTGATTAGTAAGAAGATAGTCTTTATAGCTATTGACAAACGCTACAGCGTCTATTTTAAAACTCTGCATCACTTCACCTAAGCCGAATTCTGCAAGGATATATGGATTTGCATTAGATTGCACCTGAGGACTTATAAAAGGTTTTAAATGAGCTTTATCAGACGCAGCAAACCAATTATTCTGTTCTTCTACAGAGGCAAAGATTCGAAAGACTCCATGTTTACGGTACAGCCATGTGTCAGGTGTATATCTTTGAATATCCTCGTAGGTTTTCAATGCATATTCGGTGCGCTCTATGGTGTCGTCCGGAGCTGTAAATCTACGTAGAACAATAGGATTAAAAACGCCTCCAGAGTTTTGTGTTGCACCAGCTACATTATCAGCGATAACCAGAAAGCTTTTTTCATGATTTAGCAGTTGTTTACTGAAACATATTCCAGCGATACCGAGTCCTACAATTATATAATCGACTTTCATAGTAGTTAAGATAAAAACACCCTCTCGATGTGGTAATCAAGAGGGTGTTGTATAGTATATTCCAATTAAGGTTTTAGTTTGCCCAAAGGTCCATTTCTACGTTACGGATCTTATCTTTAATACGTTCGGATTCTAATAATTGCATCAACGCATTATCCTGGATATAGTGATCAATATCTCTATCCCCATACTCATTATCCTCTTTATAGATAACCGCGCTAAAACGACGGGAATTCAACAAGTGATCGAAGGTTAAGGGCATGGCGGAGTTAGAGTTGTTAAAAGCATGTGCTTTATGTAAAACCTCTCTGGCATCAGGATAGAATATCCAAAACAACTCTACTTTGTTATCCATATCATCTGGAAACGCTTTACTTCGAGCTTCGCTAGCTACTGGGCAGATTCCTATCAAGCGGTACTTTAACTCCCCTTGTCTCTTATCCACATACCAGTATCCTCGTATTCTCCACTCTTCTATATCTCCAGCATCTAATGAGAAGCTTCGGATATACTGCGGATCTACAGCCTCGCCAGCGTTTATTTGCGAAATACCCATATCGGTAGTATCGCTATACACTAAAGAAGCTCTTATATCATTTAAATCACGCTTTTGCGTAAAGTACGAATCTGCATAAACCTCCGTAATATTTCCTTCCTGAATATTTTTTACTAAGACGTCGTATAAAGAACGACGATCTCTACCAATATTATTGGTGTCGATAGGATAATATAGCGGAAAGTTCATTCGCTCATTAAGATCAATAATCTCCCAAGTGGTTTTGGACCATAATACGTCCCTATCGTCCACATATCCATATGGCAAAGGACCATCATTGTCATTTTCCATTTGCTCGCCGGTTTTTACACCGATTTCCGATGGAGATTTTGCGTTCAATATATTTATCTGTGCACTAGCACTCAAGCTGAATAGCAATGAGAGTGCACCAAATAAAACCACATCCTTAATTGTCATAAAATTAAATTTAATTTGTCAATTCTACCATTATTGGTGATATCCTAGGCAGTTTATAGGAAGAGTTTCCTGAAATATTTGCCTTGATATCTATAATCTGTACTACAGAACCTCTAGGAGCTCTCTGCAATGCTTGTTTTGCCTGCTGATTCAATTTATTTCCTTGAACATTGATAGTTGGTTGTCCTGGTACTCTAAAGCTAAATCCTGATACTTGTAGGTTCAGATCGAAATCGAAATCTAAAAGAACCGCTCCAATAGTGGATATCTCTAGTCCTTGTCTTTCTATACGCACTGCTCCTCCATTACCATCTTCTCCTCTAACTGTTCCCGTTGGTCTAGGTATGTCTTTAATACGGAAAGGGACTTTAGAGCTAACTGTAACACCATCTGGCGTTGTTCCAGAAGCAGAAATAACCACTTCTCTACCAGCACCTGGGCGCATTACATATTTACTACCACTAACCTTAGTTAAACCAGCACCTGAAGCATTTACACTATTATCAGGTAAGCCTGGAATCGCAATAGTCAATGGGTTTTCTACCCCGCGGTATACCACGTTCATCTTATCAGCAGAAATTACTGCATCGGTAGGGCGGCTAATAGTCGTAAAGCTTTGCTTTACTTCTACCTCTTGCTCTTCTCCCCCAAACATGTAAACCAACTTACCTTCTATAAGGTTTTCTCCTGGCGTACCAGCATTCACTTTTAAGTTGATTTTTCCACCTTTAACTTCATACTGATCTTCTGATAATGGTCTACCATTTAAAGTAAGTTCCACTCTTGCTGGTGACGTAGCGTCGTCCGTTCGTCCTAAAACCAAAGAACCTTCGAACTCCTCTCCAGTATAATATGCCGACTTAGATGTTTCTAATAAAGTAGCATAGTTGTCATAAGATAATGCATCGTCTTGTGAACCAGACAGCATTTTCGCTAATATCTCACTTTGAATATTCATCACATCCGACTGCATTTGCGTTAATTTTGTACGCGTAGCGATCAGTGGGAATCCTTCGAAGTTATAATTTAACCAATGACGTGTAAGGCCATCTCTAGTCTCTACATCTTCGGTTGAAAACTTTTTATCAATATCATCGATAATATCTTGTAATTGAGGTGCATCTTGCAACAAGGCTTTCATATCTGTACGATACGTATCTACCTTATCCACAAACTCCTGTCCTTCGTCGGTCAATTTTCCAGAAACAAAGAACTTTCTATCTGTAAAGCCAGATTGGTCTTGTGTCTCATAATCTTCCGGTCTTTCTAAAGAGCCTATTATTTCATCTTTTATACCTTGTACGTAATCGATGAAATCATTGGAGATGGTCTGCATTTCTTCAGACGCCTCTTTAATCGCACCATATTGTTCTGGTGACTCACTTGCTCTTTGCGCCAAATTGGACATAAAAGCACTGTTTCTTTGCATGGTTGTTTCATTCGCCTCTGTAAGACGCTCATCCATAATTCCAAAAGCAGATAGTACCTCTTTCGTCATATTTAGTGCCATCATCGCAATAAATACAAGATACATGAGGTTAATCATCCTCTGTCTTGGTGTTAATTTACTTGCTGACATATATTTGTTCTTTTTTTAATAGGATTAATTACTTTTTTCTTTGTTATCTAATTCTTTAAAAGAACATTATTTTCTTGTCATAGCAGATAGCATTCCTCCGTACACTCCGTTTAGTGAGGATAGGTTGGTAGCTAAGCTTTCCATTTGTTGTTGTAACTGAACTGCATTGTTTGCAACACTTTCGTTTGCTTCTGCTTGTTTTTTACTAGATTCTAATTGAACCTTATATAAGCTATTCAGCGACTCTAATTGGGTAGCTGCTTTAACCATTTCCTCGCTATATTTCTTTGTAGAGGTCATAGCATCTGTTGTTGGCGCAATTCCTTTTGCTGCACCTTCGAAAGAGCGGATACTCTCCCCTAGACTAGCCATAAGGTTAGCGTCAATTTTTGCATCTTTCAACATCGCATCTAATTTCTTAGAAAGCAATCCAGACTCTTCTTCTTGAGAAATCATTTGTTGCTTTCCACCTCTTTGCATAGCGGATCCTTGTCCTCCAGCTAATTCTGGATAAACCAAAGACCAGTCTAGGTCGGAATCCACTGGCTCAAATGCCGAGAGAAAGAAAATCGTCGCTTCTGTAATCAAACCGAATGCTAGCAGTGAATCTCCACTTATAGGTCCTATAGACCAGTGTAGAATTTTAAATAATGCACCAAGAATTACAATGGAGGCTCCGATTCCGTAAGCCATGTTAAATAAACGTTTTGGCAATCTCATAATACAATAGTTTTAGTGATAAAAGTTAAGTTATAGTTTAGATTTAAGTATTCAAGTTTAGATTAATTTCCTTCTCCCATATAGTCCTGTACGGTACGGAAACCGATGTAACTTCTAGAAGAATCCGCATACTCGTAGTCTCTAGTACTCACTTGAAGGAAGTAAGCGGTATCTTTCCACGACCCACCACGAACTACTTTTCGCATATCTTTTGCATCGTTCACATTTGGGTTCATGGTAGAAGAGTAAGTATACGAAGACTGGTCATACGAGGATGCAGTCCACTCTGCTGCATTACCTGCCATATTGTACAGTCCAAAACCATTTGGTGCATAGGAGTCTGCCTCTACAGTATATAGTGCTCCGTCTGCCGCATAGTCTCCTCTTGCTGGTTTAAAGTTTGCCAAGAAGCATCCTCTATCGTCCATAGCATATGGACCACCCCACGGGTACGAACTAGACTCTAGTCCGCCACGTGCAGCATATTCCCACTCTGCCTCACCAGGCAAACGAAATTGGTTTACATGCGCTCTTCCCTTGCTTTTTTGGAAGGCATTTTTATATAAAGTTCGCCATGCGCTAAACGCTTTTGCTTGTTTCCAGCTCACTCCCACTACTGGATAGTCGCTATAGGCTTCGTGCCAGAAATAGTCATTATGCATTGGCTCATTGTAGGAGTAGCTAAAATCTCTAATCCATACCGTAGTATCTGGATAGATCATCAACTCCTCCGAATGTATAAAGTCTCTTCTTCTTTTAGTTGGATTATTGGCAGCTGCCTCTACATCCATGGTAGTGTACTTAAAACGCAGTTTTTCTACATCGATAGTTCGCTGCCCGTTATATGCCTCATCGTAAGGGATATACATAGTATCCATTACCTCAGCATAATACTCATCTGGGTATTTTGAAGTATCCCAAATCAACTTCACTCTCTTGTTGATTCTTCTTCCTTCGTTAAAATCATCGCTCAAACTATAGTAGTTATCATACATGTACTGCTCGTATGGCGTTCTATTTTCGTCGTCTTGGTCTAAGAAGGCATATTCACCAATACCACCATCTCCTGGACCCATGCCAACTTCATCGGCAAGCTCTGCCAATTTCAATCTGGTGATAGAGTCTTTAACCCATTCTACAAACTGCCGGTATTCGGAGTTTGTAATTTCGGTTTCATCCATATAAAAGGAACGAACGGTTACCGTTTTAGTGGGTGCATCTTTCACATCGAATAAATCGTCGTCCGATTTACCCATTATAAAAGACCCGCCAGGTATTAAGGTCATACCATAAGGCTTTTCTGGGTGCCATTTTTTTCCTTTAACTCCCACCAGTTCCCCTCTATCGCCGGAATTACAGCTAAACAGAAAGGCAACAATCGCAGCTAATGCAATAAACTTCTTCATATACACTTTAGTTATTTGAACTTTCAAAGGGATAAACGTATTTATAATTCTTATAATAAACAAAACATTTCATAAATATTTACTAAAAAAGATCGCATTTGATTTTTAACAGCAGCCTAAAAACCGATTTTTTGCTGTGCTTTATACCATCTTTCTGGCAGTTTTTGATCGCAAGCAGCGAGATAATCTTCGTAGCTACATGGTAATAACGCAATAGATTTACTTTTAGTATCTAATTGCAAAGATTTTGGTAATTCTATCCACCAGCGACCAGACTTTAAACTTTTCTTAAAATGCAAAACCATATCATCGATTGGCACTTGGTAATTATTGTAGAAATTTTCATCCTCAAAACTATCGTCATTTACCCTGAAGTTAACTCCTTCTATAAAGTACCAAATACATTGTGCAAATAACATAGCGGCTTGCGGATCGTTCTCGATGCCGTGCAACTCTGTAATACTAAAAGACCTACAAGAGTTACTTAAACCTGCATATCGCGTTAAGGCGCAAATCTCCCTGCTATCAAGCCCATTGGGATGGTTATGCAATCCCTGCATGTGTGCTGCTTGAATACTATTTACATCCAAACTAACCAGGTCCGCATTTCGCAAATATGGTTCTACCTTAGTGATATTCGATGTAATATTACCTAAACGATAGGCATCAAACAACAATTTATCCAAAAGAGTTATCTCATCGGCACTATTATAGCAGGATTGATAACCTAATACAGTATAGTTAAACAAGCGATACGGCTCTACAGATACCATTTTACCAACGTAGGAGCGATTGCTAATCGGCGCTTCCATATCACCGATATCAAATCGATTATCGATATTCACATAATGCAACATCTTATTTAAGTAGGTATAGCCTCTATATTGTGCGTAGACCAAATCCTGTCCTCCACCTAATATAATTGGTATCACATCTGCTTGCAATAAGCTTTCTACTACTTTCTGTACAGCAAATAAAGTATCGGCACGAGAATGTCCAGGGGAAATATCTCCTAAATCAGCAATCGGCAAGTTCCAGTTTCCCAGAAACAACTCATATAGAGACAAGCGCAACGCATCAAAAGACAACTCGGCGTCTTTTGCCCCTCCTAATAGGCGCTCGCCCACGCCAAAAACAGCTAGCTTTATAGGTTGCAAGTCTGGAAATCCAGCTTCTACAGTATGTATTGCAATCTGACGGCCCAAAGTGCCTGGATCTAAATACGCTAGTTGTACTTCTAGCGTATTCTTAATCGGTTTTAAAAAGTCTTGCACGTTTTATTTTTTCTTAGGTTTGGTTGATTTCTTTTTAGCAGTTTTCTTTTTGGCAGCTGTGGTTTTCTTTTTGGCAGCGGTCTTTTTCTTTGTCGCTCTCTTTTTCGGCTTAGCAGCCTCTATAAGCTTCTGCGCTTCCTCCAAAGTGATTTTATCCACTTCGGTTTCTTTTGGCAACTCTACCTTTATCTTGCCTTTTATCACATTAAATCGTTTCCAACGCGCTTTCTCGATACGAATACCTTCTTCCGTCCACTCTACTAGTAGCTTATCCTTCTCTTTTTGCTTTTTATCTTCGATTAATGTCACAATATCCTCTTCGGATAGATTATCGAAGTCATATTTTTTATTGACGTTGATAAACATATCGTTCCACTTTATATAGGGTCCAAAACGCCCAACACCTTTTTGAACAGGCAAGTCTTCGTAATGATAAATAGGGGCATCGGCTTTTTTCTTCTCTTCGATAAGCTCGATTGCCTGTTCTTTTGTAACATCTAGTGGATCCATTCCTTTTGGTAAAGAAATAAAAACCTTTCCATGACGAACATACGGTCCAAAGCGCCCATGATTTGCCTCTACCTCTTCGTCTTCGTATTCTCCTAGCGCTTTTGGAAGCTTAAACAAATCCATAACCTCCTCAAAAGTTATGAGGTGTAATTGTTGGTCTGGACGTAGACTAGCGAACTTCTTATCCTCATCCTCTGCGCTTCCTATTTGTGCCATAGCACCATAACGCCCTAATCGGACCAAGACAGGCTTACCGCTTTCTGGATGCGTTCCTAGTACTCGCTCTCCACTCTCTCTGTCGGCATTTTCTTTAACGTCCTCTACGGTAGGTTGGAATTTCTTATAGAAATCACGCATCATGGTTTTCCAATCCTCTTTTCCTTCAGCTATATCGTCAAACTGTTGCTCTACACGTGCAGTAAAATTATAGTCTAATACATTTTCAAAATGCTCTACAAGAAAATCAGTTACGATTAGACCGATATCTGTTGGCATCAATTTTCCTCGGTCTGCGCCAACCATTTCGGTTAGCTTCTGCTCTTTTATAACATTTTTTGCTAAAGAAAACTGCACATAATTACGCTCTGCACCTTCCTTTTCTCCTTTTTCCACATAATTTCTTCTAATTATTGTAGAAATGGTAGGCGCGTAAGTAGAGGGTCTTCCTATACCTAGCTCCTCCAATTGCTTAACTAAAGAAGCTTCTGTAAATCGGTAGGGTGCTCTAGTAAATCGCTCGGTGGCAGTGATAAGTCTATTGTAAACCACGTCGTGTAGAGCTAAGTGTGGTAACATACCATCCTGCTCTTCATCTTCTAAATCCGTTCCTTCTAAGTATACTTTTAGGAAACCATCGAATTTTATCATTTCTCCTCTTGCAACAAAATGCTTGTCTAAGACCTTATCCTTTGCATCGGTAATTTCGATATTCGCAACGGTACGTTCCAATTGAGCATCACTCATTTGGGAGGCAACGGTTCTTTTCCAAATCAGATCGTATAAACGCGCCTGATCTCTTTCTGCCCTTATCTCGGCATTTCCCATATTGGTAGGGCGAATTGCCTCGTGTGCTTCTTGGGCGCCTTTGCTTTTACCCTTATAGTCTCTTGGTTTGCTATATGCTTCGCCATATAATTTTGTTATTGCTTTCTGCGCAGCATTTTTCGCTTCATTGGAGAGGTTCACGCTATCGGTACGCATGTAGGTTATATACCCTGCTTCGTACAATCGCTGTGCAACCGTCATGGTTCTTCCTACCGAAAATCCTAACTTCCTAGAAGCTTCTTGTTGTAAGGTAGAAGTGGTAAAAGGAGGTGCGGGCGATTTCTTCGCAGGCTTCTTTGTCAGCTCCCCAACTTTATAACTAGCATTTAGATTTTCTTGTAAGAATACCTCTGCTTCTTTTTTTGTTTTGAAGTTCCTAGGCAGTTTTGCTTTAAAAACATTGCCTTCCTCTGTTGTGAACTCTGCATCTACGCGATAAGAACCGACTGGCTTAAACGCTTCTATACTTCGTTCACGCTCTACAATCAATCGAACTGCAACTGACTGTACACGCCCTGCCGACAGTCCGCCTTTTACTTTACGCCATAATACTGGTGATAACTCATAGCCCACCAATCTATCTAAGATTCGTCGTGCTTGTTGGGCATTTACCAAATTATAATCGATGCCTCTTGGATTCTCAATCGCCTTTAAAATCGCTGATTTGGTAATTTCATGAAAAACAATACGTTTGGTTCTCTTCTCATCCAAACCCAGTGTTTCTGCTAAATGCCATGCAATAGCTTCTCCCTCACGGTCCTCATCACTAGCTAGCCAAACCATATCCGCGTTCTTTGTCAGTCGTTTTAATTCGCCAACCACCTTCTTCTTATCGTCTGGTACAATGTATTTTGGGTCAAAGTTCCCTTCGGTATCCACCCCCAATTCACTAGAGGGTAGATCGGCGATATGACCATAACTAGAAGTAACATGGTATCCTTCCCCAAGGAACCTCTCTATGGTTTTTGCCTTTGCAGGTGACTCTACTATAACTATATTCTTTGCCATATTTTATTTATTCTTTTGGATTACAAAAGTATAGGTTTTTTTTAACTTCAAACATGAAGTCTCATAATTCACACTTTTGTAGAATTTTAACTTCGATTAAACACACCTTCTAAACCACTTCAAAACATATAGATTTTCTCTTATTTTAATATCTAGACCCAAAGGTGTTTATTTGAATACCTTGAGTCTTTATATACAAGCTATACTAAATGGAGCTATTTAATAAGGACTGAAAACAAACTATATTATTTCCTTTATTTTGGATTAAATCTACACAAGATTAACTTTTAAATATAATTTAGATACATTATTGTTTTTTGGACATCCTGTTACATAAGCATCCCGTATCACGATGACCAACTAATATAGTCTTAATTTATGAAATTATTTCTGCCACTTTGTCACACTTTGATTATTATGTTATACCTTTGCTCGCAGTTACGGGTGAGGTAAATTCTTTGCCCTTATAATTTTTCAGGAAGATGTATTATGGAGAAGACTATAGACGAAAGCATACAAGGCAACGCATTAAAAGCTAACGGGAGAGCTGAAAACAGCAAAAAGCTGTATATAGAAAGTTACGGATGTGCCATGAATTTTAGCGATAGCGAAGTAGTTGCTTCAATTCTATCAAAAGAAGGATATAGCACTACAGAGGAGTTACGGGAAGCCGACTTGGTTTTGGTAAACACTTGTTCAATTCGCGACAATGCAGAACAAACGGTGCGAAGAAGATTGGATGAATACAACGCCGTAAAACGCGATTATAACCCAAAGATGAAGGTTGGTGTTTTGGGCTGTATGGCGGAAAGACTAAAAGAAAAATTTCTTGAAGAGGAAAAAGTAGTAGATTTAGTGGTTGGTCCAGATGCCTACAAGGATCTACCCAATCTCTTGGAGGAAGTGGAACAAGGCCGCGATGCCATAAATGTTATCCTTTCTCGCGAGGAAACCTATGCCGACATATCTCCCGTGCGATTAGGTGGCGATGGCGTAACCGCATTTGTAAGTATTACACGTGGTTGCGACAACATGTGTACGTTTTGTGTGGTACCATTTACTCGCGGAAGAGAGCGAAGCCGAAGTCCAGAAAGCATTGTTGCCGAAGTAAACGACTTGGCAAGCAAAGGATATAAAGAGATTACTTTATTAGGTCAAAACGTAGACAGCTATCTATGGTATGGCGGTGGGTTAAAGAAAGACTTTGACAAAGCTAGCCCCATTCAGCAAGCAACAGCTATAGATTTTGCTGGATTATTGGTTTTAGTCGCGGAGGCACAACCTTATGTCCGCATTCGATTCTCGACTTCCAATCCGCAGGATATGGACGATAACGTATTGCATACTATTGCCAAATATGACAACATCTGTAATTACATTCACCTACCCGTACAAAGTGGTAGTTCTAGAATTTTAAAAGCGATGAACCGTCAACATACACGCGAAGAGTATATGGCGCTAATCGATAGAATACGTCAAATTATTCCAGATTGTACCATTTCGCATGATATGATTATAGGGTTCCCAACAGAGACAGAAGAGGACCATCAACAAACCCTGAGCTTAATGGAGTATGTGAAGTATAGTTTCGGATATATGTATATGTATTCTGAGCGTCCTGGAACACTTGCGGGCAGAACGCTAGAGGATGATGTTCCAGACAAAACGAAGAGAAGAAGGCTGACAGAAATAATAAACTTACAGCAAAAACACAATGCGTATCGCACCAAAAAATATTTGAATACGCAGGTAGAAGTGCTTATAGAACGTGAATCCAAAAAGTCTGATCAAGAATGGAGCGGCCGAACGGAGCACAATATCACTGCGGTTTTCCCAAAGGAAAACTATAAGCCAGGCGACTATGTGCTGGTAGATATTCACGATTGTACTACGGCTACTCTAATAGGAAAAGCGGTAGGATATAGCAAAAACCAACAATAATATAAGTAGAAGATACTAACTGATAAAAACGAATTAACTTATGTCTATCCAAGCGGTAAAACAACGTTTTGAAATAATAGGTGACGATCCGAAACTAAATCTCGCATTAGAGAAGGCGATTCGTGTAGCACCAACAGATATATCGGTATTGGTTACTGGAGAAAGCGGTGTAGGTAAAGAGAGTATCCCTCGAATTATCCACTCCTTATCCCACAGAAAACACGCAAAATATATTGCTGTAAACTGCGGTGCTATTCCAGAAGGAACCATAGATAGTGAGTTATTCGGACACGAGAAAGGTGCATTTACGGGAGCAAACACCGCTAGAAGTGGGTATTTTGAAACTGCCGATGGAGGTACCATCTTCTTGGACGAAGTGGGCGAACTTCCGCTATCTACCCAAGTGCGACTATTGCGTATATTGGAAAACGGAGAGTTTATGAAGGTAGGTTCTTCACAAATTCTAAAAACCGATGTGCGCATCATAGCAGCTACCAACATAGACATGAACGAAGCTATAAAAAGCGGCCGCTTTCGCGAAGACCTATACTACCGTTTGAGTACGGTAGATATAAACCTCCCACCCTTAAGAGAAAGAAAAAACGACATACATTTATTATTTCGAAAGTTTGCTTCCGACTTTGCACATAAATATAAAATGCCGACCGTTCGACTAGATGACGAGGCTGTAAATGCCTTGGTAAATTATCGATGGTCCGGAAACATCCGACAACTGCGCAACGTGGCAGAACAAATATCTGTTTTGGAGAAAAATAGGGAAATAGATACCGCTACCCTTCTGCATTACTTGCCGGAAGTATCTAGTTATTTACCTGCCTTGGTCAAAACTTCTAAATCAAAAAGCGACTTTAGCAGTGAGAGAGAAATTCTATATAAAGTATTGTTTGACATGCAACGTGACATAAATGACTTAAAATCGTTGACCTTGGAGCTATTAAAATCCGACGACACAAACCATGTGGAGAAAGAGCACTCTGGTCTTATTGAACAGATATATGAAAATTACGATGCCGAAGAACAACAGCAACAGCAGAGCGAATCTGAAAAACCTAATATAAAACTGCTAGCAGTTCCCTCTAAAGAAGAGAGCCAGAAGATGTCTTACGATTATGCAGAAGAAATTCAAGAGGAGGAATCTTTATCCCTACAGGACCAAGAGTTAGAATTAATTAAAAGATCTTTG